>Ga0210401_10006520_pt1 | contig 11823 bp, 11 predicted proteins | sample IncBWH32MmetaG_FD_150866 | JGI IMG/M metagenome (GOLD analysis project Ga0210401, IMG submission 150866) | Forest soil microbial communities from Barre Woods Harvard Forest LTER site, Petersham, Massachusetts, United States - Inc-BW-H-32-M | ecosystem: Environmental > Terrestrial > Soil >... | reverse complement strand
GAGATCGGTCGATTCCGTGGGACGATCGTAGACAATGCCTTCGCGAACGCCCGCGCCCATGGCCATCAACCAGGTGGTGCGAGAGAGCGCGTCGCCAGTGCGATGATGCTGAAATCCGTTGCCGCCGGAGTCTTCGTCGGAGTCGCGCCCGAAGTCCGGCAGAATAAACAGTGTGGTGTTGCCAGCGTATTCGGGCTCCGTCTGGATGGTCTTCCACAATTCCGCGCAGAGACGGTCGGTGCGCTTGATCCCATCTATATAAAGGGAATAGGCTCCGGCATGCGCGATGTCGATGTCGTGCATGGTGATCCAGAGGAGACTCGGCGCAACCTGGCGCATCAACTGCCGCGCGATGTAGACGGAAAGTTCATCGGGACTGGATAGGGTGAGCGCGTGCGCCTTGAAGTCGTCGACCGAGAGTTTCAGCATCATGGCTAATTGCTGCAATTCAAATTCGTTGCCGGCCAGTTCCGGCGTATAGAACGGAGTTTCGTAGTTGTCGCGCAGCAAGTGTTCGTAGTCTTTGCCGCCGCTGCCTCCTGTGGCCGCGGTCAGCAGGTGTTTGGGCAGAATCACGCGTGCGCCCAACCCAGGACCGTAGGAGCGGCTGCTGCTTTCGCCGATGCGATTGAAGCCGTTGCTGGGAGCGATGACCCAGGCGTCCGAGGCTGGGCGATGCAAATCCTTGCGGAAGTACTCGAAAACGGTGGGATGCTCCGGCGAAACGGCGGCAAAATTGTTGAAGGTTTCGTATGCTCCGGTGGCGAGGCTGGCGGTGGCCACGTAATGGCCGAGGATGCCGCGATTCACGACTTGCGTGAAGAACGTGGATTGCGGAATCATCTCGCGCATCAGGTGCGGGATATTCTCTTGTCCTTCGGGCGCAAAGGTTTCCTGATCGCGCGCACCCCCGCCGAACGTGATGACGACTACTTTTCTTTTCTTCATGGCGGCACCGGCCAAAGCGATTGGAGAGTGGAGGAGTGTGCTGCCCAATGCAACGCCAGCGGCGGAGCGCAAGAAGTCTCGACGGCTATAAGCGAGCTGACGCGCGATTTCCCGAGGATTTACGGAGTCCATCGCGAAGCGGCCAGCGCGACCTGTAAGACCAAATGGAGAGCGAGAATTCATGAAAGAACCAACGGTAGTAACCTTAGAAACTATGTCCCGGCAGCGACAAAGTCAACCGTAGAGGACACTCGCCGAGGTCTGGATCTCGCAGGACCACGGGCGTAAACTCGCTGTCACCCCCCCCTTTTTCGTAAGTATTCATTCTAGACGCTTAAGTGCCCTTTAGAGTCTGTAACTTACAGATTTCATGGGTTATAGATTCTAGGAATTCTATGGATTCGCCGGTGCGTAGGCCAGATGTGTGCCAGAAAGTTCCCGCCCTCAACGGCGTGAATGGCTAGACAAGAGCGCTGCCCGTGAGATCGGAATTCAACATTCACGTCGGCGACTTTGGCAGGCCCGTCATGGGTCTGAGCAGTCTCAGGTAAACCTTGGACGGGGATTTCGGTTCGGGCGCCCTCCGCCCCAAGATTCATCAGAGGCCGTCGTTACATAGGCCCCGTGCCAAAGGTCATTCCAGAGCAGGACATTCGACGGCTGGTCCGAGCTGCTTCGACGCTTCGGAACAAAGCCATTATCGAACTCATGTATGCAACTGGGTGCCGCGCTGGAGAAATCGTCGCGATGCGTGTAGAACACATGGACTTCCGGCGCCACACGGTGGTTGTTAGGGGTATGGGCAGCGAGCGTCGGGTATTCTTTGGTGATCCAGCGAAGAAAATCCTCAAACGCTATCTCGGCAAACGAAGGAAAGGCGTCGTTTTTCAGACTGATAATCTACGGCAGCGCGGGTGTGTCACCCGTTCATGCGGGCAGTGGAACGGATACTGGCGCGATTACACTCAAGGATTGGATATGGTTCGGAATAGGGTTAAATACCTTGGCCCCAGCCGGCTCACGCGAGTCGAAGCGGTAAAGAGATTCAAGGTTCTCGTGCCTGGCCCGAACCGAGGGCAGCATGAGCGAAAGCGGCCAATTGGGAATTATGTGATTTACAGAATCTTTCGATTCGCCTCGCACCGCGCAGGCCTCGGACGAATCACATCTCACCAAATGCGACACTCATTCGCAACTCATATGCTTGACCACGGTGCGAACGTCAAACAGATTCAGGCCCTTCTCGGGCATTCTTCCCTAAATACAACCCAGGCTTACACGCATGTTTCAACTCAAAATCTGGCAGCCGCGTACCGGAAGTTCCATCCTAGAAGTTGAGGTGTCAAGACGCCATGAGAAGAGCGAAGGCTGTACGGCATAAGGAAATCACGAATCTTTCAACGGGACAGGAAGAAGCTCTCACAATCCTGCATGACGAAGTCTTCATGCAGCCGTGGTTCATCCCCAAGCCCATTTACATGACGATTCGTCGCTTGCTCCCCAACCTCCACCTGATGAAAATGCGGCACTATTTCGACGATTACGGTTGCCTTCGGTGCGGTGAGGTCGACACAATTTATGGAGCCTCTGGGTTCTGTAACTCTTGCAACGTTATTGTGCGAAGTAGGATTCTGACGAGCCTAAAAAGGAGATTGAAAAAGCATCAGGTAAAATGGAAAGAGAGCGCGAGCGAGCACTTTTTCGATCAGATGAACCTAGCGCAATTGATTCTGTATGGCCGCCCGGCGAGAGGTCCAACCTCGGCCGTGAAGCCACACAAAAATACAAGCCGCACGGCTTGATTGACTGAAGATGTTTCAAGTATGCGCCACAGCCGAACTAAGGCGGGAAGGCCGAGTCCGTCGTGGCGTCAGACGATAGCATGTCGAAGCGTACATTCAGGCATCAAAGCGAATTATCAGGACAAAGCGGCACGTTCTAGGCTTTCCCGAATCTCCTTGCTGAAAATCTGGAGATCGCCAGCCGGTCCAAATTAACACCACAGATCGAGCGGCCTTCGGCGAGACTGTTACAATCTCTTCTAGCGAGGCCAAACTGCCAACAAACCGAGAACGACCCGCCCACAAAGGTTCGAATATCTCTTGGATTGTTTTTATTTCGTGCCTGACAGCCGTGGGCTTATTAGCGCGGCTTGCCTTGATATGGCGAGTCGGCGGTGCTCCTGAGGGGGCACTAACCGGCGGGAGCGATGCTCCGGCTTATATTCTATTGGGCAATGCGATTGCACACGGAAAGGGGCTGACCTACGTTGGCCAACCAACCGCGCTCCGGGCCCCCCTATACCCTCTGATGCTGGGTTTTCTCGATCGGTCTTTCGGCTCCTACTCTTTGTTGATAATGCGATTCGTGCAATTCATAGCGGCCGTTCTGACTGCTTTCTTCTGTGCTGAAACAGCGGCTCAACTCTGGGGGCAGAACTCGAAATGGACCACGTTTGCTTTTACATTGGTCATGCCCACTCTCCTTTTTTTTACTCCCCAAATTCTGACGGAGACTTTTACGGCCTGTTTTGTGTCCTTATTTCTTTATTTCTTAGTTCAAGCGAGATCAAAAGAGAGCTGGATGCCGCTCGTAGCAATGGGGACTTGCGCTGGCATACTGATGCTGTTGCGATTTAATGCGATCTTTCTTCCCTTAGTGATCGTTTGTGCTGCCTTCCAAACACCAATACGCTCGATAAGCACGAGGCGCGCGATAGTTCCGCTCGTTGTGGCGGCCGTCATTGTGTGCCCGTGGGTAATACGAAACGCGATCGTATTCCACGGCGGCATTCTGTATTCATCACAGACTGGCTTGACCGCTTTACAAGGAGTGCTCAGTCCGGCAGGGCGCACCCAGCCATGGGAGTCGAATACTTGGAAACGGGCGGGATGGTGGCTGTCGGACATCGAAACCGATAACCCAATTCGGCTTCAGTTTCCGTCAGAAGTCGAGTTGAATCGGCAAGCAAAATACCAAGCCTACCTTGCCTGGAAGTCGGAAGGCTTTCACGCTTTCCGTCTGCTGACGAAAAAGGTTTGCTACTTCTGGTTGAGCACTGACCAACTGTTAGAGACGGCCTCTTTTCCAAGGAGTCAGCGCATTCTAAGAGCAGCTGGTGTGTTCTTTTATTGGGGGACTTTGGCCGTGGCTATTCTAGGATGGTTGCGCTTGCGGACGGCCGCTGCACGAATCGCCAATCTTCTCTTGTTATACTGCATTGCCGCGACCGTCCTGCACTTGCCTTTTACTATGAACACGCGGCTGCGTGTGCCTCTGATCGACCCGATATTATGTATTTTGGTCGGCGGCGAACTTTCAGCCGTTTTCGTGGGCGCGGGTGTTTTCACGCCAAAACCTGAGAGTCAGGATCGTTCCGAACCCCTATATGATTTGACAACTCCCGACCGCTAACTTAGTCATGAAGACCGCTAATTTAGTCATGCAAATGACTCGCTACTGCAATTTTGCCTTGACATAGGAGGGCATGGGACCTGCAAAACGCTAGCACGTCTCTACGACATGCAAGCTGAACTCGGAAAACTCTGTCAAGAACTCGGCAGCACGGGCCTGGCGGGGGGATCTGAGAGTTGCCCGCGGTCATTGCCCCGCTTGCTCTTTGCACTCCGACATGACCTTCGCAAACAAGCTCTCAAGTTCCTTGGCAGTGCGCTCCCACGTATGTCGTTTCATTATTTCCTGCGCAGTGCGCCCCAAACGTTCTCGGAGTTCCGGCGACTCCACCAACCGCGCCACAGATGCAGCAAACGCCTCCGCATTCGCCGGTTCCACCAGCAGACCGCTGTGTGCATCTTCGACAAAGTCCGTCATCCCGCATGTCTCGGTTGTCACCACCGGCATTCCCGTCGCCATTGCTTCGAGTAGCACGATCGGCAAACCCTCCATTAACGAAGGGAAAACGAAAATGTCGTGCCGTGCATACAGCGCTGGCATTTCGGCTCGTGGAACAAACGATAACACGTCAACGCGTTCTCCAATCGTCGACGAAAACCATTGCTTCACGCTTTCTGCATTCGCCCCGCAGCCCGCGATTGTCAACCGCAACTCTGGATAAATCTTGGCCAGCGCTTCGAACCCATCGCGCAGATAGTAGATGCCTTTGTGATCGAGCCACGTCCCGACGAACAGCAATCGCAGCGCACGTCCGTACAGGTATTCACGCTCCAGAAAAAACTGCGACTCAACTCCATTGGGAATGTACACGACGCGCCGAGGTTCCGAACGATACTTAAAGCGCAGCCAGGCCCGCGACTGGAGATTGATCACCACCGAGTAATCCGCAGTCTTTATTGACCAGTGGTATAACCTCATATTGTATATATGCTGCCACAAGCGGTTTTTCCACGAGAAGTGCCACGCCCTCCCCTTTTTTGCTTCGCGCGACATAGCATAATTGCGCTGCTCTTCGATTCCATGCAGCAGCATCACGTACGGTGGCACCTCGCCAGCCATCCGCCAGCGCCTGAGGAATCCATACACGAACCCCGCCGGCGCATGGATATTCACAACGTCAAATTCGCTTCGACGTTTTCGCAGTAGTGCCGCCAATTTCCATGCAAAATGGACCGCCTCTAGCCTCGGAATAGCAACGGTCCCTTTCAACACGTCTTCGCGGAATAGGCAGGTCACCGCATGGCCCCGGCGTCGCAGACCCTCCGCTGTGTTGTACACGACGTTGGCGACACCCCCTTCACGCAACTTCGGCGCCGGAGCCGCGATTACGATCCGCATCTATGCAGTGCTCCGTTTCTCCGCGACCACAAAATAATGATAGGCGAAAGGACTCAGCATTCGGCGGACGGTACGATTGGACTCTAGAATGGGAAATCCGATTGGGTTGCGCCCAGGGATGAAGGGAAACTGGTGCACTGTTCCATCGCTGCGAAGGATTATCCAGCCGGCATGCCGGACGTAGCGGCGGACTTGCGCAAACCACTGACGCCGGTCGTACGGTTGGTCGTCTTTGCGCCCAGGATGCGCGACCTTCGCGTAGAGCTCATAAAGCCCCATGAAGTTCAGATAATTAGGTGTCGTGAGGAATAGTCGACCACCCGCGCGTGCAACGCGATACATCTCTTTCATGGCTATCCACGGATTGGGAACATGCTCGATTGTCTCACAGGAAATCACGATGTCGAACGACGCATCCGCGAATGGCAATCCCTGCGCATCACCCTGCACGAAACCCTGCACGCCTTGCTCCGCGGACGTCCGTCGAAGTCTTTCCTTGCCGACGTGCAGCGCCGCACTGGAAAAATCGCACCCTGTCACACGCGCGCCTCTTCGGCGCAAATCGCAAACGAACCCGCCGCGGCCGCACGCTACTTCCAGCACGCTAAGTCCCACGACTTCGCCAAGCCTCTCGCGCACGAGCTGATACCAGGGAGTTGAGGCATCCTCGTGCTCCGGGTCCGCATTGAACACCCGTTGGTGCCACACATCATATTCGCCGCGTAGGTCCATACCTTCAGGAAACCCAACCCCCTGTTCGATTTGCGGTCCGCGCCAGTCCCGTCTCAATCCCGTGCGAATCGAGCCCTAATTCGTGCCCGTGTTCTCTGTCCCCATACACGCGTCAGTATTCCCGCACCCTCCGCCGCCTCCACAAAACCCCCACGCGCAATCCTAGGCAACTCCGCAAAAGCACAATCCAGAGCCCCATTGCCCGCGAAATAATCTAAATATGTCAACCGCACTCGCGCCTCTGGCCATTTTCGAGCCGGCGCGCAGCGCTCGTTCTCAAACCGGTCAATCAACGCCAAAATCGTGTCAGCGCGTTGCTTGTAGGTGTGCTCACTCAGTATCTTTTGCCTGCATCCTTCGGCAATCTTCCGGCGCGCCCCTTCATCCTCAACATATCTTCGTACCAGAGGCACAATCTCTCTAACATCGCAGTACCCCACAAAGTGGACTCCTTCCTCCAATCCAATCTCCGATAGTTCCGTGGGCAGCGACGTCAGAAGCAAAGCACCCGACGCCATTGCCTCAAACGTCCGCAAGTTCGCGTCTTGCGGATAGTCGTCCCTCCCCACATTGACAACGATCTTCGATTGCCGGTACGTCAATGCCATCTCTTCCAGGCTGTACCGCCGCTTCGCGTTATTCATCCGAAATGATTTTGATAACTCGTTCAGAATTGGTCCTCGCTTGTGATAAATCGGCCCAGTCGTCTGGCCCACCCACCCGACGTCGTAGATACGCTCCATCTCCGGCCCTGCGAACTGCTGCGCATCGACAGCGTGAGCTACGAAACGCGCCCCGGCGTGTCCCGCGTTGCGGAACTTCGACTCATAACCTGGATGAAACACCAGAACGAAATCGAACAGCATTGACCAAGCGATTCGCTTGCTCGTATAGGCGTACGTGTCTACCTGAAAGCACAACGTCGGAATATCTGCACTCGCCAGTCCCCACGGCAAATACGGCACGTCCGATTCTGGATGCCAGATTAGTGACGGCCGCTCTGGGCACAGTCGCAACCACTCGTCGAGGTTTCCATTCCGCGCAAACTTTGGGTCAGCGCATACCAGCCGAACCCCTTGCCGCCGGAGCGCCTCCGCATAATGTGCGAGCATGTTGCACAAGTTTCCTTCTCCGCAGAGGACGAGGATGGTCATCGCTCGAAGACCAGTAACACCGTACCTCCGGCGTGACGGTACGGCGGAAGCAAATAGAGCACTCGCTTCAAGAGTCGCACCGCACCCTTTGTTCCCCACAGCCTGTCATCGACCTCGGCATGCACCAATCGGCACCCGAACCGCTTCATTTGGCGGATCACTTCGTAGGTCCAGACCACGTATACCGCGTCCGAGTCGTAAACAAAGACTCGGTGAAAAGCATCAGGATCTTCGATCCGCATAAACGGCAGGTGGCCGAATAACCAGCCCCGTAATTGCCCGAGTAACCGTTTTCGTGCATACGCCATTCGCCAACCAGGTTGCTGCAATTTACTCTGCACCGCGTTGGGATACCAGAACGGCAAATCCCAACTCGGTCCCAGCAGCACAATGCGCCCTCCCCGCCGGACCACGCGCTGCGTCTCGTGCAGCATGCGCACGGGATTCACGCAGTGCTCTAGCGCAAACGTCGAAATCGTCGCGTCCAACGACTCGTCTGCAAACGGAAGCCTATCCGCATCTCCGCATACTAGCCGCAATGCCGCCGTATTCGCCCTCCGCACACCCGTCTCCGAAATGTCGGAACCGACGTAGCTGCATCTTCGCGTGATCAACGAAGCGTTCGCCGCGCTCCCACACGCTACATCTAGAACTTTCGCGCCATCTGGGAGAAAAGAAGCTGCTCTCTCGCGTTGCGGCGAAGCAGCAGCCTCCTCTGTTGAGATTCCGTCCCGATACACTCGGTGGCTGTTCCAAAAGTTCACTAGCTTTTTCTTGAGAGCTCTATCGCGAACAAGCTCCTGGTCGTACAGATTCATAATCTTTGCCACCGGCGGCATTTTTCTCGTATAGCGCTATACCAACCCCCAAGAGCGGCTTACTTAGGAACGGGAGTGCTGCGCTGCGAAAAGCGAAGCGGACTAGTTGAGATTTCGGCACATGACGGTGTCACGAGCGAAGGTCTAGATAAAACTGCGTGTCGAATCTCCGACTATTCGGAATTGGCAATCAGGATATGCTCCTGAAATTCTCACTACCACATGTACGACATATTTGGCCCAACAAACCATAATAGAACCAATCCGAGCAAACCTATGACCACCAGCAATACAACCCACGTGCCAATAGTTTTCTGCTTCATGAGATTCGTTCAATATCTACTTTTGTCATCAAAGGTAAGCATATAACACGCAACCGTTTGTGAGCACCTTTCTCATACGCATTCACTCACCGATTCGCCTACCAGCAGGGTCGCCGACGGCGTGATTGACTTCAGCTATCAGGATTTTGGTCATCGGAGGCGCTATAAGTGAACTGGTCATGTTTATCGAGACAGCCGTCTGACCACTAGCGGCGAATGTCAGATCTTAAAGGGAGTCCGAATCGACTTTCTCGTTCCTTAGTTTTTCAGATGGGGTCCCATGCGAAATGGGACCAATCTAAACTAGAGTTTTAGACGCTCCGGGCCCTCGTATCTGTCACAGTTTGGGATGAGCAGCGAAAAAGTTCCAAAGGATCTCGGTGGTGGTTATGCCCGTCGCGGAATTGAAATCCGGATTGAATGGGACCTGACCGGCGATGTTCATGGGGATCGTGTACCAGGTGTGAATTCCTCCGACGAGCTTATAAAGCTTTACCTCCGTTTTCCCGCTGCAATCAGTTGCATCTTTCTCGACGACCGAGGTGATGTTCCCCTGGCTGTCGCACAGCGGTGCCGTGGTGTCAAACGTCAAACAATTGTCCGCCGACGTTCCAGTCCAGTAGCCGAAAGTTTGGTCTTGGGATGCGGCACTCGTATAGCCGCAGCACGGGATGACTGCATCCCGATCCCCGTGAAGGATCAAAACTGAGGTAGGCGCGACCGCGGGCGGTACGGGTGGTGAACTAACAGACGCGTTGTCAAACAGCGCACCTTCGACAACGCCGATCCCCGCTACCAGATCGGAGAGCTGTACACCCAGGCGATGGGACATCAGGGCTCCAGAAGAAAGGCCGGAAACGTAGATTTTCTTTGGATCGGGCTGAACTCTAGATCGTAACGCTCCGATGAGCTGGCGAAAAAATCCTACGTCGTCGGTGAAATCATTGAAGAAATAGGCCCAATTCGTCTGTTTACCGTTCGACTCGAACAAGCCGTCCGGATAGACAACAGCGAACCCATCCCTGTCGGCGAGGCGGCTGAATCCGGTCCCGATTTCCATTCCCAGCCCATTGCCACCCGATCCGTGCAGAGCGATAACGAGAGCGCCGTGATTTTTCTGAAAGGTGGAAGGAACATGGAGCAAGTACGATCGCCTGCCGCCGTTGACGATCAAGGACTCACATGTAGTTCCTTGCTGTGCGTTGCAGGCTCGGCCGAATCCGTTGCCGCCACCACCACAGGAGCACGTGGTGATGGAAATTGAGGCGACCAGTACGCGGCGAAAGACTTTCTTCATTTAAATCTTTGGGGTTACTAATTGCACTGAATCCAGAGACAAGCTGACAGCCGTCTTCTTCGTCACCAGATGGTACCTTAACCTCCCCCGTGGTATAGATTCCACCCGGAGGATTCATGGACATTCTGGCAGCGATCAAGCGCGAAGAACGAAAGCTCGAAAAGCAGTTAGGCAAGCTGAGCCACCAATGGAGCGGTGTACGAGCGGCTGCAAAAGCATTGGGCGGCTCTGCGGCGAAGTCGTCGGCGTGAAGAAGCGCGTTTTGTCCGCTGCTGGCAGAGCGGCGATTGTGAGGGCGGCGAAGAAGCGGTGGGCGAAGGTTAGGAGGCAGGCGAAGAGAGTAGCGGGATAGTTGAGCGTAGTAAGGATTGGATTTGACGGAACGTGCGGTGAGGAAGAGCCATCCGCGACATGGGGATGTTGAGTTGCTGGTAAGAGTGAAGGCTGCTAAAACGCGGCTAACCGATCAGCCCTTGGACGCACTCTACGAGGCCGCCCACGCCGTCCGGCTTGGAGAGCACTGCGTCAACACCAACAGCCGCCGTCAGCGAGTGGCCCACCTGTTGCTGGTACATCGTGAACCAAATTATTGGCACGTCAGGCATCATACGCTTCAGAACGGACGCTGCTTCCACTCCGTTCATCCTTGGCATCGCTACATCCAAGACGATCAAGTCCGGCTTCAGTTGTTGTGCTTTCTCAATGGCGTCAACGCCATCAGCCGCTTCACCGCAAACTTCGAAGCCTTTGGTCTCAAGGAAAAAACGAATGACCGTCCGAACGATGTCGTTGTCATCTGCGACTAGAATACATTTCGCCATGGCCTGACACCCCCGATCTCATTTTTATAGGGAGGGCGCAGCACAAAGCAATACAGGCTATCCCTTAGGACGGATGAGCCCTCGGCAAGACCATGCAGAAAGACGCTGGGACCCCTTACCAATCGGGACAACTCCAGGAGAACTGAGAGAGCGAAAATCGAGTCGATTTGACGTGTACGCGACACCAAAAAAGGCATTTAGTATTTTACCGAGTCCCGCTTTGCAAGCAAGGTTTAGGCTGCTTCAACGGCGTTTGTGATTTATTTTCGATTCCAAGGAAACGTTTAAGAAGTTCTATCGTCTTTCCCATAGGCGTTCTAGGGGAGCTTTACATAGAGCTTCTGGGTGAGCGCGTGGAGGAAGTGAATGAGCCCAAGGCAGGACAGAGAGCGGCAGGAGATGCTGCTGGGGACCCTGGATATGCTGATTCTGCGGACTTTGCGGATGGGAGCGGCGCATGGGCACACCATCGCGCGGGTAATCGAGCACACTTCGGATGAGGTTTTGCAGGTGGAGCAGGGCTCGCTGTACCCGGCCTTGCACCGCCTCGAGGAGCGCGGGTGGCTGGCGTCGTATTGGGGGACCAGCGAAAACAACCGCAAGGCGAAATTTTACAAGCTGACGGCGGCGGGGAAGAAACAACTGACAGTGGAGACCAGCCGGTGGAAGCAGATGGTGGTGGCGATTGGGAGAGTGATGCGGGAGGCGGAGTGAATTGGCTACGCGACCAATAGGTTTTCGGTTGCACTGATTGATTCAGATTGATGGTGGCTCTAAACCGGCACCCTTCTACAAGCGGAAGAGTGCGGTACCCAAAGAGCGACGAGGTGAGAGATGGGGATCGGACGATATTTCAAGCGGCGGGACCAGGACGCGGACTTGGCGCGGGAGATCGAGGCGCATATTGCGCATGAGATTGACGAGAACGTGGCGCGCGGGATGACGGCCGGAGAATCACGGCGGCGAGCACAGATCAAG
>Ga0210401_10006519_pt1 | contig 11824 bp, 15 predicted proteins | sample IncBWH32MmetaG_FD_150866 | JGI IMG/M metagenome (GOLD analysis project Ga0210401, IMG submission 150866) | Forest soil microbial communities from Barre Woods Harvard Forest LTER site, Petersham, Massachusetts, United States - Inc-BW-H-32-M | ecosystem: Environmental > Terrestrial > Soil >... | reverse complement strand
CCGCGTCAGCTATGCCACCAGCCTGATGAAGAAGGGCGTGCTGATTTCCACGACCGAACATTTGCTTTCGGCTTTCATCGGAACAGGCATCGATAATGCCATCGTCGAACTGGACAATCTGGAACTACCCATTCTGGACGGGAGCGCGCGGCTTTTTGTGGAACTCATTTATCAGGCGGGAATCCGTAAACAGCGGCGGCCACGGAGCTATCTCCGCATTCGCCGCGCCTTGGAAATGCGAGACGGCAACAAGTTTATCGCGGTGTATCCCGCGGACACTTATGCTGTGTCTTACGCCATCAACTTTCCGCATCCGCTTATCGGCAAAGAAACCTTCAGCATGGAAATCGCCAACGGAAATTATCTGCGCGAAATCGCGGCGGCGCGGACCTTCGGTTCGCGAGAGGATGAGCAGACGATGCGCAATATGGGCTTGATCCGTGGCGCCTCGCGAGACAACTGCGTGGTGCTGACCAGGGATGGTTTGGAGAATCCTCCGCTGCGCTTCGACGACGAATTTGTACGCCACAAGGTGCTCGACCTCATCGGCGACCTCGCGCTTCTGGGGAAGCAGATTCTGGGAAATGTAGTGGCGGACCGGGCCGGCCATGCCATGCATACCGCGCTAGTCTCTCGCCTGCTGAGGGACCGCACGCTATGGGAAGAAACGACCGTCGACGACGAGCGCGAAGCCGTTTCCGCGTCCATGCACGCCATGGCTGGGCAGTTGGCCTGATTGTCAATCCGCGATATTGATGGCTTAACCGCTAGTCAGCCGCTTGCGGCGTGGGATCGTTGGCGTCCCAGAAGGATCCTTGTTCGAGCAGCTTTTCAAGTTCCGCGCGGGCTTGTGCGGCCAACTGGGCGGCGTATTCTTTTGCCGATTGCTGGCGCTCCGGGGTTAACTGGGCGACGCGGACGGCGAGCAGCGGGGCATCTTCCTCGAGCATCCGCAGCAAGCGCTGGGTACGATCTATCTTGGCGTGAATGGAAAGCATTGGAGCCTTCACCTCGCTTAGTGTAGGCGCGGGCGTCCCCGCCCGTGCGTCGCCGGCTATCGGGAGTCGCACAATATTTGTTACATTTCAACCGGTTGTCATTCCGAGCGTCAGCGAGGAATCTGCTGTTCTCTGGAACCGCGAAAAATGCAGATTCCTCGCGCCAAAAAGCGGCGACCGGAATGACAATGTTGCACTGAAAATAATGTCAAGATAAATATGCGATTCTCGTGGCTGCGACTTCTAAGCGTCGCTGGGAACAGGGCCAGCCGCAAGTCTTAATCTGGATACCTTGGCTCTGACACTTTTTACGGAAAACTTATCCAGTGCGTGGACCTGTCTATCTTTCGCTTGGCTCCAATGTCGGTGACCGCTCGGGAAATTTGCGCACGGCCATCGATCGCTTGCGTGCGTTCGGCGAGATCGTCGCGGTTTCATCTCTCTATGAAACCGAACCGGTGGAATTCGCCGCGCAACCCTGGTTTCTGAATTGTGCGGTTAAGCTGAATACAGAGCAAACGCCACAGCATCTGCTGGCCGACGTTCTCGAGATCGAGAAGCAACTGGGACGACAGCGAACACAAGAAAAAGGTCCTCGCATCATCGACCTCGACATTCTGTTGTTCGGCAACTTAGTCCTCCACGACACCGGCCTGACGATCCCTCACCCAGCCATGCACGAACGCCGCTTCGTGCTCGAACCCCTCGCGGAAATCGCCCCGGATGCGGTTCATCCTGTGCTCGAGCGAACTATCCGGGAACTGCGTGATGCCTTGCCGCCGGGGCAAAAGGTGAAACCAGCCACGGATTTCACGGATGCACACGGATAGGAGTTTCTTGTGATTTATCCGCGTTCGTCCGCCGAGATCCGCGGCGGATTCTGATCTTAGGGAATAATGAGCCGGCTCGCACTTTCTCCCGGAGCAACCACTGCTGATTGTTTCTCCGGAAACTGGGCCATGACGAAATCCACGAAGGCCCGCGACTTTGGCCTCCCCGAAGTGCGCGCATGCCCCATGCGCAGCAGGAAGACGAGCGCGCGCAGCACATCAGAATCGTGAAGCCGGCTGTAGCCGAGTTGCTTCTGTTCCACCTCGCGATACTCCTTCAGCATCCTATGCACTTCGGCGACAACCGCCTGCTGGCTCAAGCTCGTGATCGGAGTCTCGTAGTGCAACCCCGAGTTCACCAGCGTCTCCTGCTTCTTGGCCATCGATGCGAGCGCAGCGATCAGATCGGAATCTTTGATGAGCCGGTCCGCCTGCGTGCTCTTGGCCAGCGCGTAGGTCAGGCCGAGGATCAGGTGCTCGTGGTCGTAGAGGAATTGCTCGCCGATCTCCACCTGCGAAAATAAGGATGGCCCATCCAAATCGTCCAGGGGTCGAGGCTTCTCGTGCTCGCGAGCCTGTTGCAGATACACGCAATCGCTCGGGCAATCGAGCGTCACTTCGCGCTGCTCACCACAACACTGCGGGCAGATGCGTCCGTGAATGGCGGGACAAAAGCGCTTCTCTTTTCGCTTTTCGCAGATCGCACAACTCACGAAAGTCGGCTCCTGAAGATCATTATCACACGCAGCGCGGATCGCATTGGCCGGGCAGCCCAGCCTTTCCCAGTCTGGCCAAAGTTAGCTCATCGGGGTCGCACGGAACGGACAAACGCGAAAAAACGCCATTTTTAGGGGCTTCCGAGGTTCCTAAGTGAAAAAAACCGCATAAAATGCGGCTCCAACGCTGTTTTTCCACAGGAAACATGGTATAACATGCTCGCATCGCAGGAAAATCGAAGTTCCACCAAGAGGAGGTTTCATGGCTTCAGGCATGACCAAGACTCAACTCGTCCGTCATCTGGCGGAGAAACTTGAGAGCAACAACAAGACCGCAGCCGCATTTCTTGAGCACCTAACCGATGTCGCCGTAAAAGAAACCAAGAAGAATGGTGTGTTCGTCATCCCCGGACTCGGCCGTCTGGTGAAGGCTCATCGCAAAGCTCGCATGGGACGCAACCCGCAAACCGGCGAACCGATTCAGATCAAGGCCAAGACGGTAGTGAAGTTCCGCGTCGCAAAAGCTACCAAGGACGCGATCGCCCCTCCGGCGAAGAAGTAGTATTCGAATTTAAGTTGAAAAGGCCGGCCGAGAGGTCGGCCTTTGTGTTTTACGCGCGACCTGCGTCAGCTCCCCACCCTCTATCTACTGCTTGGGAACACTGAGGACGATGGGAACGCTTTGTCCCTGCTTTTGTCCGGGACACACTTCGCGGCGAACAGTCGCTGCCGCTGTAGCCGTCAACAACGCTTCCACGCTATAGAGAGAAACTCGAGCGTAAACGCGATCGACTACATGGCCCGCATGGATGAGTCTGACAGCTCGTCCTTCATCCGGGAGAGCAAGCTTGCCTTTACCGATAATTCGCACCGATTCCCCCGGCCTTAGCGTCGCCATAGTACCCGCGTGATCCTCAGCGCCGTACAGGCTGATGGCGCCGCCGGTATTTGCGGACCACACTTCGCTGGCAGCAACCCACAACTCTAGCTGAAGCTCGGAGTAGGCGAATTTCTTGCCCGGATTCTCAGGTTGAAGATCGGCTAGGTGCGGCGAGAACGGAATCCGTAGAGGAGCGGAGTCGATGTTCTCGACCGTGACCTCGAAAGTCGGTTCATCTCCGACTTTAGAATGCGTACGGTCGAGCGACACAAGCGAAACACGCAACGCTCCTGCCTGGTGTGGGGAGTCGAAGCACGCCAAAGTACTCCCAGTTCCGGTCACGCTTACACCCTCCGGTGGAGTTCCTCCGGGGCGTCGCAAATCTGTACGCGCCGTGACCGTCGTCAAGTCCACCGAACCGACTTCCTGGGCCGGGCAAGGAACACCGAAAGCAGTGCCGAATGCTAAAGTTAGAATCAGCCAGCTGATACCATCGCAGCGAGTGCTTATCCGCATATCAGGCAACCCGAAGGCATTTGCCGTTCATTGTACCGCAACCATATTTTCCAAACTGTCCATTTCACCCTCTGCGAATTACTGGCGCAATCGCGATATGACCACAACCCCAGACTTCGCTAGGCCTCATTCAGAGCCTGACCCCTCAGCCCACTAATTCCCGCTACATCTGATGTAGGGCTTTCGCGGTGACGATTTGGAGCCCCGCAGAAAGACAATCACAACATTCATTCATGATAAAAGGAGAAGAAAAATGAAGACCATCAATAAACTCGGTATTTCTTTCGCAGTATGCATTCTGGCGATTATTTCAGGCGTGAGCGTCGCGCACGCCGGGGAAGTTACCGTCAACTACCAAGTGCTCCCCGCAGGTCCCATCCTTAGCAATAATGTCGCGACCTCATGTACGCCCGAGACCGCCGACACATATACCGGCTATGCGTTCATGTTCTGGGACAACCAAGGAACGATCAGTTGGAACAAGTCCGTGACCGTATGCCCCGGATCCGGGAACACGCTTGCCATCGCCTGGTACCTGGCCACCGGCGATTGCAACGGAACTTGCGGGTGTCCTCCGAGCGGATGTTTCGTAACCACCATTGCATATTCCATCGACCACAGTGTGTTCCTGACCGACGGGACTCCCATCGCGTTGGTCAATCCCAACTCACCCCCAGACCCGGCGTGGACTTCGCCCTCGACCACGGTGAACACCACCGGCCCCGAAAGCATCAGTGCCGAGTCGGCGCTAGCGTTTCCACCCTATAAAGCCGAACCATTCCGGTACTGGCAGCAGTTGAACACGACCACGGAGACGCCGATCGGTGTGGTCTTTAACGCCAGCGCAGGTGATACAGCGTTCGTGGTTGCATTCTACGGACCCGACCCTTGCACGACTCTGCGCAACGAACTAAACAGTTGCCTGGAGGAGCATTTGAAGTGTGGAGCGATCGGAAAGGCGTTACAAATGTGCGAGGTCTTGAATAGAGAAATAGAGTAATCGCGCCGGCACTCGCGAAGCAGGCGAGTGGGCCATGTAAACACCCGTTCATACCCCGTCTAAGCTCCGGCTTGGACGGGGGTTTCCTTTCGTGTGGTGACACTCCCAGCGCAAGCCGCGGAGCGTAACTTCCCAGCGGCAGATTGTGAAGTCTGGCATTGCGCGTGAAGTCGGCGATGACGCACATCGGCAACACTGCCACCCGCCTGCGGATCCCTTTCCCCCAAACCCCCCGGGAGGCGGCAACCCCGCCGCCAGCGAAGAACTTTCTGCGACCAGCCAGCAGATCACCGCCAACGCCGAAGAAACTTCCGCTCAGACTAAAGTCGTTTCCAACGCGACCCTGCAAGTCAACCAGAACCTCCAAACGGTAGCCACCGGCGCGGAACAGATGAGCGCCAGCATCAAAGACATCGCCAAGAACGCCACCGAAGCCGCCACCGTCGCCAGCACCGCTGTTCGCGCCGCTGAAACCGCCAATGCCACTGTCAGCAAGCTGGGCGCATCGTCCGCCGAGATCGGCCAAGTGATCAAAGTCATCACTTCCATCGCCCAGCAGACCAATCTGTTGGCGTTGAACGCGACCATTGAAGCGGCCCGCGCCGGGGAAGCGGGCAAAGGCTTCGCCGTGGTAGCCAACGAAGTAAAAGAGTTGGCCAAGAAAACCGCCAAGGCCACCGAGGACATCAGCCGCAAGATCGAAACCATTCAGGTCGACGCCCGGGCGGCGGTGGATTCTATCGGCACCATCAGCCAGGTCATCAATGAGATCAACGGCATATCGACCACCATTGCCTCGGCGGTTGAAGAACAGAATGCGACCACCAATGAGATGGCGCGCAATGTGAGCGAAGCGGCCAGCGGCAGCGGAGAGATTACCAGCAACATTGCGGGAGTAGCAGAAGCGGCGGAAAGCACGTCGCGAGGAGCGATGGATACGCAGAAAGCCGCCCAACAATTGGTAGAGACCTCGGCAGAACTTCGCCGCCTTGTCGACCAGTTCAAGATTGACGCGGGCAGAACCGATGGGTCGCCGATTAACCTGCAGACCAAAAGGGCAGCTGCGGGTTCGTAAACCACGGACTGCTCCGCCAACTCAGCCGCGAGGGTAACCCGCACCTCTGCCAGAAAAAATCTTGCTAGTCTCCTCCGGGTGCGTCGTTGCTGACGTATTGTTCGAGCGAGCCCAGTTCGCGTCCCAAATCCTCGATCCGCCACTCCAGCAGGTTGCGAATGGAGAGCATGCCCAGCAGCTTTCCATTGCTATCCGCAACTGGGAGATGCCGGAAGTGGCGCTCGATCATCGTGACCAGAGCTTCGCCCGGGCCGGTCTCCCGCGTAGCCAATTCAACCGGCGTGGTCATCAGCTCACGCACCGGAGTCCGGGCGGGATCGCGTCCGCTCAAAGAAAACTTACGCAACACGTCGCGTTCGGTGAAGATGCCGGCCACTCGCCGCTCGCTGTCAACGATCGCGACCGCACCCACGTGAAAATCAAGCATCTTGCGGATGGCGTCCGCTACCGTAGCTTCGACTGGCACTGCCGCTGCTTCGGGATCACACAGTGCGAGGACGTTCATAATTCCCTCCCACGTAACGTTTCGGTGCAACAGGCGTCTGCCAAACCGGGTTCCCGACCGTTACGGAATGGTGCATTATGACGCTTATTGAGCGCGTGTCAAGTGGATTGATTACCAGTCTTGGAGTCGACGGGATCGTCGTACCAAAACCGGATAAATGAAAGTTTCCTCTAAGAAGCGTCTATCACGGCGTCGGCTTCAATCTCGATCAGCATCTCCGGTGAAATCAGGGCGCTCACTTGTACCATAGATGTCGCCGGACGGACGTCGCGAAAGAATTCGCCGTGGGCTTTGCCGATTTTCTCCCAATCGGCGATCTTGATTACGAACATCCGCGTACGCACGACATCCTTCATCGTCGCTCCCGCCTTCAGCAAGGCGGACTCAATATTCTTCAGCGTCTGGACTGCCTGGGCATAAGGATCACCGGCGCCGACGATCTTGCCGTCGGGACCGGTTGCGGTAGTCCCCGCCACATGCACGTAAGAGCCGATCCTGACTGCACGAGAGTAACCTACGATCGGTTCCCAAGCTGTACCGCTGGAAATGTTTCGTCGTTCCATAAAAAGCGAAATTCCCTCCTATCGGTGATTGTAACTTGAGGCTAACGGGGGCGATCAGCAGTCGATCCCTACGGCTGCTAAAAATCAATGGGAAACCTTTTGCAGAACTTACGCACCATAAGAAAAGTAGATAGCTGTGACTTACAAAAGTCACTTGCGTTCGTGGCGTGATCGCGATAAAACATCACGCAACACTAGGAACCCCGCTGGGGAAGCGGAGTTCGGGGGCCCTGAACCATGATTTCGGAGTCGCATCCGCTGCAGCAACTGTTTATCGAACTGATCGGACGGCACTACGCCGAGGAGATTGGCCTTCGTGATCCTCAGATCGTGAATTATGTCGCGCATCTGATGGCTGAGTTCTGCGAGGTCGAGCAACTGTTCAAAATTCGCAACGAAGCTGACAAACCCCTGACCGACGTCGGCGAGATGCTGATCGAATCCAACCCCGTGTACGGCCCAGCGCCTTCTTTCGATCGCGAGCGCCAGGTGCGCAAGCACATTGGAGATTACACACTTTTCTTTACTGGCATGTTTCCGGAGAGCATCAATCACTTTCGCCTGCGCCGCAACCGGACGGAGAATTTTGTGGATTGGATAAAGGCCGGCAAAGAAAGCTACTACATCGTCTCCAAGTTCGAGCATTTCGAATACACCAATGTAGCGCCGTTATTCGCTCGTCTGTCGAATCACTTCGAGCAGTGTGTCTTTGGGCTTAACCAGGTGAAGAACGATCTGCAGGAGATGCAACACCCGATCGTGCGTCGCACGAATGAAATTCTGATGTAGCCGACCGCGGGCCTCCCGGCAAGGCAGCGCCAGTGCGCCCTTCGTGATGGGAACCGTTTGGATTTGCCATTCGTTATTGACCTTTCCGGTAGAAGCTCAACGCCGCATCTCCCTGCACCAATTTTCGATATCGATGGAGCGACACGAACTTTTCTCCGGGGTCGAATCTCTTTGGATGCTCAGCAATAACGATGGTTTCGAGTTTCAGTAGCGGCGACTGTGCCAGGGCCGAGAGCGTCCGGGTATATGCGTCTTCCATTTCGTAGGGAGGATCGAGGAACACAAAATCTGCGACTGCACCATTAGAGTCCAACGCGCGCAAGGCACGAACTGAATCTTGCCTCAGGATCTGGAAGCCAGTTCCTATTCCCAATGAGGCGAGGTTCTTTTTTATCAGCTCGGCGGCGCGAGCGGCGGATTCCGCAAAGTACACCATGCTCGCCCCGCGGCTTACTGCCTCGATGCCAACCGCTCCGGTTCCAGCATAGAGATCGAGCCAAATCGTTCCCTCGAGGGCCGCCGGATTCCCAGCGGTAACCACATTAAACAAAGTTTCACGCAGGCGGTCTGCGGTCGGACGGAGGTCCAGGCCGGGCAGGGACCGTAGCGGCCGGCTCCGATATTTGCCTGCGATGACTCTCATGCTTGCTCACGTGGGACGGCCAACAACCCCAGTTCCAGCACCTTCGATTAACGCACCCGCACCTCCGGGCCACTTTCCAGCGTCTAAACTATATAGAATTAGAGTTAGGAAAGGCATTGGTAAGGGTTCAGATGAGAAATTGGTCCATTCCGGTGGGACGGATATTCGGAGTCGAGCTCCGGGTCCACCTGACATTCTTTTTTCTGCTTATTTTCGTGTGGCTGACCGAGTCTGCGGCGCATGGTCCTGCCAACGCCGGCCGCGGCCTGGCTCTGGTTGGAATCATTTTCGGCAGCGTGGTATTGCACGAATTGGGACATGCGCTGGTGGGAATGCGCGCGGGTGTTCCCGCGAAAGCCATCATCCTTCTGCCCATTGGCGGAGTCACGCTGCTCGATGAAACCCAGCAACCGATCGAGCCGGGCATACTGACATGGAAGCGGGATATCCGCATCGCGGTGGCCGGACCTTTGGTCAATATCATAATCGCCGTAGTTGCGGGCAGCGTACTGCTTGCGGTTGCGCCTGAGATTCACCTCTGGACCAGGCCTTATGTTTACTCCGGGAATCTGCCCCGCAGTCTGGTGTGGTCAAATCTGGGGCTGGCCCTGTTCAACTTGCTGCCCGCCTATCCAATGGACGGAGGCCGGGTGCTACGCGCCCTGTTCAGCCGGCGCATGGATCCCGTCCGAGCCACGCGGCGCGCGGTTTTGATTGGCCGCGTCTTCGCAACTCTGTTGATGCTGGTCGGCATGATTGAACCTGCATACGTCTCGCTGACCATGATTGGGTTTTTCCTCTTTGTTGCAGCGCAATTGGAAGAGCGCTCGGCGGTATTTCAGTCCGTGCTTGAAACTGTGCGACTCGAAGACATCATGTTGACGGATTTCGCCACCTTGTCTCCAGCCGATACGTTGGAAGATGCGCTGGAGAAAGCCGTGCATTCCCTGCAGGATGACTTCCCCGTTATTCGCGGCAGCGACATGGTGGGAGTGATCTCGAAACAGAAGATCCTGGCGGCATTGCGCGCGGAGGGAAACGGATACGTGCAGGCGGTGATGAACCGCATCTTCGAAGTGGCGCAGAAGAAGGAATCTCTGGCTTCGGCGTTCCGCAAGCTGACCGCCCGCAATCTGAGCATTATCCCCGTGGTCGAGGATGAACGCCTCATTGGCATCGTGACCTTGCAAAATCTGATGCACTCGATGGCTCTGCTGGCGGAAAGCCGCAAGCTGCGCAAAGCGGCGCTGAACGCGTAAAACCGGTCACGGTTTTCCACGGGTCAGAATTTAAACACCAGACCCACTGAGGGTTCCGCCATGTGACCCTTGCTACCGGTGAAGAAGCTCACCGCGCTTCCTGTCGTGCCGTTCACCTTAAAATCTGGGGCGTCGTAGAGGAATCCGCGATATTGCAGCCGGAAGGCGAGTTTCCAAGGCAGTCGATAATCGACTCCGAGCCCGTACAGGAACGCCAGTTCGGTCTGTTTGGCTGTATTCAGAGTGACCTGTACACGATTGGGGACGTTAACGAAAAAATCTGGGAGAACCAACCATGTGGTTCCGGGAGAAAAACTGAGTATTCCGCCACCCGCTAGTACGAAAGGTTCGAACTTGCCTTTTTGCAATGGAGTGAAGACGTAAGCGCCGCTGTACTCGCTAATGTTTGTCAGGACGTGAAAATCGAAGCCGCCCGTCTGATAGATCTGAGAATTCTTACCGCGGCCATAGTTGAAAACCATAGAGTGTTTGGGATTGAACCGGTAGCGGAACGTGCCGAAATAGTTCGAGCCGGCGGTCGCGCTTTGTTGAATGTTGTTTCCGTTAGACTGCTTCGTGAAAACGCCCGCGCCGTTGATACTCGCGTCGAAATGACCACCGTCCTGGCTTACACCCAATGAAGTAATAAGGAATACCGCCGCCACTACCATCCACGCACTTCTAAGCATTCGCTTTCCTCTCTATCTAGTCATTCTGATGCGCCAATCCGCACGAAACGGCTGTGTTTCCCACAGCGTCTCCGTTGCTCATGGCTGAGGCTTATGATCTGCAATTGTATCGTGAAGAAAGCGAATGATCTTCCAAGCGGGTTGCGCGTGAGGTCTCGGTCATGACTTACCGTGCGGGACTCTCCTTGACCGTTTCGCTGTTCCTTACTATAATGTAAGGAGACATCGGAATTTCTATGGCAGTCGCAACCCTCACGTCGAAAGGACAGATCACTATCCCGTCGCGGGTACGTACCGCCCTCGGATTGGAGGCGGGAGACCGCGTGGAATTTGTGGAGCAGGAAAAGGGGCGATTCGCTATCATCGCGGCAACCCGCTCGGTGCAGGAACTGAAAGGTCTGTTTCGAGACAAGCGAAGCAAGCCGGTATCGATTGAAGAGATGAACGCCGCCATCGCGAGGCGCGCATCCGGGTCTCGATAATCGGCAGATAATAATCGGCTAGATATGATCGGTCTCGACACGAATGTTGTTGTCCGCTACCTTACGCACGACGATGCGGCCCAAACGGCTGCGGCGGTTCGGGTGATGGACTCACTCTCCTCCGATTCGCCCGGGTTTCTTTCCCTGATCGTTATCGCAGAACTCGTTTGGGTGTTGGAGGTTTCCTACCGTTTCAAGAAGAGCGAAATTGAGCAGGTCCTTGAGACCTTACTGCGAAGCAAGGAACTGACGATTGAGCGTGCGGAAATCGTCGCGCAAGCGTTGCGGAAGTTCAGCGCCGGCCGCGCCGATTTTGCCGACTGCTTTATCGAGCGCTCCGGCCACGCGGCGGAATGCCAGTACACCGTGACCTTCGATCGGAATGCAGCCAGCGCTGCGGGGATGAAACTTCTGGGATGATGTAGTCGCGACTTTTTTTGCTAAAAGCCGCGCTCTTCTTGCTCGACCCCGAACCACTCTTCCACCGCTCTCAGTTCGGTTGTCCGAGCGTAATTTGGCAAACTCTCGACGAATACTCGTCCGTATTGCTTTTTCAATATTCGGTTGTCCAGAAGCACGAGCAGGCCGCGGTCGTGCAGCGAGCGAATGAGGCGGCCGAATCCCTGTTTCAGCGTGATTACTGCTGCCGGCACCTGATATTGAAAAAAGGCATTGCCACCCTCGGCGTCGATGGACTTCACCCGTGCCGCCACCACTGGGTCGCTGGGCACAGCGAACGGCAGGCGATCGATGATCACGCAACTCAGTTGCTCTCCTTGCACGTCGACGCCCTGCCAGAACGATGAAGTCGCAAACAGGACGGCGTTCGGCGTCAGGCGGAATTCTTCGAGCAGCGCGCTTTTCGGAGCATCGCCCTGC
>Ga0210401_10006516_pt1 | contig 11826 bp, 20 predicted proteins | sample IncBWH32MmetaG_FD_150866 | JGI IMG/M metagenome (GOLD analysis project Ga0210401, IMG submission 150866) | Forest soil microbial communities from Barre Woods Harvard Forest LTER site, Petersham, Massachusetts, United States - Inc-BW-H-32-M | ecosystem: Environmental > Terrestrial > Soil >... | reverse complement strand
GGTTCGAGGCCTGAAGTGGGCGCGAGTGGCGCAATTAGAAATGGAACTCGACGGTCAGAAGATAGCCGAGTACCGCACCACAACCAAAATTTACTTCGACATTGAACACTAGATCAATCAGTTCAACTCCCAATTTCTGCCAATTCGCACGTGTGCTGAGGATGTGATGCTTACAGACGCTCCGCCGCGCAAGGCGAACCGGGCTGGTTTTCTTGAGAGTGACCAGACTAGGACACTTGACCTGCCGCAGGATGGGAGTCTGCTCACGATCACAAAATCCATCGAGTCGGCGATGAGGAGAGGAAGAAGCACGGATGTCCGCCGCACCTGCGTAGACTTTCTGAAAGCCGCATCAGAGTTCTACAAAGTCGCGGAGTGCGGCATCCGCGTCCTTGCAGCCCGACCATTGCGAGTTCGCGAAAGCTGGAGCACAGAGCTTTTCGGGGACTACACTCCCGAAAGCATGCTGATCCGCGTCTGGATGCGGACGGCAGTGCGAAGGGAAGTCACGTCCTTCGGTACATTCCTCAGCACTCTTTGCCACGAGTTTTGCCATCATCTCGATTATCAGAAGTTCGAGTTTCACGATTCGTGGCACACACGGGGATTCTACGAGCGGGCGGCTGCGCTTTATCACCATGCGCGGGGAACGCCGTTAAAGAAGCTGTTTTGGTTGCCTGTGGCAGGCGGGCGCTGGCGGATTGACTGGCCGCGCACGAATCGCTCAGGAAAGACCAATGCCGCTTCTGTTTGACCGATTCCCGCTTCGTACTAGATGATTGTGGCGCATGGACGTTGAACGCATTATTGACGAGATTGAGCAGCTACAGGAAATGTTCGAAGCGCCGGACATTAGGCCACTCAGCGCAAGCGACATCTCTGCTGCCAATCGAAGGCACGACGAAATGCTCGCACACAGCCCGTGGTTTAGGCTCTGGCAGCGGTATGGCGTGTGTTGCCGACCAGAGCCTCCCGAACTCCGATTAGACGGATCGAACGGATAGCAACCTCCGGCGAAATCGAGGGCTAAACGTCCGCTAGAATTCGCCCACTCCCAACAGTGAACCAACAAAACATGCGGCTTCAGTTCCGCAGTGATTTTGGAGACCGATTAGGTTAGATTTTGGTTGCGTCCTGTTCTAGGAGGGGCAAATGATTTCCGGCGCTCACGTAGTGGTCTATAGCAAGAACGCTGAAGCGGATCGCACCTTTTTCCGCGAGATTCTCGGCTTCAAATCGGTGGATGCGGGTCACGGCTGGTTGATCTTTGCCTTGCCGCCGACAGAAGCCGCTTTTCATCCTTCTGAGAGCGATGTCCACGAACTCTACTTCATGTGCGACGACCTAAAGACCGAGATGGCTTCGCTCGCGAAGAGGGGTGTTAAGTGCTCAAAGGTCGAGGAGGCTCGATGGGGTTCCATTACGAAGATGCGGCTTCCCAGTGGTGGCGGCGTCGGACTTTATCAGCCAAAGCACCCAACAGCCATAGTTTCGAAATGAAGTGTCCGTCAACGAGGACGCTATCTAAGCGTTCGGCGACTGAGTGGGCTACGGTGCTCTGGCTTGCGAAGAGGGGCAGACCACCCAACGAGCGTTCGATGCAGGCTCGGATGCGAGATTGGTGAGGAGGGTTACGGATGCCCAGAGAAGCACGGCTGTTTACGTCAAGCGAAGGTTCCGTTGTTCGTGGCTACCTGAAATTCCGGGCGAATATTCCGCCACGCTGGATAAAAAATGCGCGGGGTTCGCGCAAGCGGATCGAGCCGGAGATTGCCGAAAGTTTCCGTTCTCTCAAACGTCTGCGGATCAGGAGACCAAGGGCAAGAGTCGCGATTCGGAACGCGAAGCGGGAATTGCGCTCGGTCTTGGATCGCTGGGAGACAGCTTACCGCAAGGAGAACTTCTATCGGGGGATACGAATTCTCTTGGAGTTGCAGCGCGACGGCTCCTCCATTTTGTAAATCCTATTCCTTGTCTACTCGCTGTCCTCGTGTATCCTGTCGCTCATGTCCGCCACGGCGAACGTGGCATGCTCGACTGGAGGGCTGCAATGCAAGGAACACAACTGAGGTACGCGATCAAGTTTGTCGCCGACATGGACAAAGCCGTAAAGTTCTACCGAGATGTGGTCGGTCTCCAAGTCAAGTTCGAGTCGCCGGGTTGGAGCGAGTTCGTGACGGGCGAAACCACTCTCGCACTGCACCCGGCTTCCGACAAGAACCCGGCTGGAAAGGTCGAACTGGGCTTCACTGTCGCCGATGTCGAGGTTTTCTACCGGGACATGAGCGCCAAGGGCGTTCTGTTCACCATGCCTCCCAAGAAGCAGGATTTCGGCGGTGTGCTGGCGCAGTTTGTCGATTCCGAAGGCGCACATTGCAGCGTGGGCGCGGAGGCGGCGTAGTGGTCGAACGGCATCAGCAAGGAGATCAGAATGGAAAGCACAATTTCGACCAAAGACCTGAAGTCGAAACTCGACCAGAAGCAAGGAATCACCGTAGTCGAGACGCTTGCACCGGAACGCTACCGAGAGGCGCACATCCCCGGAGCTTTAAACATCCCGCCCGAACAGATCAGGGAACTTGCTCCACAGTTATTGCCCAACAAGAACGCTGAGATCGTCACCTACTGTACGAACACGCATTGACACGCCAGCGAATACGCTGCCCGTGAATTGGCGGCGATGGGTTACACAAACGTGGCGCATTACCCAGAAGGCAAACAGGGCTGGATGGAAGCGGGGCTTCCGGTGGAGAAGGCTGCATAGTCTGATCGCAGCGAGGGACTCACAGCATGAAAGCCGCTTGGTATGAGAAGCAGGGCGCTGTGCGGGATGTGCTGGTCGTCGGCGAGATGGATGATCCGCAGCCTCGCGCAGGCGAGGTTCGGATTCGAGTCGCTTTTTCAGGTGTAAATCCGGGCGATGTCAAGAAGCGCGAGGACGCGTTCCGCGTCGGGATGCCATATCAACGTGTCATTCCGCACAGCGACGGTTCGGGCACGGTTGAGTCAGTTGGCGAAGGCGTGTCACGAGACTGGATCGGTCGGCGCGTGTGGTGTTATGGCGCTCAATCCTATCGCCCGTTCGGAACTGCTGCCCAATACACCGTCGTTCCTTTGAAACTGGTCGTTCCGCTACCCGAAGGCGTGCCGCTGGAGCAGGGTGCCTGTCTCGGCATTCCCGGCATAACGGCTCATCGGGCGGTACATGTCGCGGGTTCGGTTGTGGGGCAGACGGTCTTAGTGCAAGGTGGTGCAGGTGCAGTTGGCGCTTGCGCGGTGCAACTGGCGCATCAGGCAGGTGCGCGAGTCATCGCCACGTGCCGCACCGAGAGCGACAAGGGAATCGCTTCGCGAGCAGGGGCGGACGAGGTTCTGCTTACAACTGGAAATTTGGCGGAACGAGTTCGGGCTTTGGCTCCCGATGGAGTTAACCACATAGTTGAAGTGGCTTTCGGAGCGAACATCAAAACTGACACGGAACTGTTAGCGCAGGGCGGCTCTATCGCGACTTACGCTACCAACACGCCGATGCCAGAAACTCCGGTCTGGCAGCTTGTATTTGTGAACGCCAGACTCTTCTTCGTCGGTAGCGACGATGTGCCAGCCGAGGCAAAGATCGATGCGACTCGCGACATCAACAAGGCACTTGAGGCTGGCTGGCAGGGACTCGACATTGCCGAGATCGTACCCTTGGATCAGATAGCACGCGCCCATGAACTGGTCGAGCACCCCGCGAAACCGGGGCGCGTGATAGTGTCGATTCGATAGACACCGACTTCAGATTTCACGATTCTTTGCCACACACATTATTGATGTCGCGGTTCTCAAGGACAGGTTTGGGAAAACCTCGCTGAGTTACGGTCAGCATGGCGCGACCTACGCATTCGGTCGTCGTCACGTAGTTCGGGAAAAGCATCTTCAATAACGGATACAGAGGCTTCATCAACGCGTAAGCTGCGCCATACCATGCCGTCTTCGTGCGAACCCCGTGAAGGGGCTGAATGTAAGCTGGGCGAAACAAGTAGACAGCCTTGAACGGCATCTCCAATAGCGCGTTTTCCGTTCTGCCTTTTACCCGCGCCCACATGCTTCGCCCGCGCTCCGTACTGTCGGTTCCTGCCCCGGACACGTAGATGAAGGTCATCGTTGGGTTGAGCTCGGCTAAGGTTTTTGCCACGGAGACCGTCAGATCGTATGTCACGCGCCGATACGTCTCTTCCTTCATCCCTACTGACGAGACGCCGAGGGGGAAGAAACATGCGTCGTAGCCTGACAGCCTGTCCTCAATCGCCGACAGATCAGAAACATCGTGGTGTACGATTTCGCGCAGTTTGTCATGCTGCGGCAGGCTGGTGTTGCGGACAACCGCGAGGACGCTCTCGACGTCAGGGTCGAGCAGACACTCGCGCAGGACGCCCTGCCCGACCATGCCCGACGCTCCGAAGAGAACCACTTTCACTTGACCGTCTCCTATTTCTCACGAAGGCGCACACCAGCGCGAGTGCGCCGACCATCGGCTGCACGAGAGGCATTGGGTTTCATAAACCCACCTCGTTCATTCTGTTCTCGCCTTCTTTTCAGCGGGCAGCGCGGAATAATGAACATGAACCAAACACCAACTATCGCGGTTCTTGCGATAAATCTGGGTTTCCATGCCATCGAATGAGACTGACGATCCTTCTTTTCTTCGCGTGGCTGAGAAATCCCAATTGAATTCTGCCCATGCCGCATCTGTATACACCCGAACGGAAATATTGCTGATCTTCAGGTTGCGCGAGGAGTATCTGTCGCCCATCTCGTGGCGATAAAAGCCCAATATTTCCTCCACACCGTGCCAGCGCCCAACTGGGTTGATAAGTGAGTCGTCCGATGAGTCGCACCAGATGCGTGACGCCAAAGCAGGATCGGCTTCATCTGCCGCCTTCGCGTACATCGAGATCAACTGCTTGATGTCGTGCTCGTCCCTCCCAGCATTGGTTCCTACTTGCCTATCTTGTGACACGGAACAAACGGGTAGAGCGAGAAACGCGGCAAAAGCGACCAAGTGAGCAAAACCGACAAAGGTGGTTCGGCGGATAGCGGTACTCATGCGTCCTCCTATGCCCTGACCGGTTATTCGATCACATCACTGAAAATGAAATCGTGCTGCCAGTCCGTCGCGTGCCCCTCTTTTCGCAGGAGCATGGCGATCTGCGCCCAGTGACGGGTGCTGTGCAGAACGATGTGGGTGAGAAACTTGCGTCCGCTGCCAATCACGCTTTGCCCGCTGCGAGCCGTGATCTTGTACTGCTGTGCCAGTTGAGCATCACTCGCTGATTCTGCAAACGCACGCAGCTTCGGCTGTGCTTCCGCCGCGACCGCGAAGATGCCCGCGAGGGTGATACGGTCGAACTTCTGCCATTCGTTTTCCCAGTTCTCGCCGTTAAGCACCTTTGCGTAGACCCACTCGACAATGAGGATGTGGAAGAGCAAATCGCGGACTGTGCCCATCTCTTTCGACGGGTCGCCAGCCGGAATTTGCAGAACAGTTTCAGGCTGCTTGCATAGCCATTCGCGCCAATGTGCTGTCTCGTGTTCGTTGTAGCGGAGGAGAATGCCGAACGGCAAGCCTGCAGAAGCCGGGGAAGCGTCGAGGGATTTCATACGGTCTCTCGAATAGTTTACTTCGCATACCAGTCCGAATGGGGTGACCATCGGCTGCAAGAAAGGCACTGGGTTTCAGTCCACTGGTGGAGACAGGCTGGGCAGACGCCTCCCGTATCGAACGTGTTCCACTCGTTGCCGCAGGTGCAAAACCATTTGTCCTCTTTGCGGGGTGACCAGCCGCAGAGCGGACAGCGGATGCGCGGCGGTTCCGACGCGCCGGGCTTCTTATCCTCCTCAAGCTCGCGGTCTGGAACAATGACCGGATTGTCAGCGACCGCACTCATGCTCGCTATCATGACCTACGCTCTGATTATTTAGGCAGTGTGAGACGGTTCACGGAAGCATTAGCCCAACATCAACCGGAAACCGCAGCCACCGCGTATTCCGCTTTATAGCGGCGGAATACTATACTGGTGAGATGAGCAAGCACCTCGAATCGCTGTATCAGAATCTTCTCAACGGCAAGCTACCTCATAACCTAAGTTGGAGCGAGGCTGTCGAACTGGTCGAGCATTTGGGTGAGGTCCAACCGCACGGAGACGATGAATTTGTGTTCCGCGTCGGCAGCCAGCGCGTGTTTTTCAAGCGGCCGCACACCCATGATCTTGGCGTGGAGGAAGTTTCTCGGCTGCGTAAATTCTTGAAGGAAGCCAGACCGGGTGCGCAGGTAAAAGAACCTTCCCAGCCCAGCCGGATGATTGTCGTCATCGACCACCACGCCGCCCATGTTTACCAGGATTTCGGTGGAAGTCGTCCAGCAGACGAACACAAGGTGCAACCTTACGATCCTTACAATTTCCATCATCATCTGATTCATCGAAAGGAAGCGCACTACCGGGGCGAGCGCGTACCCGAAGAGGATTCGTTTTATGAGGAGATCGCGAAAGATATCACTCCGGCGAATGAAATCGTCCTGATCGGTCACGCCACTGGAAAAAGCAACGCCGCCGACTTCTTGAAAGAATACTTAAAGACCCATCATCCCGACATTTCTCGACGGGTCATCGCTACCGAAAACGCAGACCTCTCGGCGGTAACTGAGCCTGAAATTGAGGCTATAGCCAAGCGACACATGATCGCAGCCGCCTGACATCGTGGTTCTTAACCACGGCACGAGCGATTCTGATGGCTGCGAACTTGCTTACAGCGTCGTCTTACCAAAAAGAGCGTGCCGTATGGACGTGGAAAATGGCGAAGAAGAAAGCTGCTAATCTCCTGCCGAAACTCACAGAGACTGAACAAGACCTGCTTTCACACATCCAAGACGGATACCAGCTTGAAACTGATTCGCTCGGTGGCAACCCAGTCCTGCGGCGGTTGAAAGACAATGAAGAAATACGTCCTCTGTCTGCCAATCGCAATACCATCAAGGCGATGGAACGGCGCGGACTCATCAGCCCCGGCAAAGGTCGCGACCCCCTCACTGTCGGCTGGCGTCTGAAAAAGAAAATAAATTAGGACCTGTGTTCCGTACTGGGTTCTAGCGAGGTCATCAAGAGTAGAAGTCCTATCAGGCGAAAAGCCGATTCTGAGTCTCCGCAACCTCCACGGCACGCGAGCACTCCTCGTCATCATTGGCGACGTAGTTGATCCGCGTGCTCACTGCGTAGCTCCGCATCGACTTGGCATCGAACGGCACTAGCAGTTTTGATAACTCGCTTACCTTGTTCATGCCCGGATCGAGCCACAGATCGTAGCTGTCAGGATGAACGATGACTGGCATTCGGTCGTGGACGGTTGCGGTCACGGCATTCGGGATCGTTGTCAGGATCGAGCAGGACTTAATCCAATTGCCGCTGGCATCCTTCCAGCCGTCCCATATTCCAGCGAAGGCGAACAATGCCCCATCATTAATCTCGAAACAGAACGGCTGCTTATTTTTTGCCGTGCGCTTCCACTCGTAAAAGCCGTCTGCCGGAATCAGGCACCGTCGAAATCTGATGGGATCACGGAAGGCTGGTTTCGTGGCGGCTGTCTCTGACCGTGCGTTGACCATGCTCGCCGCTCCAGAAGTATTTTTTGACCATGATGGAATAAGTCCCCACCTCATTAACGAGAGTTGCCGGACTGGTTCCTTTGGGTGTCGGCGGATCACCGGGACGAACTGAGTCGGAACAATGTTGTAGCGTGGCGACCAGTCGTCTTGCCAATCGGCAGTGTCGAAATGTTCCTCGATGATCTGGTTCCGCCGCGACAATCTGTATCGACCGCACATATCAAGCTTCCAGACCTGCCACCACTTGGCGTCCTAACTGGCGGAGTGATTGCGGAAGAGGTTTTTGCAAACTTCCGTACTGCGGTCGCAACAATCCGTGGACGACTGGGCTGAAGCGGCGGCGCGGATAGGCGCTGGTACACGGTGTACCGCCACCTTGAAAAGTAGGAGAAGGGCGATCGCATCTGCGTGGAAATAGAGGAAATTTAACGCCGCCCTTCTACCACGTCCTTGACGACCTCCCCTTTCGCTGATTTCGGTCCTTGCCCAGTGACGCGTTCCTCCATGCACGGCGTGGACTGCATCACTCCAGAATTGATAGAAGGGCCTTCGCTTGCAGTCGTGGACACAGGGACTACAACAGGGCGGATAACCGTCACCTGTCGGACCACCGCGAGCACGATCGTCGCTACGCCGAACGCGGCGTAGAACACGCCCGGCGCGACCTGCTTAAGAAGAAAATGCTTGCCCCCATAGGAAGCTTTAAGCTCGCCCGCTTTCTCGAAATAACCAAGCTTGAACAATCGGTAGCCCATGTACGCGAAACTGCACCCCGCTAAGATGAGCGCGTAGCGATAGATGCTGGCAATAAGGAACGTTCTGCTCAGGTCATTCATGACTCGAAAACATCTCCCGCTGCGGAGTCTAGCACCGGATGAATTCACCCGGCAGTGACGCAACGCATACCCAGGTAACGAAAGGTCATGCACTGTTTCCCTCTGCGCGGAACTAGCCCTTGGCGTACGTCACCACGGCCAGTGCAACCAAAGCGGCGGTCATCAGAGCCAACAGTACATTGAGCCAAAGAATGAGCCGCGAAAGGTGGCTGCTCTTCTTTTCTAGAACGTCTATGCTGTTTTCGAGTCGAACGCTTTGGTCTAGCGCGACGCGGGCAATCAAAATCTCAATCTCCATCGGGCTGCGGCTAGGACTATAGATCGGGAAAAGTCCGAGCATCTTGCGCCCTTCCTCGGCTGAGATTGGCTTTGGGTCTTGGCACCTTTTAACCGCATCTACCTGGAGTCCCGAAACAGTGTTTTGATCCATGCGCTTTGAGTATAAGGTGACGCTGTAAGTACAACAGCTTCTACACTCCGTAGAGCCTGTTGTATAACCCCACTCGGCTGCCGAGAGGGGTTAAATCGTTGCCTCTCTCAACCCCAGTATTGACGGGCGTGAGACGGCCCACATCCTTGGGAAGCCGCATAAACAGTGGGTCCCAGATCTAACGGCGATACCGTGTGCTTTCATACCGGAAATTGTATCTGGGTTGGGCGGGGGTCGGGCTTCAAGTTTTCATCAGTGTTCCGTCTTGAAGTTGAGGGCTATCACGTCAGCGGTGCGATGCTGGTGCGTCTTGCCGCAGTGGGGGCACTGCGCTCTGTATCCGTTGTTTTGGAACACTTCGTTGTTGACCTTGAACACCCTGCCGCACTTCTTCTCAGGACATCGCAGCGTAAGTTCTTTGCGGGCCGGGGGAGATTGGGAGTTCATGCTTCCAGATTCTACACAGAAGAATCGTCTGGCGGTTTTCTTTCCTCAGCGGGATAGTTTTCTGGATAGGCTTGTCGAAGTATTTCGTCTGGCACCATGATCCCGTCTCGAAATCCCTGTTCGACGGCAGCGCGGAGTCGCTCCAACTTGCGCGCCTTCTCCTCCCGTTCCTTCTGAGGCAATACCCATGTCTCAAGATTCTCGACACGACTCGCTAGCTGGATCACGACATAGGTCAGGCAGGCGACAACAATCGCGAGCACGATGGTTACGTTCCACAGCGTCATCGTTTGGATGCTACACCTTTAAGTTGAAGGGAGTCTCGCTCGTGTATCTCCCGCAAGTAGTCAGGCATCATCGCGCTGGGGATCGGCGACGCGGGGCGTAGAATCACGCGGGGGGATTCGACGGCGGGCCTGCGTGCAACACGCGGACGCGGTGCCGAACATTGTTGAGCGGACGAGTTCATTATTGCGATAGGCGAAGAAAGAGCCCACACTGAGAGCATGCTTAAAGCGTACATCAGCCGTTGGAAGGAGAGGGAGAAACCAGAGCAGCACAAAATTGACTATTGGTTTACTTCCCAGCCTGAGAATGCAGCTAGCTGGGCAACCAGAGAAGAAGCCGAGAATAACTGCGTGATCTTCGACCATCACCAGATTGTGATTCCCTCAGCAGAAGGAGGACCGCATGTTTGTAGCGGTTTCAAAGTCGAGGGGCGAGCACCGGGAGAGTTCGTCGTCTACTGTGTAGCCCCTTTTGTTCTTCTTGCTAGTGGTGAGGCTACCACCGTGTCTCAGAGTCAGACTCCACGACCAAGGAGTTCATCGGAATGAAGACTACGATCTGTGTTCTTCTTTGCGTTTTTGCGATTGCAGGTCAGGGGCAGAAGGCAAAGAAGAGCCAACCACGAGTGCTGAATGAGCCGCCGCACTACTACAAAGCAGAAGCTTTCATCGAGATGGACGAGGGTAATCGCATGTTGTACACCAGCGGATTGATGGATGGCTTCTTCGCCAGCGCATTCTTCGGGGCAAGTGAGAAAACGGTCACAAATCTTCAGTCATGCACGGAAGACATGGACAGCAAGCAGGTCTCAGCAATCATCACGAAGTATGTGAAGGATCACCCGGAAACTTGGCATCTGCCGTTGAGCATTGAAGCTTACAATGCTCTGAATACGGCTTGTCCGGGCGGGCTCAAAATCTTGAACTGAAAGAAGAGCCGCCACGCAAGAAAATGTGTGATTGGTGTTAGCTACGACTATGTTTTTCGAGATACAAAACCCGAACGCTCAAACGCAAGGGGGCTCAAGCCAGCCTGCTAGTATTCGCTGTCCGGCTTGTAAGCAGCATGTCACTCTCGACCCTCTAAGTGTGCCTGACCTCGCAACTGGAGTACCCGGCCTTGGCGGGATACTCGTTTTCGGGCAGCGACGGTGCCCGAATCCCATGTGCCATAAGCACGTCTTCGTAGTTATTGATGCTGGCAGGGTTGCCCTATCCTACCCTCCTGAAAGATTGGACTTTGACTCTACCAACATTCCGACACGGGTCACGAGGAAGCAATCGCTTGTCACTCACAACAGTGTTTTGTTGCATCGGCCATTATGGTACGCAAGACTCTTGAGGAGCTGTGTATTGACAAGGGAGCAAAGGGTGGCAACCTGAAGGAAAGAATCAAGGCGCTAGGAGGCGCAATCGTGCTGCCCACGGAATTGCTAACGGGAGCCGACAATCTTCGACTGCTTGGAAACGATGCTGCCCATATTGAGTCGCAGGAATATCAGCAGGTGGGGAAGGAAGAAGTTGAACTTGCGATAGAGTTCGCAAAAGAGCTTCTCAAGGCCGCCTACCAGTATTCTTCTCTCCTAAAGAAATTTGACGCATTGAAGAAGCCAACAACGTAAGGCACCTGCCGTTCACCTGCTCTTTTTACTCCGCATCATTCCCTTGAGCAGCGTTTCCAGATGGCGGTAGTCGCGGAAGAAAACAGCATTGCTCGGAGGTTCATCTTGTAACCGAAGGTTACCAATCTTGCCGTCTTTGGGAAGGACCTTGAAGAATCGGAGAACAAACGCTACCGTTCCCGCATCCTTGGGGTTTATTGCTCTCACTCTCGCAGACTTGCTCTTAGATTTGACAGCCATGATCGGTGCTGCTTTCTATTTGTGCCAGAAAAAACCCGCCTGCTTGCCACCTCTTTTCGGTAACAATCGGATACCGAAAAGTGGTGCAAATCGTGGGAACAAATCAGGGAACGGAACTCGTAATCTACCGCTCTTTTTGTGCTTCTAGGTTCCCTGCGTGCCTGCTAACTCTCTGAATCCTCGTGTCTCGGCAGAGTGTGAAGATGGCACTCTACCGCTGAGTTAAGCGCCCACTGGTGCGGTTCGCATATTGTAGCAAATGAACTAGTTCTCCGTGACCGACTGGGCGTGGTAGCCTTGGCGGAGGGGCGGAAGGTATCGG
>Ga0210401_10006515_pt1 | contig 11827 bp, 13 predicted proteins | sample IncBWH32MmetaG_FD_150866 | JGI IMG/M metagenome (GOLD analysis project Ga0210401, IMG submission 150866) | Forest soil microbial communities from Barre Woods Harvard Forest LTER site, Petersham, Massachusetts, United States - Inc-BW-H-32-M | ecosystem: Environmental > Terrestrial > Soil >... | reverse complement strand
AGAAGGCCTTCGAGGCCGGCCTTCGCTATGCCTACCTTCAATTCGACGGCATCGGCAACGACGCCAACAGCCATCGCCAGGTCGGGAACCTGTTTGACGTGAAGCTGCGCGCGATCGAAAACATGCACGAAGCCGGCATCGAAATTGTCCTGGTCACCACGATCGTGAACAACGTCAACAACGATCAGGTCGGCCCGATCGTCAAGTTCGCGATGGAAAACCCGAAGAAAATCTCGTTCGTGTCCTTCCAGCCTGTTTCGTTCACCGGCCGCGACGAAGACATCACGCCCGAGCGCCGTATCCGCCAGCGTTACACGCTTTCGCACCTTGCCAAGGACGTCAGCGAGCAGGTCGGCAAGATCGAACCCACGCGCGACTGGTTCCCGATCTCATTCATTTCGCCCTTCGCCGGTTTTGCTGATCACGTTCACGGTCAGGAGTCGCAGTGGGGAGCGCTCTCCTGCGGTTGCCACCCGAACTGCGGCGTCGGCACCGCCATGATGGTCAACAAGCACACCAAGGAATGGGCGCCGATTTCGCGGTTTCTCAACGCTCCGCAGCTTGTAAGGGACGTCACGCACATCACCGACGCTGCTCGCGGCAAAAAGCTCTCCGCGTTCATGATGGCTCTGGCACTGTTGAAGAACTACGACGCCTTCCAGGCGCCGCCCAGCCTGCGTCTGAAGGACATCGTCAAGAAGTTCGATAAGACCTGGGCCGTCTCGAAGAACTCAGAAAAGAAATACGGCCGCACCAACCCCGAGCGTACCTTTGAAGACGCTATGAAGCGCCGCAGCGAAGACCCCTGGAACATGCTCTTTATCGCCGGGATGTGGTTCCAGGACCTGTTCAACTACGATTTCCGCCGCACCGAAATGTGCATCATCCCCTATGCCACGCAGCAGGGTGAAATCTCCTTCTGCGCTTACAATACCGGCGTAGGCTGGCGGAAAATCATTGAAAACATGCACAAGAATGCGACCGTCGCCCAGTGGTACAAGGAGCACGGCAAGCACGAGATTTACGCCAAGGGCAAGAAGGTCAGCCTCGACGCTTACGAGCACTCGCTCAAGATCGATGCCGAGGACGCCGCCCGCGTTCGTGTTCTCGAGCACGACATTCCTGTCACGGCTGCCGAAGAAGACCGCATTCGCCGCAAGAAGGCCTTCGAGGAAGCGGCCAAGGTGCGCAAAATCTACGAAGAGCTCGTTCTCAAGAAGCCTCAAGAGCCCGTCGTTCAGATCGGCACGCTCAACCAGATCCGTTTGGCCGTCCCCGGCGCCAACGTGAAGCCGGTGCAGATCGCCAACGCGAACAATTCGCCCGCTCCGAAGACCGACGTCGCCGAACCTGTCGCAGGCGACTAATTTCGTAGCGCCCTTGAACTTCAACCGGAAACCAAAAACCGCCTCCCGGCCGAAATCGGGAGGCGGTTTTGTTTTCTAGCCGCGGGACACCAACGACTGGCCACTCTGCCGCCGTTCGCCGCCGAAACGCTTCAAAGATCTACCGGTTCTCCGCCCCACTCGCGCGGATCGACATCCGCAATCGATTCGGTGAACGCCCACCGATGCCCGGCAAAGTCCTCGGCGTTGTATTGCCGCTCGCCGTACATGTGATCGGTCAGCTCGGTCACAATTCGGGCCCCGTTCGCGCGAGCCCGCTCGCAGTGACTTGCTGCATTCTCGACACGAATCATCACCAGATGCGCCTTGTCGACGGCCATGGTCCCCTCGCCAACGATAAGACAGCCGTCGCCGCACTTCATCTGAATCCGATGATTGGTGATGCGAAGGCGCACTGTGAATCCAAATGCCTTGCCAAGCCACTCCGCCGCGGCGCCCGGATCAGGATAGTAAAGCACCGGAATCACCGTGCACGGGGGCACCGATCGATTAGAACGCATAAAAACTCCTCCCTGTGAATTTACCCGGACCGTTTGCGGATTTCTTGCTCTGTGTCCGTGTGGCTCTGTGGCTAAAATGGGTCATGCCTGACCGCTCACGTGCCCGCGAACTCGCCTCCCAATATATAGAGAGGGGCGATCCGACCGGATGGTTCGAACAGCTCTATCGCGAAGCCGAACTCGGCCGCTCCGAAGTCCCTTGGGACGACCGCAAGCCGAATGCGCATCTGGTCAGCTTTTGGCGGGACCGGGCCTTTGAGACGCAAGGTAAATCGGCGCTCGTCGTCGCCTGCGGCCTCGGCGATGACGCCGAACAGATAGCCGCTTGGGGCTTCCGCACGACGGCCTTCGATATTTCGCCCACAGCCATCAAAGAAGCACGTGCCCGGTTCCCGAAAACAATGGTCGAGTACGAACCCGCCGACCTGCTCAACGCGCCTGCGCGGTGGCGTCAGGCGTTCGACTTCGTCTTTGAATCCAACACCCTGCAGGCACTGCCCGCCAATATCAGGCCTTGCGCCGTCCAAAGCATCGCGTCGTTCCCGAAGCCCGGCGGCTTCCTGCTGGTCATCGCTCGCGGCCGCGAAGAATCCGATCCAGAAGGCGATCTTCCCTGGCCGCTCACGCGCTCTGAACTTGCTCTGTTCGAAAAGGCAGGCCTTGCGGAAGATTCCTTTCGCGATGTCATCGACGTTCGCCCGCCCTGGTCTCGCCGCTTCCTTGCCACCTACACGCGTAAGGACTTGTAATCGAGTTTTTTCTCCACTACCCCAGACCCGGAAACAATCCGCCTGGGCCGGTGTCTATCTACGTCACGGGAGGAACACATGGTGACCGAACGTCCCAGCCTCGGCATTTCTGCACTGGAAAGAAACGACTTCTCCACCAGTCCGTTGGACAAATTGCGTCGCATCGCCTTCGTGCTTGTGGCCATCGTCTTGGTTGGCGGCGTCTTCTATTACCTCACGCGCGCCGTCCAGACCAGTACCGCGCACGCCACCAGTGACGAATCAGCTCTGCACTCTGAACCGTAGCATCAGACTTGCGTCTCAAACTGCCGGATTTGGTAGAATAAGGTTCTCTTCGACGGTCACCACGCCGGAGCGAACAACGGCCATGCCAATCTATGAATACGTCTGCGACGATTGCGGAGAGCACTACGAACGCATCGTCCTGAACCGGAAATCGAAAGTGACTTGCCCGAAGTGCGCAAGCGGCAAACACACGATCCAGCTATCGGTCTTCGCCGCGCCCGCCAACGGCAGCAAAGCGTCCGGCGGCTCGTCACCGGCATCGGGCGGCGGATGTTGCGGCGGCGCCTGCGGCTGCCACTAGCCGAACAGAACGCGCCATGTCCGCCCAGCCACCCGTTCTCCCGAAACAGACTTTCAAGTTTCTCGGCGATCTTTCGCGTCACAACTCCAAAGCCTGGATGGACGCGCACCGCGACCGCTACAAAAGCGAAGTCGTTGCGCCGTTTCGCGCCCTTTTCGAACGCCTCGCGCCCGAAGCGCTGCGCCTGAATTCGCGCGTCGTCCTCAGTGGACGCACCGGCGACAATTTTTCGCGCATCAATCGCGACATCCGCTTCTCCAAGGACAAAACGCCCTATCGCCCGCACATGTATCTGTTTTTTGCCGAGCCTCGCGCCGTCACCGGCCAGTTCTACCTGGGCGCCGCCAAGGACTCGCTTACGATCGGCTTCCGCGTCTACGGCATGGAAAAAACCGACCCGCTCATCGTGGTCGGGCGCGCACGTGGCGCCGCTCATGCGGATTGGATCGAAAAACAGCGCCGCCGGCTCGCTCGGAAATACGAAAGCTATTGGTATTCGACCGAAAAAGGCGAGTGGACAAAGCACGAAGGATGGCCTGTCGATCCCCGGAATTGGGCGAAACTACAAGGTTGGATCGTTCGCCGCAGCTTCAAGCCCGCGGCTGCAAGCCGTGCCGGTTTCGAGCGCGAAATTGTCAAAGCCTTTCGCGACACGCACCCGCTGCACAAGTTCATCGCATCGCCGAACTGGGAGCCGAAACCCTAGCCGCAGTCAGGAGCCACGATGGCTGTTCCTCGAGAACAAGGCCGCGCCGATCACACCAAATCGACTGGCCACGAACAGTTTTCTGAAACCATCTACGGCCTGGTCTGCGCCGCCTGCCACAATTACATTCTCATCGACAAGACAAACTGTCCGTTCACCTGCCGCGAACACGAACCCTGCCGCCAAGCCTACTCCTAGCGGGATCTTTACCGAGGCGCCGAATCGCTCGGCAAGCGAAAACCGAACGCAGCCTCCCCGCAGGCAGAAGCCTCCCCAAGCCTGATCGTTCAATACCACGCACGCTAATTGGCAAAACCCGGCGCGAATGATAGCCTTCTGCCCACAACCCCTCGACCACTACGGAGAACATCATGGACGCCTACGATATTTTCAAGACGATGCAGAAGCAGGGCTGGGCACACTTCGCTCCGCTTGAAATGGCCACGATGGGCCCTGCCGCGGCGCTAGTAAAATTCGCAGGCATCTCGTCGGGCCAGCGCGTCCTTGACGTTGCCTGCGGCACCGGCGTCGCAGCGATCCCTGCCGCAAGGCTCGGCGCGAAAGTCACCGCGCTTGATCTGACTCCCGAGCTTCTCGAACGAGCTCGTGCGAGCGCCGACCTCGCCGGCGTTCAAGTCGAATTTCAAGAGGGCGACGTTGAAAAATTGCCGTACGCGGACGCTTCTTTCGATGTCGTGATCAGCCAGTTCGGCCACATCTTCGCGCCTCGCCCGGAAGTTGCCTTGTCCGAAATGCTACGCGTCCTCAAACCGGGTGGCACGATTGCGTTCAACACTTGGCCACCCCAGCTTTTCATCGGCCAGATGTTCGCGCTGGTCGCCAAGTACATGCCGCCCCCGCCAGTGCAGGCCGCGCCCCCCGGCCAATGGGGAGAAAAGTCGATCGTTCAGCAGCGCTTCGGCAACTCGGTTCGCGACATCCAGTTTGACAGCGGCACGATGATCACTCCTTCGCTCAGCCCGCAACACTTCCGTGTGTTTACCGAGAAGACCGCTGGCCCGGTCATCAAGCTCGTCGAGATGTACGAAAAGAGCGATCCGGCGAAACTTGCCGAGTTCCGCCGCGAATATGCCGCGCTAGTCACTCCCTATTTCAAAGATAACGCGGTGCGTCAGGAGTTCCTGATGACGCGCGCGGTAAAAAACTAAACAGGCTCGGCGCCTTCACCAACTTTTCAGGCCCCTCGGCCTAGAATTAGACCGATTTCCAACCGATAGCCCGGAAGCCATTCCCGGCATGGGTCCGGCGGCTGGACGTGTCGTAACAGGAGCCGCATCATGCACCGCGCGCCGTGCTCGCATGGACGAGTCGCAATCGGTCGATTCTTCTGCGCTGTAACCCTAGCGGCCGGACTTGCAACTTCAATACTCGCGCAAGCCTCTCCCGAGCCCCCAGGCCAGTCGCCAGCGGTCGAGCTCGAGCGCCGCGCGGCGAACCAAGCGAACGCGACTCCGGCAATCGCTCTCTCGGTACCGGCAGGAACGCCGCTTGAAATCGCGCTCGATCGCGAAGTCCGCGTCGCGCGCCTAGGCCAACCGGTCCACGGACGGACCGTCGAACCGATCTACGCTTTTGATCAACTCGTAATTCCCGCCGGTTCCGAAGTCACAGGCCAGATCAGCAAGATCGAGGGCCTTTCCAAAACTGAGCGAATCAAAAGCGCCCTGGATGCTAATTTTACGCCCGCGCGAAAAATTGAAATCGAATTCGACAATGTCGCGCTTTCCAGCGGAAAACAGATCATGCTTCACACGATCGTCATGCCCGGTTCGGGCCAGTTGTTGGATTTTGTGGCCGCTCGAGATGAGCCTAGCCCAAAAGGCGCCATCGCAACCGCGGTCACGCAAAAGGCGAACCAGGCCAAGCAACTCGCCCGCCAGCAATGGACCGCCGCGATGGGCCAAATCCGCACACCAGGGAAAATTCGTCGCGCCGAACGCTATGCCCTCGATCTGCTTCCCATACATCCGCAATATATCGACGCGGGCAGCGTTTATTTCGCCGAGCTTCAAACGCCGCTGGATTTTGGCGCCGAGCCTCTTTCATCGGATGCGGCTCGCTCGATCGGGAATCTCCCCTCAAGCGGCGAGATCGTTCGCGCACGCCTTGCCGATAGCGTGAGCTCGGCCGTGAACCGGAAAGGTGACGCTTTCGACGCCGTCGTCACCCAACCCGTCTTTGAGGACGATCGATTAGTCGTTCCGCAGGGAAGCGTGCTCTCGGGAACGGTCGTTCAAGTCAGGCCTGCGCGCCGTTTCAGCCGAAACGGCCAGCTTCGCGTCGCGTTTCACGCTTTGCTCTTGCCTGATGGAGTTCAGAAGGAAATCGAAGCCAGCCTCGAAAGCGTGCAGACGGGAAAATCGGCAGACGTCAAACTCGATTCCGAAGGCGGTGCGCAAGCCACCACGCCAAAGACCCGCTATCTGTCGACCGCAATCGCCCTCGGCCTCGCCGGAATTTCTGTTCGCGGCGATCCCGATGCAGCAACGCCCAACCCCGCCGGTAATCCTGCGAACCGCATGGCCGGCGGGGCGGTCGGCTACAAACTGGTCGGCATTACGCTCGGGCTGCTTGTTCATTCCCGCGCGTTTGGTTACTCGATGGGCGCATATGGAGCGGGAATGTCTGTCTATGCGCATTTCGTCGCGCGCGGTCGCGACGTTGTCTTTCCAAAAGATACCGCGCTTCAAATCGCGCTTGGCTCGCGCGACGCCGAGTCACCGCCCCCGCCTCCGGCCGATTAAGTTACTCGCAGCGCCGCGGTCGTCAGCGCGGCGTCTTGTGAGAGTGACAAGAGAGAGACACCCTCCCTAAGCCTTCGGCTTGGGATACGACTAGAAATACCTCCAACCCTTTTCCAGTCATCAAACCTCTCGGCGATAATCGACACAAATTCGGCGTCTTTTCGAAAGCCACATGCACAAATTCCGACCCGCCATTGTCTCCTGTCCCTTGGTCTGGTAACTTCTCTTTCCACACTGAATTCTTGGCGAGGACGACATGCAAGTTGTAGCGGGCATTGATCTGGGCGGCACTGCGGTCAACTACACGTTTATGAATGACCAGGGGCAATTTCTTATCGAAAGCCTCTGTGAACACCCGGCGCGCTCGAAGGAAGGACCTGCCGTCTGCCTTCAGCAGATCGCGGACGGCCTGAAGATCGCGCTTGAAAAGGCAGAACTTAAACCGTCGGACGTCGTCGTCGCCGGCCTCGATACGCCCGGCCCTGCCAGCGCCACCGGCGTCCTGAGCGCCCGCGGCGCCACCAACTTCGTGCATCCCGAGTGGAACGGGTTTGATCTCACTCGCGGCCTGGCCAGCAAGCTCGGTATACCCGTCACCTATCTGAATGACGGCAACGCGGCCGCCCTCTGGGGCCATTTCTCAATTTTCGGCGCACACAGCGGCAAGACCTCGGTCTCTGCCATCATCGGTACGGGTCTCGGCGGCGGTGTGATCGTCGCAGACAATGTCATAGAGGGCCGCAACGGATTCGGCGGCGAGCTCGGCCACGTCATGATTCCATTTCAAGCGATCGCCGGCATTGAGGACATGAAGCCGCTCTGCAATTGCGGCCGACCCGGCGATCTCGAATCGCTCTGCTCGCTGACCGCGATCGAGCGGACGATTCTCCCGTTCTTCCTGGCGCAGAATCCGGGTCACGAACTCGCCCGCGTCGAGCCGAATCGCGGGGCCAAGCTCGTTCGCGGTATGGCTGAGCGCGGCGACCCGCTCTGCATGGAAATCTTCCGTGTACAGGCGCGGGCGTTGGGAATCTTCTTCGATCAGATGATCAATACGTTCGACCCGGACGCTCTGATCATCGGCGGCGGCGCTCTTGAAACCGCCGAGGAATTCCAGCACTGGTTCTTGCGCGAAGTACGTGCAGGAATGCCGAATCAGCGGGAAGAACAGGCCGATATTCCGATTCATGTGATGCCCAACGGGGATACAGCCGGCTCACGCGGCGCGGCGATCGAGGCGCTCAAAATAGCTCGGCAAACAAACCTGATAGGCCCGCCGAGGCTGGACGAAGCGCAGCGTCGCGCGCAAGCGCGCACCTAGTTCCCGACACGTTGATTGGGGAATATTGGAGGATGAAGATGAAGCTCATGATCGGCGCGCCGCTGATTGTCGGCTCGTTTCTTCTCGCGGCCCTTTCGGCAAGCGCGCAAGTCGTCGAGGACTACAATCCTCCCCGCGCAAACTGCTGCCTCGCCGGAACCGCCAAATCTCTCTCCGATCAACTGCAGGACTGGAATCAACTCGGCCGCTATCACGCCGCCAATGATGAACTGAAAAAGCAGCCCCCCGATGCGAACCGCGTCGTTTTCCTCGGCGACTCGATCACTGACTTCTGGCCGCTGGCCGATTCCTTCCCTGGCAAGCCTTACGTGAACCGCGGCATCAGCGGACAGACCACGCCGCAAATGCTCGTCCGCATGTTCCCGGATGTGATCGACCTCAAACCGCGCGCAATGATTGTTCTGGCCGGCACGAACGATATTGCGCAGAACACCGGCCCGGAAACGATCACGATGATCGAAGAGAATCTGATGGCGATTACCGAGCTCGCGCAGAAGCACGGTATTAAAGTTATCCTGTGCTCGGTCACTCCGATCAGCGACTACACGTTGATGCCGCCGAGCCGTGGAGGGCCAGGTGTTCCGGCCGGTACGACTCCGCCACATCGCATCCAAACCGTCGGCCGGCCGCTCGCCGATATCCTCCGTCTTAACTCGTGGATGAAGACCTACGCCGCTACTTCGGGCACCATATACGCTGACTATTTCTCCGCCGTCGTCGATTCCAGCGGAATGCTGAAAGACGGACTCTCGAACGACGGCCTGCATCCCGACGCGCAAGGCTACGCCCTTATGGCCCCCGTCGCGGAAGCCGCCATTGAAAAAGCCCTGAAATGACGGGATCGTACCGAGAAATTACCACCACCGAACGACGGCCTGATGGAGAAGACATCTCCACTCAATTTTATTCTGCCCACCGCGGAACGGTTTATGTTTTGCGCCATTCCCCTCCCGATCAGGTTCTGATGCCCGGCCGATGACCGTTTCGTCAGTCCAATTTCGCGATTCCCGCCTGCCGCGGCTTTTGAGGACTAGAATGGAAGTGTGCAAAACAAGATCTTCTGGGCCAGCTTCACGATTCTTGGTCTCCTCGCCGACGTCGTCCTGCCTTTTTGGTGGGGAATGATCGCTACGATCCCGCTCGGCATACTCAGCTGGTGGATTGCATATCGCAGCGGCTGGTTCTGAGTTAAGATTTTCCTTCGTTGTTTGCCTCTTGCTCCTGCAATTTTTCTTCGCCCCACAAATTTTGCATCGACGTACAATAAATCCTTGACACACATTGTCTTGGCTGTATGATTATGCAAAGAGATGAATATTCAAGCACATCGCTAAACTCCATGGGCGTCCAGAAACGTTTCCGGCAGGGACAAATTTTGAAATTGGTGTCGGGCCAGCCCGTGGGCAGCCAGGACGAGCTACGGCGCCGCCTTGGCCATCTTGGCGTGCGCGTGACGCAAGCCACACTCTCGCGCGACATGCGCGAGCTTCAGCTGGTGAAAACGTCTGACGGCTACCGGCAGCTCTCGGCAGCGACAATCGAAGAGACTTCGCCGCTGCCCGCTTTGGCGCGCGCTTTGAAGGAATTTCTGCTCGATATTCGCCCGGCGCAGAACATGCTCGTGCTGAAAACCCCGCCCGGTGGTGCGCAACCGCTCGCTGCCGCGGTCGACGCCGAGCGCTGGAAGGAGATTGCCGGCACGCTGGCCGGCGATGACACGGTTCTGATCATTGCTTCGTCGCGCGGCGGAGCCAAGACGATTCAGCGTCGCGTGGAGGAAATGGTCCGATGAGCGGCCCGCAACGGGTCGCAGTAGTCGGAGCGACGGGCTACGCTGGGTTCGAGCTCGCGAAACTCCTGCTGCGGCACCCTCTAATCGAAAAGCCGACGTTCTTTTTGCGCGAGGGCCACGGCGACGTGCGCTGCCTTTCCGAGGTGTTCCCGCAACTTCGCGGCTGGGGTGATGCTCCGTGCAAGCCGCTTTCGGTCGAGGCCGTCGCCTCGAGCGGCGCGCAGTTGGTCTTTCTCTCGACCCCGCACGAGGTTTCGCTCGAAATGGTTCCGGCTCTGCTTGCTGCCAACCCCTCCTTGCGGATCGTCGATCTGAGCGGCGCGTTTCGCTTTCGCGAAGCGGAGACTTTCGCGAAATGGTACAAGCTGTCTGCGCCGGACGAGAAAATTCTGAGCGAAACGGTCTACGGCCTGCCGGAGCTTTACGGGAACGCGCTGGCGAAAGCGCGCGTGGTGGCGAACCCGGGCTGCTATCCGACTTCGGTGATTCTTGGCCTGAAGCCGATCCTCGAAGCCAACTGGGTGAATCGCGGACGTGGCATCGTCTGCGACTGCAAATCGGGCGTAACCGGTGCCGGCAAGGAAGCGAAACGAGAAACGCATTTTGTGGAAGTGAACGAAAATTTTCGCGCCTACGGTCTTTTCACTCACCGGCACACGCCGGAGGTTTCCGAGCATCTCGGGCTCGCGCAGCAGGATTTTGTATTTTCCACGCACCTGTTGCCGGTGGATCGCGGTATTCTTTCGACCCTCTATGTGTGGCTCAATGAGCCGCGCAAGGCGGCGGACGTCGAATCGCTCTACCGCGAGTTTTACGCGGGCAAGCCGTTCGTGCGCGTGCTGGCTGCCGGAGGGATGCCGGAATTGCAGCACGTGGCGTTTACGAATTTTTGCGACATCGGGTTTGCGCTCGACGCCGCCGGCGAAAGGCTGGCGATCGTCTCTTGCCTGGACAATCTCGGCAAAGGCGCGGCCGGTCAAGCGGTGCAAAATTTGAACGGAATGTGCGGTTATCCGGAAACGGCAGGACTTCTATGAGAATGGTGATCAAGATCGCTGGCGCGCTCCTCGAGCAGGACGAGCACGTCCAAGACATCGCACGGCAGATCGCGGAGCTTGCGCACGCCGGGCATGAATTGCTGGTCATTCACGGCGGCGGAAAGATTTTCACCGCGACCCTCGCAAGGATGGGAATAAAGAGCGAATTCGTGAGAGGACTTCGCGTCACCGATCGCCAGACGCGCGACGTGGCCATCATGGTCTTCGCCGGCCTGCTCAATAAGCGCGTCGCGGGCGCGATCTCTCTGGCGGGTCAACCAGCAGTGGGCATCAGCGCGGCCGACGCTACCTGCTTCCTGGCCGAGCCGATGCAAATTGAGGAAACCGAGGGCGGCCTCGGATTTGTCGGATACCTCACGGAAGTAAATGTGGACTTTATCCGCACGCTCTGGCGCGCCGGTGTGGTTCCGGTCGCCAGCTGCATGGGCCTTGGAGCGAACGGCGAGCTTTACAACATCAACGCCGATCACATGGCTGCTGCGGCCGCCGAGTTCATTCAAGCCGAGCGTCTCATTTATCTTACCGACGTTGCCGGCGTTATGGACGGCGACAAGGTGGTCTCGTCATTGAAGGGACCGGAGCTTGAAGACCTCATCCGGCGTCATGTCGTTTCCGGAGGCATGATTCTGAAACTCGAAGCCGCAAAACGTGCATTGGCAGGTGGAGTGGCTGAAGTCCGCATTGTCGGCGGCACACAGCCGCGTGCGCTGCTTTCGGCCGCAAACGGCGCAAGATCTCATCAAGGCACGCGAGTGCTTCCCGTGGTGCGGGTTGCAAAGGCCGCGCAACGCGCGGCGGAGTAAGCGACATGGCTGCCAAAAAGAAATCGTCGACGGCAAAATCGGCGTCGCCTGCGAAAATCCGCGCAGACTTTTCGCAGCATATGATGAACACCTACCGGCGTCCGCCGATGGTGTTCACAC
>Ga0210401_10006514_pt1 | contig 11829 bp, 12 predicted proteins | sample IncBWH32MmetaG_FD_150866 | JGI IMG/M metagenome (GOLD analysis project Ga0210401, IMG submission 150866) | Forest soil microbial communities from Barre Woods Harvard Forest LTER site, Petersham, Massachusetts, United States - Inc-BW-H-32-M | ecosystem: Environmental > Terrestrial > Soil >... | reverse complement strand
AACCGCCGACACCTCGAGCCCTTTAGTCGCCGTGCATTCCATAGATCGCGCCCCCAACAAATCACATCCGCCTAACGGAATTTTTCCTGCCACCAAGAAATTCGAACCCGCTGCGCTCGGAACAACCTAGAACGCGGTCCGGTATGAGATTGACAAACATAAAGTCGGAAGGAAGGCAACTCGGCTCTGGAAATTGCTTGGGCCAAGCCTATAGCGTGCGATCTGAATGATTAGAAAGGTGCCGGATAGTTGTTGTCTTGACCGAAATCCGATGCCTCGTTGACCACGACGCCGATCAACTTCAGGTTGTCGAGAGCCTGCAAGCCCCTCTTCAGGATTTTCACGGGCGTAACGCCTTCTCGCACTACTAGGAGTGCTCCATCGACTAATCGCGACCACAGGTTGGCATCGACGATGGGCTGCATGGGCGTAGAATCCACCACGACCCAATCAAACCAGCTAGCCAATCGACTGAAGGCTTCGGCGAATCGAGCCGACTGCAGAATGGAGGAGGGTTGTTCCGAGGCCTCCCCGGCACCGAGTAACCAAAGTGGCATATCGTTTAGCCGGTATATATGACGCGCCATCTCTTCTTGGCCGCGTGACCACCAATGACTCAGCCCCGGCAACGTTGCCAGCCCGAACAGAGAAGCCAGCGTCGGCTTGTGTAAATCGCCTTCAACGAGCAGAACCTTTGAGCAAGAGGACTTCGCAAACGTCAACGCCAAATTTGCAGCCACGAGGGTCTTGCCCTCTCCAGTCGTTCCGCTGATGACCTGCAACGATTTCAGGTTCTTCTGGTGGCGCAAATTTTCTAGCCGTGTGGCCAGGGCTCGGAACTTCTCAGCTCCCAGGCTTTTGGGTGCCGTCAGCGCGACCAATCGCGACGACGAGGAAACCTGTATGGTTGCTGAGCCATAGTCTTCGAGCTCAGCAGGCTCCGCCAGAGCGCTGCTCACGATTTCCACCGCTTGACTGGGGTCGGGCGCAGGCGCTCCGGGCACGTGATGTTCCGTTTCCATTCGCCGCAGGGCTTCGTATAACCGGCTCATTGTGCTCCTGGCTGCGACTTCGCTCGGTCGAGCTGCCGCCGGGGGATTCTGTCGAGCTCCTCACCCATGCGAGACCGTCTTCATAAGTCCTTTAAGGCCACCGAGGTCTTCTACCTCGGAAGTAGAGGACACAATCATCTCGTCGATACACAAATCTGCGGCCGCCTCGGCAACCATGTCCGGTGTAATCTGCTTTGCTTGCATGCTGTAACCAGAGATTAAGGCGTTTTCACAGAGGATGTTGACCAAGCGAGGGATTCCTCGCGAGAATCTCAGGATCGCAGCAATGGCCCCTTCGGAGAAGAGCGTAGTCGCGTGTGAATTCGCCCCCGCTAGTTCCAGCCTTCGTTGGATATAACCTCGCAACTGTTCCGGGCCCAGTGGCTCTAATCGGCACCGCATACCGATTCTTTGTTTGAGTTGGCGTAGCTCCGGCGAGTCGAGCTTCTGGTCTAATTCCGGCTGCCCCACCAGGACAATTTGTAAAAGTTTGTGTTGCGTCGTCTCGAGGTTTGTGAGCAGGCGAATCTCTTCGAGTAACTCGCAGCTCAGCAGTTGGGCTTCGTCCACGACGAGCGCCGTAGTCCGGCCGCGGCTCTCGCGTTCAAGCAAGTAGTTGTTTAGCTGAGAGAGCATCTCGCTTTTTGTGCTTCCAGGCGAAGGAAGTCCCAAATCCGTTAACACCTGAGACAGGAACTCCACCACGGGAAGGATTGGATTGAAGATGAACGCAACCTCGATCTGATTGCGATGGAGAGCCTGTAAGAGACACCGCACCAGCAAGGTCTTGCCGGTGCCAACCTCACCGGTGACGACCACGAATCCCTTTCGCCTAACAGCGGCGTAGATCAGGATGGCCAGCGCCTCGTTATGGCGTTCGGTCGCGTAATAGAAATAGGGATCCGGGCTGATCTCAAAAGGGTTCCGCGGCAAGTTGTAAAAGCCGTTATACAAGATCAACCTTTGTAGAACGTGTAGACATTGCCGGCAACGATCGAGAGGATCATGGCAGCCGCCGTGCCGAGTTCCATACACCGGAAAAGAAGGCGAAGCCGCCCTTCTCCGGGCAAGCTAAGGTGGGGAATCCCGACCAATACTGGGGCCGGAACCAGCTCTTCGAGTTGCTTTTCCTGCCGAACACGCACGTTGTTCAGCTCCAGCAACGCCGTCAAACCGCAGCCGAGGGCGAGCCCCAAAGCCAATCCTCCCAGACTAATTTGCAAATGATTGGGAGCCAAAGGCTTGTCCGGTAAACTGGGCGGATCAAGAATCCGGAACTGCTCACCCTGCTGGCGCTGCTCAAGACTGGTGGCGAGCTGAGATTGCTTTTGCTTTTGGAGAAGTGAGTTGTAATTGGCGTTCGACTCCTCATACCCGCGAGATATATCTGCCAGTTCTTGTTCCACTTGAGGAGTCAAATTCAGACGAGCGCGATAAGCCTCAATTTCGGACTCGATCTTCCGCGCATGCGGTTCATAGTTCTGAATCTCAAGTTCATTGGCTTTTAGCTGGCTTCGGATTTGCATCATAGGAGCCGATGAGGCAGGTTCCACTCGTTGCGTGCCCTCGGCGCTCCCAGCGCTTGAGCTCTTGTCCGCCTCTGGGTTTGCGGCCTTTTCGTTTTCGATCGTCTGCTTCAATCTTTCTCTTTCTGTAATCTTGTCCTTGAGTGCAACGATGTCGGGATGGTCGTCGGTATATAGCGATTGCGCATCTGCAAGCTTTTCGCGCAAATCGAGCAGCTCCTTGTCCAGCGTTTGAGGTGAGGGGGCTGATGAATCTCCACTGCCCGCAGAGGCTTCGACCGACTGGTACTGTTGTAGAAGCGACTCGAGATACAGCTTCTGCTGTTTGGCACCATCCAGGGCTCGTTGATAACCGTCCAGTTGAGCCTGTAGCCCGGTAAGGATTTGGACGTTGGACTGCAGCTCGCTGGGCAGATCTCCGAAATGTGTTGCCTTGAACGCCCGAACCTTGGCTTCTTGCGCTTCAAGCTCGGTGCGCGCCGTGGAGAGCTGGTTTTCGAGAAAGGCAGTTGTGCTCTCAGAGAGCTGCTGCTGTGCCTTAAGATTCTCATCGATGAAAAGCGAGGTGAGTTCGCTGTTTACCTGTTGCGCTAACTGCGGTGAGTCCGCCGAGTAGTAAATCCTGAACGCTGTAAGGTCCTCTGGATGACCTGGTGCTGCCACTAGGTCAATTTTTATGTCCTTCCGCATTTGCTCAACCGGATCGCCAGTTTGCAAAAGGCTGCTCAGGCCGCGGCGCGGCGGATAAAGATGAAAGCGGTCAATTGTCGCTTGCAGCCGCGTGCGGCTGAGAATCTGTTGCGTCATGCTCTGCAAGCGGTCTTGAAGACGAATAGTGACATTCGGTACCACGTAGTGCTCCGGAACTTTTTGTTGCTCCACGAGGATCAACGCCTCAGATTGGTACGTATTGGGTAAAAGCCAGCCCGCCCCCCAAAATAGTGCCCAACAGAGAAAAGTAGGGAGCAATATCCACCAGCGCCGTCGCCACACGATGGCCCAGTAATCTGCGATGCTCGGTGATACCCAATCTTCTGATTCGTCGGGCATGTCTATCTCCAGCTCGACTCAGCAAAACTCATATTCAGGGATCGTAAGATGAAACCGTTCACTCGAAACGCGCGGTACAGGAAGGAACGAACTTAGGCCGCCTCCAGATCGTAACCCGCAACTCGAACGGACATAGATCGCATGAGCAGTTGCACCGATATGACTACACTCCTATCCCCATTCCGTTCCACGAGTATCCCTTCAAGGCCGTCCAGAGCGCCTCCCCGTACCCGTACCCTCTTCCCGATCGTGAGAAAAGGATGTATGCCACAGCTAATCTTTTCCCTGAGTACCGTACGGATGTTCTCAATCTCCTGATCGGGAATCGGTGTTCCTAATCCCCGCGCGCCCACTAAGCTAAGCACACCCGGAGTACGAAGTATTTGCAGGCGTTCTTCCGGTGTGGGGCTAACTTGCACAAAGGCATAGCAGCTAAACAGGGGAACTTCCACTCTACGTCGCCGATCACTCCATTGGTGTGTTTGTTCAAGCAGTGGCAAAAAGGTCGAGATTCTCTTTTGCAGAAGCTCTTCAGCGACCCGCTTCTCATGCCGCGCCACGGTATGAATCGCATACCAATTGACTTCCTTCGTCGCGAGGCACAGCGGAAGAATGGCCGACGTGGATTGGGTATGAATCAGGGGAATGGACACAGCTTCGCCCCCTCGGTCCCATCTGTCTGTTCCCGGCTTGCGGACCGAGCAGTGCTTCAATGCTGGCCCAACTCAGCCAGCCGCTTACTACTTGACTCAGTGGCCGTCCACTTCTTGGGTACGATTAAATCGGCCCTATAAGGACCACTAAGCTTGTCGCCACAAGCGCCGTCGCGCTTCGTGGGTTCCGATCAAGACCTTGGCTTGTTCGTCGCTCACTTGTCCAACTCGCGCAAGACGATTTCCTCGCTCAGCATCGCAAAGCCCGTACGTCCATCACCGCTTCGGACCTTTCCGATCCTTACAACGCTCCCCTCCATTTCCATCCGGAGAGCTTGTGTAACGGGGATCCTGAGGCCGACATGTGTGCCTTCTTGCGGACAGGCGCTCGCAAACACAAAGGCCCCGAGCTCGCTAAGGTCATAACAACGCCCTTCCCCTTGTTCGTGAACACCGTTGGCATCTGTCCACCAGAAGAGGACAGGCACGTCCAAAGGGAAACGCTCCGCTTTGCGGCTTACGAGAGCACACTGTCGCGCGTATTGAGTCATGGATCTTGTGATTGCAAATCCGCCGAAATGCGCTACACAAACTTCGCAGTCAATCTACGCACCGTTCTGCGGGGGCGCAAGATGCAGAATGTCATCTAACGGGCGGGACAGCTGCCTTAACACCTCGGGGGTGCGCAACGAAAGAAAAAGGACATTTGCTGGTGGGTGAGGCGAAGCTCTTCGTACTTCTAGAAATACCTGAGAAAGGGAGCCCTCCTGTTTTTCGTTCTCAAGCGTAAAGGCCTGAGCAGTTTGACGCAAACCGCTGCCGTCAAATTGCTTGCAGTTCTGTTTCCATTCTTGCGCTGCTCAGAAGACACAGAACTTATTGGTCTTGCCGACCACAGAAAATACAAAACACCTAGACAAGTACGTGAAATTGTTACAGACAAGGTCTTGGCTCCATCGCTTCGGGTGCCCGCGGCATCAAGCACTATTTGCGTGCTAACGAAGGATACTTCCGTTGCCCAGGTCCAAGCGACCGACGGACTCTTGCACGAAGTCGGCAGTCACGGTTCGATGCCCTTGGGCATGGGAAACCAACAGCGAGTGGTAGCAAAGGTTGTTGATGTTCCGAGGGATACCTTGGCTTTTCAGCGTAATCAGATTGACGGCGGCTGGTTCGAAGAGTGGCTTGCCGCTATAGCCAGCCACTCTGAGTCGGTGGTCGATATAGCAGCCCGTTTCTCCAACGGGGAAGGGCTCAAGACGGCAGAGAACGGCGATGCGTTGGCGCAGTTGTGACAGCTGCGGATGCGCTAACTTTTTAGCCAGTCGAGGCTGGCCGGCTAGGACAATCTGCAGCAGTTTGCTGTGGTGTGTCTCGAAATTCGAAAGCATCCGCACGGTTTCAAGCACGGGGTCGTCAAGGTTCTGCGCCTCGTCCACGATCAGAACGCAACGTTTCCCAGCGAGCATTTCCTCAAACAAGAGTTCGTTCAACTTGCTGTGCATGGCGACGAGACCCATTCCCTGGGAGTCGACGCCAAGATCGTGAAGAATGTATTGGAACAATTCGCGCGAGTCACACTGCGTTTGGAAAACAAAAGCCGTGCGGGCAAAGTCGTGTAATTCTTCGAGCAGCTGATACAACAGGGTGGTCTTACCCATCCCTGGCTCAGCAATTAGCGCCAAGAATCCCCGGTTGTCTTTAATTCCAAACGAAAGCGACGCGAGGGCCTCAGCGTGAGTTCGGCTGGCGTACAGGTAGGCGGGATCTGGACTCACACCAAACGGTTGCTCCCGCAGCCCGTAGAAATCGAGGAGCATTCTCGTGGCCCGGATTTCTTGCTGAGGCTCGAAAGCCAAATGCTCAGTAGCTTCGCGTTGGTAGCGTGCTGTTAGTTCTTTTTCAGCGGCGAGCCAATCAGCCATCCCACTACCAACCTGGTGGCGTGCGGCAGGGGAGAGACCATCCACGTTCATCTCGGACACACCGGCCCCTCGTTCGATTATGGGCAAAGGCAGGCGCAGTTCAGCGGACAGCGATGTCTCTGGGACCTCAGTGCTCGTGTCAGGTGAGGAAGGCGCGGCAGTCGGGGCCACAGCGACGACCGCGTCACCCGGTGGCGGAGTCTCGATCAGAATAAGACGATCAGGGTCGGCTGGATTGACGATGCTGCCATCACCGATGCTCGCGTCTGTCTCGGCTGCCTCCGGCGGTGCGGTGGGCTCAGGCGATTCGTCAACCGCTAAGCGCTCCGCATGGGAGGCAACGAGCGCCGCTTCATCTGGCTTCGGTTCCAGCGCTACGGCTATCTCGGCGGGCACCGAGATGCAGGCTCGTTCCGTGGCCGCGCTATCGGCAGCGGAAGATTCAGGCTTGTCGATTGCCGCGGAGGCAGGGGGCCTCTCTATTTCTGTCGAGACGGTGCTCGACAGCCCAGTCATCTTGCTCTCTCCGCAAATCCAGGCTCTGACTTGCTGGCGCGCCTCTTCGGATAGGCTCACGAAGCGCAGTCCGCCACCCGTTCTTGAATGGTTGCACCGCGCAACTTCGGCGTCGGCTTCGATGAGCGCGCTCGTACCCGGCAGAGTAAATTTCAGATGGATGCCTTGACCCTCGAAGACGACAGCCACCCCCTGAAATCCCAATCCGCCTTCGGACAGGTCGAGGAGGATACCCCCGTTTTCTGGACCGAACTCGGTGTAGTCAAACACTCCACTGCACCGTCGCGGACGCGATCTGCGCTCTCGTTTCCGCAACTCGTCGGCGATGCTTGGGACAGAAAACATAAAAGATCGTCCAGAGGGTTTGGACGGATTACCAATGAGTAGCGCGAATCGCGCTGACTCTCTCCGGGCTGGGAGATTATGCGAAGATAATAATTTCGTCAACTCGGGAAGCGTTTTGGCGGCGGCCCGTGCATCTCAAAAATACGTAATGGATGCCCTTGAAAATGAGGCCCTCTAGCCAAAATAGTTTCGTCTTGACATCAACGTGATATCACTGTAGATTGTGCAAGTTTTTTTAACAATTAGTTAACCAGTGTTACAGTGGTCTCGTTAGCGGCGTCGGGAGCGGGGCACACCTTCTTTCTTCTCAGCATTTTTTGAGAGCACCCAGCCCGCTTTCTCGCGATGATAACGTAGCTGCAAGTTAATGCGCCTGACAATCTAGTCGGTGAGTTTAGTGCCGGGGGTATTCGGAGAACAGTACCTTTTTCTTTTTTTGAGAATCGGTCCCATGCACGGATGGTATAGGTAGTACCAAGTGGCTACATTCCTGAGGGCACAAGTCCTAGCTAATTTCTGAGCGCCGATTCTACTGTGAGCCACGCGGGTAGCGTCGATTACGGCGAACAAGACTCGCTTGGGAGTCCAAGCGGCGTGATCCGCGTGTTCGTTGCAGAATCCAGCCGCATGGCAAGCGAACTCGTTGAGGCAACGCTCAGCAGAAGCCGGCCAAGATTCGAAGTTCACGCCTTCGGGATTAGGTCCCCAGACATATATCGAGAGCTGGAAAAGTGCAAGCCCGATGTGGCGCTGCTTAGCAGTAATCTCCAGGACGGGCCGTTGGCAGGTTTTAAAGTCCTCTTTCAACTGCGGCAGGCCAGAACGAAAACCTCTATCGTTATGCTGCTAGATTCAGACGAGCCCGAGTTCGTAATTGACTCCTTTCGGGGCGGGGCCAAAGGTGTTTATAGCCGACAGACCCCCTCTAACTATCTACCGAAGTGCATATGCGCCGTGCACAGCGGCCAATTTTGGATCAATAATGGTCAACTCCAATTTCTGCTGGAGCTTGTGAGCCGCCTAAGCCCAGTGCAAACTCTGAAGCCCGGAGGCATGGAGCGACTGACGAAGCGCGAATGGGGAGTCACAAAGTTGGTAGCCGAAGGATTGCACAATGAGGAGATTGCTCTTAAGCTGGGCATCTCCGAGCACACGGTCAGGAATTACCTCTGCCATATCTTCGAAAAGCTGGGCCTATCGAGTCGAGTGGAATTGGTTCTCTGCGCACTCAGCCAGGTACAAGCACTTCCTCCAATTCCAGAGGGCGGATATCGGCGCGTCTCCGTCCAACATCGTTAATCCTTCAAAGGCTTTTGCACCCGGGATCGGTACCCTCCCCCTAGGTCACTTTGTCACAGTGGACTAGGGCATACAGGACATTTGATTACCCCGTCTCGAGTGAGGATTGAAAGTGACCTTCTGCTTCTTGCGCCGGCTGTCAACCCCGTTTAATTTCTTCCGGCGAGTGGGAACAACTGACACTTGCAGGGTGCCGCAGCGAGTCTTTCTTGCGGAGCTAAACGAGTGGAACTCAGAAGCGCTGTGCGTTACCCGATTACGGCGTCTGTAGTTTTCTCATGGGAAGGTCCGCTGGGTCCTTTACAAGGAGAAGGGGTCACTCGGGACATAAGCAAAGCAGGCGTTTACATTCGCACTCCAACGACTCCTCCATTTGCGGTCGCAGTCCAAATGGAAGTTTTTCTTCCTCCCCTAGAGCCCGAAGGGACAACTGTGAAGGTCTTGAGCAAAGGGCGGGTGATCCGAGTCGAACACCCGTTGGCAGACGAGGCACAAGGCGGATTCGCAGCGCTTACTGAAGGTTCCTCCATCGTCAGAACGACGGCAGAGTTTGGAGACGCGTAGGAAACGGGCCGAACTGCAGGCGATGACTAACTGCGCCCGATTACGTCAATCACGTCGCCCAACATTCTATTGATGTGTCCGGGAATTCGTTGTTTTCAAGCCACCGATGTAGAGGTTTTAAGCCGCACCGCGGAGCTATGTCTTCTATCGATACAAGCCGCAAACATGATAAAAACCCTGGATCGGATTGCCACGAGTAAAGATTCTGAGACCTATTGCGACTATCCAAACGGGTACGCTCCCTTCTCGCAATTCGTAGCTGACTAGTGCCCTGAAGTTTGACGTGGCGCAAAGACGGCATTCCGGTCGTCCTATAACCTTCGCCTCGCTGGGCGATATCACTATGTTATCACTATGAGATCGAGCACCCTGCCCGTCAATTGCAAATGGGAACATGATGTCTAAGCAGATGACCAAGCGCCAAGAGCGACTATTGATACGTATTCCAGCGAATCTCAAGGCCCGCTTGGCTAAACTCGCTGCGCGAGAGCGCCGATCCCTGAATAGGGAAATCGAGTTTCTCCTGGCGCAGGCGGTTCGCCCTATGCGGAGTCGAAGCCGCGTCGAACGCCAAGAGCGTAAGAATATTAATGCGGCGTAGCCAAAACCTGTGATGCGCTCCTAAAGGCTGAGCCGACGTCTTAGCCCACGATCCACTGGCAATCGCCGGGCACACCCACGTTGGGCGAGCGAACAGGACAGGCAAGCGGCGCTTTTGGAATAGGTAAGGCGTAGGACTTCGCTCGTGAATCTGCATCCGTATGCGCGGTGGGATGGTACAAGAGCACATCAAAAACTGCTGAGCGACCGCAACACCAGATCGAGCGCAAACTCAGGTTACGGCAACTAATCCGAGCGAGTCGAAACCGGAGCCTACTGTATGCGAGCCATATGGAGAGGCACGGCGTCAGATTGTTTCAAGCGATATGCCAGCGGGACTGTGAAGAAATCGTTGGCAAACATAAACGAGGCCCCTACACGACGGCCCCAACTTCATGGGTGAAAATCTTGAATCCTTCGTATAGCCAAAAGCGTGGCCGCGACGAAATGTTTGAGAACTTCAAAGAACGTGGTGCTGCCGCTGGCTCCCCAGCTTGACGCCCGAGCCCCTGTTGCGTTAAAAATCCGCTCACCGGGCACCGTGACGGCCTTCAACTCTGAGAGGTTAAGGTCACAGTTCTTCGGAACCTCGCGGTGCCCTTACATGTATGCATTCCAAAAAACCGGCGTGGCAATGTCCCGAATGCGGGCATTCACTACGCTGGTCCCTGAACAGATCGACGCAGCCTAAACCTGGCGAGCCCAGCATTTGCGGCTACTGCGCGGCTTTCGTGATATTCACCGATGAGCTGGAACTGCGTACGATGGATTGGCCGGACTGGTGCATGCTCTCGCATGCGAAGAAAAAGAATCTGGTGATGACGCGGGCGGTCATACAGGCACGCATTCGCGCAGCGCGACAGTAAGCGGTATCACGTAGCATGCTTGACATATTTGCCAGCCGCTTCGAATTCCAGCACCGGACCTGGTTCATTTTCGGCATCTTTTGTGTTGGCCTCTCCTGTTATTGGTTTGACCCATTAAATTCCGGTGTGGTCCTCGCCAGAGCGTTGCACTCGCATGTTCCGCTGTTCCAAGCACTGAGTCTGCGAAGCAGTATCCGCCTTGTTTTTCTCATTGGCGCTTTTGTTGTGGCGCTTGGTGGCCTTATTCGGGCCTGGGGAGCAGCGTACCTTCGCGCTGAGGTTGTGCAAGATTCGAGCGTCCGTACGGAGCGTTTGGTTGCTGATGGGCCGTTTCGTTATAGCCGGAATCCCCTTTATCTCGGGCTGTTGATTGGCATCTTTGGAGCCGGGCCTTTGTTTAGCCGCACAGGTTGGGTGGTACAGATCGCTCTTGCGATTCTGTTTTGCTACCGCCTAATCCGTCGCGAGGAAGCACACCTTGTCCTAATTCGGGGCGAACGATTCGTCACGTATTTCCAGTCCGTGCCGAGGCTCCTGCCCGCTCTAAAGGCGCGGGTTTTCGCTTCTGGCGCAATCCCACATTGGCGCGAAGCTTTTGCATCGCAGACGCCTTGGTGGGCGATAGCGGCGGGCGAAGTGGCCTACGCTCTTACCCTGCGGCTAAGCATCTCCCTCTTGGTAGCCCTCGCGGGTGTCCCTGTGCATTTCATGCAGAAGCGAGCGAGGTCTATAAAGAGAAGAGGCCGCCAGGAAGCGGCCTCCCAAGCTTCAATCTCTGTGACTGATAAATGAAACGGCCTATTCTGCCTGCGGCGGCAGACGCGATTTGATCAAGCAACTGTGTAGCGCGGCCCACTTCTGAGACGCTAATGAATCAGTTCTTCGCTTTCGCGGCCTCACGCTTGCGCTGCAAGAACGCTTTCCGAACGCCTCGACCAATCTTCGTCTTCATAGCCGCCGACATCGGCTTTGGCACGCGTGCACGCGTTGCCGTGCCATTAGCATTGGCACCGGCGCTGCCGTTTGAGAGAATCGCAATGGCCTTGTCGATGCGCCCGAGTTCCACGGCGAGTTCATTACGTCTGCTTTTCAACGTCGAAATTACATCGTTCATCTGCTGACAGCCTCCTCTAACATTCTATCGCACGACACCAGAATGATGTGCGCCCCGACTTGGCTACGCTGGATTTCGGTTGATGTATGGTACGCGCTTGAACACTGAAGGAACTTCGAAGAGGTGTCCTTCGCCATAATTCTGTGCGCCTGTGATTTCAACTATATACGCCGTTGCGACGTTGCGATTCACAGCCGATCTGCGATACCAACCGTGCATGCTTCTCATCGGGAGACTTCTCTTTGGCAGCATTCTCCGAGCTTTTCGGTCCCGGTCAAGTCTGTTACTGGAAAACCTGGTTCTCCGGCAGTAACTCGCC
>Ga0210401_10006511_pt1 | contig 11835 bp, 11 predicted proteins | sample IncBWH32MmetaG_FD_150866 | JGI IMG/M metagenome (GOLD analysis project Ga0210401, IMG submission 150866) | Forest soil microbial communities from Barre Woods Harvard Forest LTER site, Petersham, Massachusetts, United States - Inc-BW-H-32-M | ecosystem: Environmental > Terrestrial > Soil >... | reverse complement strand
GCGTCGTAGCGGTGCAATACAACGGTGGTCGCACCGCCGTCGCCGCCCGCTTCACTGGAGAAGTTGCCAACTGGATTGTGAAATCTGACTTGTGAAATTATGACGCCCACACCTCAACTAAGCGATCTGGCGGCCGAGTGGCGTGAAGCCCGCCTGCTCTACCCCTTGTATGCCGCGCTGGCGCGGGAATTCGTGATCGAACTGCCACATCACAGCGACTTGGAAGCAGGGGTCGATGCGCCGCCCCAGGAATCCGTTGAACAGACCCGGCAATTATTTTCCGAATTGGACGCGCACATTCAGGTGCATCAGCTTCGTCAGTTCCTGCAAACCACGACCATCAGCAGCGACGAAGCTCTCCGCACTCTGCTGGTTCACCATTTACGCCGCCAGGAACACCCCGATTCAGATCGCGACAAAATCGACTTTCTGCTGGTCCAGTTCTTTTCCCATTGCGCTCCATCGCGACTGGAAGATTCCGACGTCGATCTTTCCTATGTAGCCCAGACTCTCGAACCTGTCCTCGGGCCGGTCGACTTGAATATGCCGGAGTGGCTTACCCCGCTCGACGAAGTTGTACAAACCGCAAACGGTTGCCGCAATCTGAACCAGCTACTCACCAGCCGGATTCTAGAAAAAGGCAGAAAGCTGAAAACTTCCTGCGGCAAGAAATATTTCCTGCCCGCTGCCATGGTCTCTTTCACCCGCTTCAGTTTTCTGATGCGCCGCATTTTCTTCCGCCTGATGCACCAGGACCTCAACGCCATTCTGGACGGCTTGCGCGAACTGCAAACTCGCGGCGTAGAAACCCTCGATTGCCGCCGTGCCCAGTTTTCCGCCGAGGAACCAATCGCCCGCCTGCGCATGATCTGCCAGTCGTGGAAGGTAATGTTCCACGCCGAATATTCTTCGGGACAGCCCGTGTCCATGCTGGTCGACCTCCGCGCCGTGGTCGAAGGCGCCCTGGCAAAGCATGCGAAGACCGCGAAAGCGGGCGGGGTTGCGAAAGCGAAGGCCCAGGCCGCAGCAGCCGCACCGACCTCGGATTTGCCTGACTTCGAAGTTTCCAGCGGCCCTCCGGAAGCAGAGTGAGAGCCTTCCACCATTCAGACTTGACGCCGAAGCCGTAGTTCCGGGACGCAGAAGAAAAACGTGGATCAACTTTCTGTACTGATCATTTCCGATGACGCCGAACTGTCACGAGCTGTGACCGGCCGCTGGCAATCGGAGCGCACGGTCCCCGCGTTCACCCTCATGAGCAGCGATGTCTGCCTCGGCTTCGATCCCGATACTTTCCATCTGGCGATTGCCGGAGGCCTCCGGCCGCAGGCGCTTTCAGTCGTCTTAGAAGCCATGGAAGCCGCCGGCAAGCGTGTGCTCTTTGTCTCCGCAGATAAGCAGATCGTGCAAACCGTTCGCGATCGCTGGCCGGGCATGGCCATCGTGCGCCAACAGGAAAACTGGCTGGACACGCTGATTCTGGTCGCCGGCGAAATCCTGCGCCGAGTCAGCGCCGAGGCCGATGCCCGCCACTTCGAACAGGCCAACGTGCTGCTCGAGCGCCAAGCCCACCTCGGCCGCTACATGCTGGAAATGCGCCACACGCTGAACAACACGCTAACCTCAGTGCTCGGCAACTCCGAACTGCTGCTCCTTGAACCCGGATCCCTATCCGCCATAGCCCGCTCGCAGATCGAAACCATCCGCAACATGTCGTTGCGCATGCACGAAATTCTGCAACGCTTCTCCTCGCTCGAAAAGGAACTCACAGTCGTCGATCGCCAGGCAGAAAAAGAAAGCGGAGCAAAGTCCCACACGGCAGCAGCAAGTCTGTAGCGGATCGATCATGGCGGCGGCCAGAGCGGCGGCCTGCCGTTACCTACTTCACCCACCTGATCTCCCGTGATGCTTAGCATTGCGACGGGGGAAACCACGCCATAAATCAGATTAAGGAAGACGCCGTTGCCGCCGATGGTTCTTCTCTCCCTAACCAGACTGGATGGCTGTGGAGACAAATCCCTAAGGTTGACGGCTGTGCTCGCATCATTATGAACCCTGGCGATTTGCTGTCTTCCTAGTGAATGCGCGGAGAACGGGAAGGCTCGGGAGGAAGAATCTCCGGTTCTCCGGCGCGAACCTGCTGGTGGGTTACATAGAACACAGCGGCGGTCCAAGTCGGAAAAAGATCAAGACCAGGAATGAGTTCCGCAACCAGCGTGGGGAGAAAAGCCCAGTGCCAGCCAAGGCATCTGATAAGAATTGCGGCTACTCCGAGATCGAGCAAAGCGTCCGCTGGCGACAGGCCGCCCTCAGCAAAGAACGGCAAGCCCACGATCTGAATGGTATCTGCGGCGATCGCTACCAACCAGGCCAGGCGGTGCTCCGGAGACTTGATCGTTCTAAAGTCGAAACCCCACATAAACGACCCATAAACAGCATACAACGGACGAGCCTGCGGGGCGAACAAATCAGTTCAGCTTCCGGCCGATCCCAAATTAATCTCATTGACTGCACTTCCTTGGAACTATAGAGTTCATGTAGTTGAAATGGAGAGTTCATGGCGACCACAACTACAGGCAGGAACGGCGCGATAGTAGTTTCTGCTTTGCGCGTGCGTGCGCATTTCGGGGAGCTTCTACGCCGGGTCGATGACGAGCGGCGATCTCTCGTCATCGAAAAGCGCGGGACACCCAAAGCCGTACTGCTCAGCATCCGTGATTACGTTCGGCTCGCTGCACCCGAGCCCGAGGTCTTAAGAGTAATCGGTGAGCAGTCGGAGCGCAGGGGCACCAGTAGGTTGACCTCGCGCTGCATTGACCAGATCATCAAGGCTTCCCGATCCCAGAAGCCGAAGCGCTGATGGTTGCCCTCCGTCTGGTGATCGATACAAACATCCTGATTTCCGCTGTTATAAAACCGGCGGGCCTTCAGCGCACAGTCCTCCTCCTGGCTATTACCAAACCAGCGCGCCTCTACGTATCGCCTCCCATCCTTGAGGAATACGCCGATGTGCTTGGCCGCCGCGAGCTTCGCATTCGCAAGGGCCTTCGCCAGCAGCTGTTGCAGCTTATCAAGCAGCACAGTTACACCGTAATTCCAACCCGGCGCCTTGAAGTGGCACGCGACCCGGATGACAATATGTTCCTCGAATGTGCGGACGCTGCCCGAGCAGACTACCTGGTCACAGGCAATCAGAGGCATTTCCCTAGATTCTGGAAGAAGAGCAAAGTCATAACTCCCCGAGAATTCATTAACCTTGTGGCTCCGCATTTAATAGACTAGCGAGTGCACGAGGCAGTGGGCGAAGTAAGCGAGCCGAGAGTGGCTCTCGCAACCTTTTGCGCCTTGCGCTAAAATTCCACAATCCAAACAATCACATTCGTCGGGAGATCAAACCCATGATCCAACTTAAGGTCAACGGTGTCCAACGCTCCTTCGATGGCGAACCTGATATGCCATTGCTCTGGTACCTGCGCGACGTCCTCGCTTTAACCGGAACCAAGTTCGGTTGCGGCATGGCGCTGTGCGGCGCTTGCACCGTCCATAAGAACGGCAAAGCCGTCCGCTCCTGCGTCACTACCATGCAAACAGCGGCCGGGAGCGAGATTCGTACCATCGAAGACATCGCCGCGAACGGGCTGCATCCCGTACAGAAGGCTTGGATGGAAATCAACGTTCCGCAGTGCGGCTATTGCCAGTCGGGACAGATCATGCAGGCGATCGCTCTGCTCAGCCAGAAACCGACGCCTACCGACGATGATATTGATGACGTCATGTCCGGGAACATCTGCCGCTGTGGGACCTATCAACGTATTCGCGCAGCCATCAAAGCTGCCGTCGGAGAACACCTATGAGCATCTTGACCAATGTCAGCCGCCGCAGTTTCCTCGAAGGCGTTCTCTCCTCCGGAGCACTGGTGCTTTGCGTGCGCTTCGTCCCCGAGACTCTCTGGGCGACCGATGCTGCCTCCGCCTCGCGCGCCGATCAGTCCGTTCTCCATCCCAGCGTTTATGTAGGAGTCGACATCGATGGAACTGTTTACATAATCGCGCACCGTTCCGAGATGGGCACCACCAGCCGGACTTCGCTCCCGCTCGTGCTAGCCGACGAGCTCGACGCCGACTGGGCTCGCGTGAAAGTGCAGCAGGCGATCGGCGATCCGCGCTACGGTTCGCAGGATACCGACGGCTCCCACTCCATCCGCGAGTTCTATCAACCCATGCGGGAAGCTGGCGCTACCGCTCGATTGATGCTGATCCGCGCTGCCGCTCAGCAGTGGAGCGTGCCCGAAACCGAGTGTACGACCGACCTGCACATCGTCGTTCACAAAGCCACCGGCAAAAAAGCCGGTTACGGAGAACTGGCCCCGGAGGCCGCTAGGCTCTCAGTTCCCAAGAAAGAAGATCTCAAGTTCAAGCCGCCGTCTGCGTGGCGCTACGTCGGCAAAGGCCAGCCCAGCTATGACCTCGAAGACATCTGCACTGGCAAAGCAAAATTTGGCATGGATGCTCGCATCGACGGCATGCTCTACGCCTCCATCGAGCACCCGCCGGTCCTCGGCGGCAAGTTGAAGTTGTTTGACGAGAAGGCCCCGCTGCAAGTGAAAGGCGTGCGGCAGACCGTCACCATCGACACTTTCACTCCACCCCACCACTTCCAACCGCTGGGCGGAATTGCCGTCATCGCCGACAACACGTGGTCTGCGATGAAAGGACGCCAGAAGCTCAACCCGGTCTGGGACAACGGTGCCAACGCCGTCTACAACTCTGATCAGTACAAAAAAGAGTTGCAGGAGACAGCCCGGAAGCCCGGCAAGGCCGCGCGCAATCAGGGCGACGTGTACGCCGCGTTCAACCAGGGCGCCAAAACCATCGAAGCCGAATACTACGTTCCGCACCTGGCGCACGCTTCCATGGAGCCGCCCGTCGCCCTCGCCGACTATCGCGATGGCAAGGTCACCGTCTGGGCGTCCACCCAGAATCCGCAGGCCGTGCAGGAGGTCATCTCCGAGAAGCTGGGTATCCCCAAAGAGGCGGTCACCTGCTACGTCCCGCTTCTGGGTGGAGGCTTCGGCCGCAAATCAAAACCGGACTACGCCGCCGAAGCGGCCATTCTGTCAAAAAAGGTGGGCCACCCTGTCAAGGTTGTCTGGAGCCGCGAAGACGACATCCGCTTCGATTACTACCACACCGTCTCTGCTATGTACATGAAGGCGGCTCTGGGCGGCGACGGCCTTCCAACTGCATGGCTGCAGCGATCCGTATTCCCCAGCATCGATTCCACGTTCGATGTGCACGCCACCGCCGCCACCGCCCACGAACTGCAGCAGGGGTGGATCGACCTGCCCTTCGATATTCCCAACCTTCGCGCGGAGAACAGCGGCGCCCCCGCTCACGTGCGCATCGGATGGCTCCGCTCGGTCGCCAACATTTATCATGCCTTCGCCGCGCAATCCTTTGCCGACGAGTGCGCCCACGCTGCGGGTCGCGACTCCCTCGAATTTCTCATGGCTTTGATCGGCCCGCCCCGAATCGTCGATATAAAGAAATCTGCGCCCGACTACCCCAACTACGGCGGATCGCTCGAAGCCTACCCGATCGACACCGCCCGCTACCGCCGCGTGCTCGAACTGGTTGCGGAAAAATCCGGATGGGGGAAACAAAAGCTCGGCAAGGGCCAGGGCATGGGCATCGCCGTCCACAGAAGCTTCCTTACCTACGTTGCCACGGTGGTCCAGGTCGAAGTGAATAGTCAGGGCGAAGTGCGAATTCCGCGCGTCGATACGGCGGTAGACGCGGGCCTCGTCGTCAATCCGGAATCCACGCGTTCGCAATTCCAAGGCGCCGCCGTCTTCGGCACCAGCCTGGCCCGCTTTGGAGAAATCACCGCGACTAACGGAGTCATCGATCAATCCAACTTCGACACCTATCCCGTGACGCGGATGAGCGAGGCGCCATACCAGACCAATGTCTACATCGTCGAAAGCAGCGCACCGCCAGCCGGCGTAGGAGAACCCGGCGTCCCGCCGTTCGCGCCCGCCCTCTGCAATGCAATCTTCGCAGCCACCGGAAAACGCATCCGCGAGTTGCCGCTCTCGCGCAACAGGCTGGTTGCGTAGTTAGGTGGGACTCTGAATTGGTATGAGTGCGGTTGTCATGAAAGATGCGTTCGCGAATTCGTGTCAGATGCTGCTGGCACCTTCGTCCGAACTGCAGTGCTCCGCTGGGCATCTTCGACGCTCAGCAACCCATCGATATCCCACGCCCATCAATTCCAACATTCCAGGAAACTTCGCCAACCACACCAGAGGCCGCGCCCACCACAACTCTCGTGCCACGGCGAGTACCGCGTCCGCGCCGACGTAGTGTTTTCCATCTGCAAGCACGAAGCGGATCGCACGCCGTAGCTCTGCCGGCGAAAGCCCCAGCAGCATTCCCACTCGTGGGTCCTGCAAAGGGGCTAAGGCCAAGTTGCGGCGCTTCATCGGACCGACCAGGAGCCGCGCAATCCCTGTGCAGAACTCGCACTCTGCGTCATAGAAAAGCCATCCCCGCGCGTGCTGCCCCTTGCGATCCGTCATGTCCGACGCGAGCGAGATCACCACTGCCTCATTTCACCGCAGGCTTTTTCCCTGCCGCTAAAAGCAACCTTAGTTTTCCGCGCAGACGTGCCATTCCTTTTAGTGCGCCGGTTGGGATGCTCACGAATTCCTCGAACAAGCCTGACGTAGTGGTAAGGAATTCCAGCATCTCTTCCAATCGGTCCCGGATGTACGCGCTTCCCGCGCCGGCCCGCTTCAATTCCCCTACGCACTCTTCCAACACTCGCAGGGTTGGGTCAATCTCCCTACGCTTCCGCTCCTGCGAAACAATCCGGAAAATCTCCCACACATCCTTCACCGATTCAAAATGATCCCGCCGATCGCCCAGCACGTGCGAAACGCGGACAATCCCCCAGCCCTGCAGTTCCCGCAGACTCGTGCTTACGTTGGATCTCGCCACCGACAGGGTGTTGGCGATTTCCTCGGCATGAAGAGGTTTTGGCGAGATGAATAGCAAAGCATGCACTTGGGCCACCGTGCGATTGATGCCCCAACGTGTACCCATTTCGCCCCAGTGCAGGATGAATCGCTGTTCGATCGGTGTAAGCGGCATGTGTATTCTGTAAATTCTGTTAATACAGAAAATACCGTATATACAGTAACATGTCAATGTCAGTCGATAGTCCTTAAGTCAAAGGTTCATTCCCCTGCGCCTTCGAATGAGAGCGACTCGGCCAGGAAAAAGCTGGTCAAAAGAAACCGGCGAGAGCACGTAACCTTGCTCTCGCCGGTTGTATTCTTCTTCTCGGTCAACCGCGCAGCTAACCCGCATCCCGCCGCCGTTGTCGAAACTAACTCCCAGGCGTGAAAGAGACGCCGCGCAAAACCTCTCCAAAGCCCGCCTGCCGAACGGTAAAGAAGTGTTCGTGCGAGGCGACTGTGGGGTTCGTGTTCTCCAGCGAATCGAACACCAGCACCAGTTGATTGGGGTCTGCGCCCTGATCGCCGTTTCCGCTAATCGTGGACGTGACGCCCCAGACGGCGACATAGCCATCCACCACCGCGCCCGTGATGTTGCGGAGACCGTCCGTCGCCGGTGCCCAGGGAAGGCCCGTGCCCACATTATTTCCCGTCGGATAGTTCCGAACCGTGTACGGCACACCCAAACCTAGCCCCGTCTGCAGGGTGTAAACCAGATTCCAGGTGTTGGTAGACGAGTTGAAAACCCACTTCTGCAGTCCGGCCGTGGTTTGTGCCGCCGCATGAGTGTAGAGGTCAGTTCCGCCGGCGTAGCCGTCACCTTCGTCCGCAATGTAAGCCGTGGTTGCGTTCGCGAACCAGATGCCGAACGGATAGGCCGTAACCGTAGCCTCCTTATTGGGAACCGCCGGGAAGCCCGCGAGGATGCACATGTTGCTGGGAAGGCCTTCCGTCTGAAGGTTATTGATGTTGTACGCCAGAGGCGTAGTGGGCAGCGTGGCCGAGCTCGAAGGCAGACCCACGCCGTTTGGACATGCAGTACCAGTCGTGTCCAGGAAGTACACGGTGTTGACGCCGTTGCCTCCGCTTCCCTTCGAGTAATACAGCACGTTATTGAAGATCGTGAGGCCGCGGAAATTGTCGTCCTTGCCGATCTTGTCCGCCTTATATCCGAGTTCCGTGATATTGAAACTGCCTACGGGAGTTGGAGTGCCCGGATTCTGCTGGCTCTCGGGCTCATTCGCGGGATTGATGATCTGCGTGCCGGCGCCGAGGATGACGCCGTCCGGCTGGGGAGTGCTGCCATTCCCCGCGTTGCCGGAAGTGTAGAAGAAATTAGCGCCGTTGCTGTTGTTCCAAATAGTCGCGCGTCCGTTGTTCCCGCTGTAGGCGTTGGTTTCCGTGAACTGGAAATGTCCAAAGCGATCGACTTGCGCCTCCGCCCGCAGGACGTTCTCCCCGACCGGATTGGTCGGATCGACCGCCCCAGGCGTGTTCGAATTCGATACGTCGAGTTGGTCGATCGGCGAGACGTAGCCGGAGAACGTCAGGTACTGGTGGTCGGTCGAGAGATTTATCGCGAGCTCCGACTTGGAACTGAAACTTGTGACCAGTTGATCGCCCCCGCCATAACCGTATTGTGCATTGTTGGGAACTTCGAGGCTGTTAATCACAAAATCGAACAACGGAAACATCTGATCCAGGTAGATTTTCGAGGTGATGCCGAAGCTGCCGTCGTAGAGATTGTCATTCCAGACCAGCGGGTAGGTTCCGTTATAAGGGGCGCCCCCTGAGCCGGCGCATCCGCCCTGGGTGTTTCCACAATTTGGCGGCAGGATCTGACCAACCTGAACGTTAGTGGGATTGTTGTCATACACACTGCGGCTGACTACAAGGTTGCCGGGAAAGAAGAAGAATCGGTTGTGATCGTTCTTGGAGTTTTGCGCAACCGCCGGAATAGCCGCGACCACAGCGCCGATTGAGATTACCGCAATAGCCCGCTTCAGTGAGTTGCAAAGAGCTTCACTTCTCGAAAATCTTAAAAGCATAGGGAGCCTCCTTAGAGTAGGTACAAATTTTCCACACGTCCGGGGGCTCCGAGTGCCAGAAGTCTAACACCCCGTGATTACAATTCTGTTAAATCGTCTGCACAGTCGAGGCCATGATCCAAGCAGATAACGGTCGCCACCTAGCGCAGGCAGCGTCATGCGAGGCTGTTCGAAACTCGATGGATAACGCAACGGTTATGACAACCTTCGCTCCAGCCGTGCAGCGGCGACATCCGAGAGCCCGGCACGGCAGTACCGGGAAAGGCGAAAATAGAACAGAGCGAGTCCGCTTTAGCGGACGATACGCATTTCGTAATCGCCTCGAAGCGCAGAACCCGGGTAGGTGACGAAGGCAACTCATGGCCAATCGTATGCAACTAAATAATTAGTTGACGTTTTACTTTTTCTCGCGTCTAATAATTTGGGAATGGAGGATGGCTCGTGCCGCCCAGCAAGTCCGCAACTTTAACTGAAGCTGAACTCCGGCTTATGGATGTGCTCTGGCAGCAAGGCCCGTCGACCGTCCAGCAAGTGCTCGACCAGCTCCCCAAGAAATCACAGCTCGCGTATAACTCCGTCCTCACCACCATCCGCATCCTCGAGAAAAAGGGTTATCTAAGGCATATTAAGGATGGCCGTGCCCACGTTTACCGGCCGCTGGTTGAGCGCGCCGAAGCGTCACGCTCAGAAATCCGCCACCTGGCGCATCGTTTCTTTGAGAATTCGCACGAAATGCTGGTGCTCAATATTTTGCAGGACCGCGGCGTCGACGCCGACGAACTGATGCGCCTCCGCCAACTCCTCGAACAAACCCAGCCGGAGGGGAACAAATCGGAGAGGAAGAACTAATGACCGCCGCGCTCGACCAGCTAGCCCGGATCTCCGCCGAACGATTGCTGAACTCAATGCTCGAGGGCATCGCCATCGGTCTCTTTGCCTGGATCCTGTTGCAGGTTGTGGGACGGCGAAATTCCAGCACGCGATTCGCCGTATGGTTCTCCGCGTTGCTAGCGATCGCGGTGCTCCCCGTATTCGGAGGCGCGGCCTCGATCGCCAGTTCGGCCAACACAGCAAGCTCCGCCATCACCGTGCCAGTCTCATGGGCGCTGTGCCTGTTTGTAATTTGGGCGGTGGGCGCGAGCGTGGCTCTGCTCAGGGTGGGCGTGGGTCTTTGGCAGTTAAGAAAACTGCGTGCGAGTTGCCCAGCGATCGATGCCGCAAGGATAGACCCAGTATTGCGTGCGACCTTGCAGACCTTTCAAGCGATAAGGTCTGTCGAGCTTCGCCAGTCCGATCGTTTGCAGATCCCCACCGCCATAGGTTTTCTGAAGCCCGCAGTAGTGCTTCCAATCTGGGCGATGCAGGATCTTTCCACCGAAGAACTGAACGCGATTCTCATCCACGAACTGGCTCACCTGCGCCGCCGCGATGATTGGACTAATCTCGCCCAGCAGATCGTAAAGGCGCTTCTGTTCTTTCATCCCGCGGTATGGTGGATCGAGGGCAAGCTCGCTTTGGAGCGGGAGATGGCCTGCGATGACGCCGTCCTGGCCGAGACCGCTAATCCTCGCGGCTACGCGCAATGCCTGATCTCCATGGCCGAGAAGAGTTTCTTGCGGCGCAGCCTCGCGCTTGCCCAAGCCGCAGTGAACCGCGTGCGTCAGACGTCGCTTCGCGTTTCGCAGATTCTCGACGCCAACCGTTCCCGCGCAACCCGCGTCTGGAAGCCAGCCCTATATTCCGTGGCGGCGTTTTTCGTTGCGTGCTTGGTTTCCTCGTCGCACGCGCCCGAGCTCGTGACATTTAAAGATCGCATACCGGAAGTGACCGTCGCGTCGGCAACCGCTGCCAACGAAACGCTGACCACGCCGGCCAGCGTAAATGTCCGCGAGAACCAGGCAGTCGCAACTCCGGTGACCTTCCGCACCCAAACTGCTGCTGAAACCCAGACCCATCGAAGTGCGGAGGACACGAGTTCTGTCGCCCCGCAAAACGCCGAGTACCGGCCTCGGGAGGGCGCGAGTTCACTCGTGCCGAAAAACACCAACAACAACTCTGGGCTTCAGCCCCGGCGGCAAAGAATTTCAGGCGAATCGAGTTCTCCAGTCGAAGCCGAGCTTGATAGCCGCTACAACCCAGGGCCAGATTCCGCGCTGCTGTTGGAAGCCCACTTCGTTCCGCCCGACGCTGGTAAATTCGCGCATGCGTCGACAGCGATGGACCGCAACCCAGCCCCACAAGCGATCTTTGTAATGATGCAAACCACGCAGTACGACCAAGAGGGGCCCATGCTTTGGACCATCTGCGTCTGGCACGTGACCGTCGTGGATTCAAGCCGCATTCCGGCCGAAACCAGAATTCCCGCAAAGAAAATTTAGGAGAAGCTTCGACCTAAGCAACGACTATGAATCCGATTTGTAAAACTAAAGAATTAGTTGTTGCGTGTAGCGCGGACACTCCTGTCCGCGTGCCAGTGCCCCATCACTCGTGCGGGAACGGGCGACTCGCCCGTCGAGGCGGAGCGAAACGGAGCCAGAGACTTGAAAGGGCACGGCTTTCAGCCGCGCCGCCAAACCTGGATTTTCGGTCCATGCCTCGAAGGGACCAACCCTCTCGCCCAAGATCCCGCCAACTCCCCGAAGTCTTCGATCTGGACGCCAGCCCGAATCGGATGTACGATCGCCGGAACCCGCGCCGTTCTTGCCCCCGGCACGCTGGAATCCCGGCTAAGGAGATGCTGGCCATGACTCCCAAAGAGCGTTTCTC
>Ga0210401_10006510_pt1 | contig 11836 bp, 9 predicted proteins | sample IncBWH32MmetaG_FD_150866 | JGI IMG/M metagenome (GOLD analysis project Ga0210401, IMG submission 150866) | Forest soil microbial communities from Barre Woods Harvard Forest LTER site, Petersham, Massachusetts, United States - Inc-BW-H-32-M | ecosystem: Environmental > Terrestrial > Soil >... | reverse complement strand
CGCCAAGCGAAAATGTTGACTGAGTGCATTGAGCAATTCGGGCAGGATTAAGAGCTAATGTACGAAGCCATCGTTCTCTTGCCGCTTCTGGGCGCCATTATTGCGGGCGCGGTGTCGCTGGTCGGCGCGCGCAACCGCTTTCCGGGCGAAGACCCGCCGCCCCCGCACGACAATCATGCTGCGCCGCTTGTGCCAGAGGATCACGTGCACGGTTTGCCGTCCCCAGACGCGACCCACGCCGCCGCGCATGAGACGCATAGCGAGGATGGCCACGGCGCGCAGGAGCCGTCTGCCGCAGGCTCGCTCGGCGCCGAGCTCATCACCTCGACCTTCCTGGTGATCTCCTGCGTGCTGTCCTGGTACGCCTTCTATGATGTCGGCTTCGAGCATCACGACGCGCGCGTCACCTTGTTCTCCTTCATCAGCTTCGCCGACCTGCATTCGAACTGGGCGCTGCGTATCGATCCGCTGACGGTGGTGATGCTGGTCGTCGTGACGACGGTGTCGTCGCTCGTCCACATCTATTCGATCGGCTATATGGAGGAGGATCCGTATAAGCCGCGATTCTTCTCTTATTTGTCGTTCTTCACCTTCGCCATGCTGATGCTGGTGACGGCCGACAATCTCCTGCAGCTGTTCTTCGGTTGGGAAGGCGTGGGTCTCGCGAGCTATCTGCTGATCGGCTTCTGGTACTACAAGCCCGAGGCCAACGCGGCAGCGATCAAGGCCTTCATCGTCAACCGCGTCGGCGATTTCGGCTTCTCGCTCGGCATTTTCACGGCCTTTTTTCTCACCGGCGCGATTGATTTCGACACGGTGTTCGCCCAGGCACCCAACCTCGTCGGCAAGAGCTTCCATTTCCTGAGCTGGAACGTCGATGCGCTCACCACCATGTGCCTTCTGCTGTTCATGGGCGCGATGGGCAAGTCGGCGCAGTTCCTGCTGCACACCTGGTTGCCGGACGCCATGGAAGGCCCGACGCCGGTCTCCGCCTTGATCCACGCCGCGACCATGGTGACCGCCGGTGTGTTCATGGTGGCGCGGTTGTCGCCTTTGTTCGAGCTCGCGCCCTATGCCAAGAACTTCGTCGTCTTCATCGGCGCGACCACGGCGATGTTCGCCGCCACGATCGGTCTTGTTCAGAACGACATCAAGCGCGTCATCGCCTATTCGACCTGTTCGCAGCTCGGCTACATGTTTGTCGCCATGGGCTCGGGCGCCTATTCGATCGGCATGTTTCACCTTTTTACTCATGCCTTTTTCAAGGCGCTGCTGTTCCTTGGCTCCGGCTCCGTCATCCTCGCGATGCATCACGAGCAGGACATGCGCAATATGGGCGGTTTGTGGCGCAAGATCCCGTTCACCTACGCAATGATGATCATCGGGACCTTGGCGCTGACCGGATTTCCCTTCACCGCGGGCTATTTCTCCAAGGACGCGATCATCGAGGCCGACGACACGGTGCAAGGTCTTGCCGCGAGCTACGGCTTCATCATGACGGTGCTCGCCGCCGGGCTGACCTCGTTCTATTCGTGGCGGCTGATCTTTAAAACCTTCCACGGAACCCCGCACGACCAGCATCACTACGACGCGGCGCGCGAGAGCCCGAAAGTGATGCTTATTCCGCTGGCGGTCCTCGCTTTCGGCGCGATCTTCGCCGGTTATCCGTTCCTGCACATCTTCACCGGCGAAGGCGCGGACGGTTTCTTCCGCGAGTCGCTGGCACTGAAATCGGCCGATACGATTTTCTCGCAGATGGAAGCTTTGCCGCTTGCGATCGATCTCGCGCCGACGCTGATGATGCTCATCGGCCTCGGGGTCGCCTATCTGTTCTATATCCGGCGTCCGGATCTGCCGGCGGCCTTGGCGCGCGATCAGAAGCCGCTCTATGAGTTCCTGCTCAACAAGTGGTATTTCGACGAGCTCTACGACTTCCTCTTTGTGCGTCCGACGATGCGGCTCGGGCGGCTGCTCTGGAAGGGCGGGGACGGTTTCATCATCGACGGCTTCGGGCCTGACGGCGTGTCGGCGTGGGTGCTCGACGTCACCAAGAACGTCGTCCGGCTGCAGACCGGCTATCTCTATCACTATGCCTTCGCGATGATGATCGGCGTTGCCGGCTTCATCACGTGGTTCATGTTTGCGGGGGCGCACTGATGACAAGCTGGCCGATCCTGTCCGTCGTCACCTTCCTGCCGGTCGCCGGCGCGCTCTTCATTGCGCTGTGCCTCAACGACGACGATTCCGGCATGCGCAACGCGCGCTGGGCGGCGTTGTGGACGACGCTATTCACTTTCGCCATTTCGCTGCTTTTGATCTGGCGCTTCGATCCGTCGTCAGCAGATTTCCAGTTCGTGGAAAAACGGCCCTGGCTCGGCGGCGCCATCAACTATGCGATGGGCGTCGACGGCATTTCGCTGCCGCTGGTCATTCTGACCACGGCGATCCTGCCGATCGCGATCCTGGCGAGCTGGACGTCGATCCAGTACCGGGTGCGCGAATATATGATCGCCTTCCTGGTGCTCGAGACGCTGATGGTCGGCTCGTTCTGCGCGCTCGACCTAGTGCTGTTCTATCTGTTCTTCGAGGGCGGCCTCATTCCGATGTTCCTGATCATCGGTGTCTGGGGCGGCCCGCGCCGGGTCTATGCGAGCTTTAAGTTCTTCCTCTATACGCTGCTTGGTTCGGTGCTGATGCTGCTCGCCATCATGGCGATGTATTGGGATGCCGGCACGACCGATATCCCGACGCTGTTGCATCACGCCTTCCCGCGCAGCCTGCAGACCTGGGCGTGGTTCGCGTTCCTCGCGTCTTTCGCGGTGAAAATGCCGATGTGGCCGGTGCACACCTGGCTGCCCGACGCTCACGTTGAGGCCCCGACCGCGGGCTCGGTGATCCTTGCCGCGATCCTCTTGAAACTCGGCGGCTACGGCTTTCTGCGCTTCTCGCTGCCAATGTTCCCGGAGGCCTCGCAGCATCTGGCGCCGCTGATCTACGCGCTGTCGGTGATCGCGATCATCTATACGTCGCTGGTCGCGCTGATGCAGGAGGACGTCAAGAAACTCATCGCCTATTCCTCGGTAGCGCATATGGGCTTTGTCACCATGGGCATTTTTGCGGTGACGGCGCAGGGCATTGCCGGCGGCATCTTCCAGATGATCTCGCACGGCATCGTCTCCGCCGCTCTGTTCCTTTGCGTCGGCGTCGTCTACGACCGCATGCATACCCGCGAGATCGCGGCCTATGGCGGGCTCGTCAATCGCATGCCGGTCTATGCCTTCGTCTTCATGGTGTTCACGCTGGCCAATATCGGCCTGCCGGGCACGTCAGGCTTCGTCGGCGAATTCCTCACTTTAATCGGCACGTTCCGGATCAATACCTGGGTCGCGACCTTGGCCAATATCGGCCTGCCGGGCACGTCAGGCTTCGTCGGCGAATTCCTCACTTTAATCGGCACGTTCCGGATCAATACCTGGGTCGCGACCTTGGCCACTATCGGCACCATCCTGTCGGCGGCCTATGCGCTGTGGCTCTATCGCAAGGTCATTCTCGGCAAGCTTGAAAAGCCGAGCCTGTTCAACATCAAGGATCTCGGCTGGCGCGAAATCACGATCTTCGTGCCGCTGATCGTCCTCACCATCATCATCGGTGTCTATCCGAAGCCGATTCTGGATTTCTCTTCCGCCTCGGTAACGCAACTGATCGACAATTATCAGCACGCGCTCGCCGCCGCGCAGACGGCTGGCCAGACCGCGTTACTCGGGCGCTGAGGTGAAGATAAGCGAATGAACGCCGCTCAGCTCCCCACGCTTGTTCCGCTCCTTCCCGAGTTCGTGCTCGGCATCGGCGCTATGGCGCTGTTGATGCTCGGCGTGTTTCGCGGCGAGCCCGGTGGACGCATCGTCGATGTCATCGCTATCGTGCTTCTCGCCGTCGCCGGCATCGCGCTGGTCATGTTGCCGCCCGGCAAGCTCACGACCTTCGGCGGCAGTTTCGTCGTCGACGATTTTGCCCGCTTCCTGAAAATACTGGCGCTGGTCGGTTCGGCGGCGGCGATCGCGATGTCGCTCGATTATGCCGAAAAGGAACGCCAGCAGCGTTTCGAATATTCGGTGCTGATCCTGCTGTCGACGCTCGGCATGCTGATGCTGATTTCGGCATCCGACCTGATCGCGCTCTATCTCGGGCTCGAATTGATGAGCCTGCCGCTTTATGTCGCCGCCGCGAGCTATCGTGACTCGCTGCGCGCGACCGAGGCCGGCCTTAAATATTTTGTCCTTGGCGCGCTGTCCTCGGGCATGCTGCTCTACGGCGCGTCACTGGTTTACGGTTTCACCGGCACCGTGAGCTTCGCCGGTATCGCACAAGCTGCGGCGCAAGGCGGTACCGGGCTGATTTTCGGCATCGTCTTTCTGTTCGCCGGCTTCTGCTTCAAGGTTTCCGCCGTGCCGTTCCACATGTGGACGCCGGACGTCTATGAAGGCGCGCCGACGCCGGTGACGGCGTTCTTCGCTGCGGCGCCAAAAGTCGCCGGCATTGCCATGTTCGTCCGCGTCGCGGTCGTCGCTTTTCCGAGCATCGCCACGCAATGGCAGCAGATCGTTGTCTTTGTTTCCATAGCCTCCATGGTGCTCGGCTCGTTCGCCGCGATCGGTCAGCGCAACATCAAACGCCTGATGGCCTATTCGTCGATCGGCCATATGGGGTTCGCGCTGATCGGGCTCGCCGCCGGCACGGCCGAAGGCGTGCAGGGCGTGCTGGTCTATATCGCGATCTATGTCACCATGACGCTCGGCGTGTTCGCCGTGATCCTGTCGATGCGGCGCTCGACGGGCATGGTGGAAACCACCGATCAGCTCGCCGGCCTTGCCCGCACCCATCCGACGACCGCCTTCTTTATGGCGATGCTGCTGTTCTCCATGGCCGGCATTCCGCCGCTTGCCGGCTTCTTCGCCAAATTCTACGTATTCCTTGCCGCCATCAAAGCCGGCCTCTACATCCTGTCGGTGATCGGCGTGGTCGCCAGCGTGGTGGGCGCCTACTATTATCTCGCCATCATCAAGGCGATGTATTTCGACGAGCCGGCCGAAGCCTTTGTCGAAATGCCCTATGAGCTGCGTGTCGTGCTGCTGCTTTGTGGCCTGTTCAATATCCTGTTCTTTGTCTATCCGGGCCCGCTGGTCGGATTGGCGAGTGCGGCCGCACAATCCTTGTTCTGATGCAGCTTGATCCCAGCGCCGCCGCGGCGGGCTTTCGCCTCTTTGCGCACGACATTCTGGGATCGACCAATTCGGAGGCGCTCGCGCAATCGCGGCAGGGCGACGAGGGTCGGCTCTGGGTGGTGGCGCGCGAACAGAGCGCGGGCCGCGGCCGGCGCGGCCGCGAATGGATCTCGGCGCCGGGAAATCTTTATGCGACGCTGCTTCTGGCCGATCCGGCGCCGGCCGACGCCGCGCCGCAATTGGCCTTTGTCACGGGCCTCGCCGTTCATGACGCGATCGTCGCCTGTGCGGATGAGCTCGCTAAAGAACTGGCGCTGAAATGGCCCAATGACTTGCTCTACGCCAACAAAAAGCTCGCCGGCATTCTGATCGAGAGCGAAATGTCGGCCAGGAAACTCGCGGTCGCTGTCGGTGTCGGCATCAATTGCCTGCACCACCCGGCGCAGGCTTCGTTTCCGGCGACCGACCTCGCTGAGGCCGGCAAGAGTGTCTCCCCGGAAAGTCTGCTCTCCGCCTTGTCGCGCACCATGATGGGCCGGCTCGCGCAATGGAACCGCGGCGCCGGTTTTGCCGCGATCCGCGCCGACTGGCTTGCTCACGCAACCGGGCTTGGCCGCGAAATGACCGTGCGGCTTCCTGGCCACGAGCTCAATGGCTATTTCGAGGGCCTCGACGACAGCGGCCAGTTACTGCTGCGGCTTGCCGACGGCAAGCTGCAAACCATCACCGCCGGCGATATCTTTCCGCTCGCAGAGACAGGCGAGCCATGAAGTTTTTGCACAACAGCCGACAAGACTTGTCTCGACGAAGAGGACAAACTGAATAATGCCCAGCGACTTGGTCTTCGCGCCGCTCGGCGGCTTCGGCGAGATCGGGATGAACCTCTCGATCTATGGCTTCGGCGATAGCCGCCGCCGGCAATGGATCATCGTCGACTGCGGCGTCTCCTTTGCCTCCGAAGAGCATTTGCCCGGCGTCGATTTGATCTTGCCGGACATCTCCTATCTCATCGAGGAGCGCAAAAATATTCTGGGCCTCGTGCTCACCCACGCCCATGAAGATCATATGGGCGCGATCATGGATCTGTGGCCGCGGCTGAAAGTGCCGTTCTATGCCACGCCGTTCTCGGCCGCTCTTTTCGAGGCGCGGCGCGCGTCCGAGCCCGGCGCGCCGGAAATTCCGGCCAATGTCGTGCCGGCCGGCGGGCATCTCTCGCTCGGGCCATTCGAGATCGATTTCATCAATGTTGCGCATTCGATCCCGGAATCGAATGCGCTTGCGATCCGCACGCCGGCAGGCACCGTCGTGCATACCGGCGATTGGAAGATCGATCCGACGCCGATTGTCGGCGGCCCGACCGATGCGGCAAGGCTGACCGCGCTCGGCGATGCCGGGGTGCTGGCGCTGATCGGCGATTCCACCAATGCCGTGCGCGAAGGCCGGTCGCCCTCGGAAGCGGATGTCGCGAAGACTCTCGCTGAACTGATCCGCACCGCGCCGCGGCGAGTCGCGGTGACGACGTTTGCCTCCCATGTCGGCCGCCTGCGCGCCGTTGCGGATGCAGCCCGCGCCGCAGAGCGCGAAGTCGTCGTTGTCGGCCGCGCCATGGAGCGCGTGGTGCAGGTGGCGCGCGAGACCGGCTATCTGCAAGGCGTGCAGGATTTCCGCGGCGTTGAAAGTTACGGCTATCTGCCGCCGGACAAAGTGCTGGCGCTCTGCACCGGCAGCCAGGGCGAGCCGCGCGCCGCGCTCTCCCGCATCGCGCAGGACGAGCATCCCGACGTGACGCTGTCGCGCGGCGACCGGGTGATCTTCTCGGCGCGGCCGATCCCCGGCAACGAGAAGGCGATCTCGCGGGTGATCAACGGTCTGGTGGAGCAGGGCGTCGAGGTCATCACCGACCGCACTCATCTCGTTCACGTCTCAGGCCATCCGCGGCGCGACGAATTGCGCGACATGATCGGCTGGGTCAGGCCGAAAATTCTTATCCCGGCGCATGGCGAGGCGCTGCACCTCGCCGAACATGCCGATCTCGCCCGCAAAGCCGGCGTGCCGCATGTCTTGATCTGCCGCAACGGCGACCTGGTGCGGCTCGCCGCTGACGGCCCCGAAATCATCGACGAGGTGCCGTCAGGCCGTCTATACAAGGACGGTGCGCTTTTGGTCAGCGCGGAGTCCAAGACAGTTGCCGCCCGCCGGCGTTTGAGCTTTGCCGGCATAGTGACGGTGGCGCTGGCGCTGAGCGAGAAGGGCGTGCTCGCCGCCGATCCGGAGGTCGAACTGATCGGGCTTCCTGAAACCGACGCCGGCGGCGCCTCGATGACCGAGATCGCGCGCGACGCTGTTGAGATCGCCTTCGACGCATTGCCCAAGCCACGGCGCCGTGATCCGGATGCAGTCGCCGAAGCGGTGCGCCGCGGCGTGCGTTCGGCGATCGCCGAGCGTTGGAAGAAAAAGCCGATCTGCTACGTGCATGTTCTGACGGTTTAGCTCCTGCGCGCTATAATGGGCCTGCCGGGTCAGGGCGGGAGAGCAAAAATATGATCGGCAGGCTCAATCACGTCGCCATTGCGGTGCGCGATATCGGCAAGGCGACGGCGGTCTATCGCGACACGCTCGGCGCCGACGTTTCGGCGGCCGTGCCGCAGCCCGACCATGGCGTCACCACAGTTTTTATCACGCTGCCCAATACCAAGATCGAGCTTTTGGAGCCGCTCGGAGAAGGCTCGCCCATCGCCAAATTCCTCGAGCGCAATCCCGACGGCGGCATGCACCATATCTGCTACGAGGTTGACGATATCCGCGCTGCCCGCGATACGCTCAAAGCCGCGGGCGCCCGTGTGCTCGGCGACGGCGAGCCGAAGATCGGGGCGCATGGCAAGCCGGTGCTGTTCCTGCATCCCAAGGATTTCTCCGGCACTTTGGTTGAGCTCGAGCAGGCATGAGCGTCACCACCGCGATCGCGATCTTCTTTCTGATCTGGTGGGTGGTGCTGTTCGCAGTGCTGCCCTGGGGCGTGCGTGGCCAGCACGAGGCGGGGCTCGATGCGGAGCCGATGGCGCCTGGTACCGATCCCGGCGCGCCCACCCATTTCAGCCTCGGCCGCAAGCTTCTGTGGACCACGCTGGTCTCAAGCGTGATCTACGCCGTTTGCTATCTCGTTTATGTCGAGCATCTGGTGACGATCGACGGCCTGATGGCGCCGTTCGTCAACGCGAAAAGCCAATAAATCTCATTGATTTAAGGATGTTTTCTTATCTGCTAGATGCGCTTATGTGCGTAACTCTAACGGAGAAGAAGTTGGGCAGGCCCCCAAAAGAAAAAGCAGGGCTAAAGCCCTGCCGTAGAAACCTCATCTGACCCATAACCCACGCTTTTATTGAGATGCGGCTGACACGTGGCTGGCGACGCTTTCCGCTCGCGGGTCATCCTCCCAAGACTTGGACCGCTGCCCTGAATTATCCGCGATTTTTCGCGGCTTCAGGGTCGCAAATTATTCGTAATCTAAATTCAATGGCTTGTCATCCTGTTACCATCCCCGGGCGTAAAAAAATTCTCATGGACTTACCTCCGGGAACTGATTTCGTCCCGGCCCAGGCGCCCCAGTTCCGCCCCCGGTTACCGCTCTTGTAATTCCGTCCCGGTTGCGGCCTGTTGTGCACCCAATCCTTCCCGACTCGTCCGAAGATTCCATGCGCCTTTCCCGCTATTTCCTGCCCATTCTGCGCGAAACGCCCAAAGAGGCGGAAATCGCGTCCCACCGGCTTATGCTGCGGGCTGGCATGATCCGCCAGGAGGCGGCCGGCATCTATGCCTTCCTGCCGCTCGGGCTGCGCGTCCTCGACAAGGTCTGCCGCATCGTCCGTGAGGAACAGGACCGGTCCGGGGCCATCGAGCTTTTGATGCCGACCATCCAGCCGGCCGACCTCTGGCGCGAAAGCGGCCGCTACGAGGCCTATGGCAAGGAGATGCTGCGGATCAAGGACCGGCACGAGCGCGACATGCTCTACGGGCCGACCAACGAGGAAATGGTCACCGAGATCTTCCGCAGCTATGTGCGGTCCTACAAAGACCTGCCGCTCAATCTCTATCACATCCAGTGGAAGTTCCGCGACGAGGTGCGGCCGCGCTTCGGCGTGATGCGCGGGCGCGAGTTTCTGATGAAGGACGCCTATTCCTTCGATCTCGATTTCGAAGGCGCCAAGCACTCCTATAACCGGATGTTCGTCGCCTATCTGCGCACCTTTGCCCGGATGGGCCTGCGCGCGATCCCGATGGTCGCCGAAAGCGGGCCGATCGGCGGCAACCTGTCCCACGAATTCATCATTCTCGCGGACACCGGCGAGAGCGAGGTGTTCTGCGACAGCGAATATCTCAATTTCGAGGTTCCGGGTGCGGACGTGGATTTCGACCATGTCGGCCGGTTGCAGGCCATTGTGGATAAGTGGACCTCGCTCTATGCGGCGACGTCCGAAAAGCACGACCCGGCGGCCTTCGCCAAGCTCGGCCCGGGCAAGGGCCTGTCCGCGCGCGGCATCGAGGTCGGCCATATCTTCTATTTCGGCACCAAATATTCCGAGCCGATGAAGGCTGTCGTCGCCGGCCCGGATGGCACCGACCGGCCGATCCATGGCGGGTCCTACGGCATCGGCCCGAGCCGCCTCGTCGCCGCCATCATCGAGGCCTCTCACGACGAGGCCGGCATCAAATGGCCGCACAGCGTTGCGCCATTCAATGCCATGATCCTCAATCTCAAACAGGGCGGCGCCGATACCGATCCGGCCTGCGAGCAACTTTATGCGCAACTGCGCGGCAAGGGCATCGACACGCTCTATCACGATCTCGACGAGCGGCCCGGCTCGAAATTCGCCACGGCCGATCTCATCGGGGTGCCCTGGCAGGTTCTGGTCGGTCCACGCAGCCTTGCCGAGGGCAAGGTCGAGGTGAAACGCCGCGCCGATGGGCAGCGTGAGCTTATGTCGCCCGCCGATGCGGTCGCCAAAATCGCTCAGTGATTGCCGGTGGCCGCGCTGTGAATCGCTGTGCGAACACGTGTTTCTGCTCGTGTTTCGTGACGAGTTCGCAAATGATCCTGTGCGCGGCGGCGGTTTGCCGCGATGAGCGAGGCTTGAAACTGCCAGAATCGTGTGAAACTCGGGGTAATCGCGGGGACCAGACATAAATGGCCGAGTCGACCGGCACCCACCCTTTCTCGGCATTCGAATGGATGTTGTCGCTACGCTATCTGCGGGCGCGGCGCAAAGAGGGTTTCATTTCCGTTATCGCCGGCTTCTCGTTTCTCGGCATTATGCTCGGCGTCGCCACCCTGATCATCGTCATGGCGGTGATGAACGGCTTCCGCCAGGAGCTGTTGTCGAAGATTCTCGGGCTCAACGGCCATCTTCTGATCCAGCCGCTCGAGCAGCCGCTCACCGACTATGCCGATGTCGCGGCTCGCGTTTCCAAAGTGAACGGCGTCTATCTGGCGGCCCCGCTGGTCGAAGGCCAGGCGCTGGCCTCGTCGCCGTTCAATGCCTCGGGCGTCGTCGTCCGCGGCATGCGCGGCGCCGATCTCGCCAAGCTCACCCAAGTCTCCCAGCATATCAAACAGGGCACGCTCGACGGCTTCGACGACAATCAGGCCATCGCCATCGGCGCGAGGCTCGCCGAGCAGCTGTCGGTGCGCGCCGGCGATAATCTGACGCTGGTGGCGCCGCGCGGCGCGGTGACGCCAATGGGGACCACGCCCCGGATCAAGGCCTATAAGATCGCGGCCGTGTTTGAAATCGGTATGTCCGAATACGATTCCGCCTTCGTCTTCATGCCGCTGACCGAGGCGCAGGCCTATTTCAACCGCAATGGCGACGTCACCGCGATCGAGGTCTATACCGACAATCCCGATCGTATCGACGATTTCCGCAGGGCCGTCACCGAGGCCGCGGCGCGGCCGATCTACATGGTCGATTGGCGCCAGCGCAACGCCACCTTCTTCAACGCGCTCCAGGTCGAGCGCAATGTGATGTTCCTGATCCTGACCTTGATCGTGCTCGTGGCCGCGCTCAATATCGTCTCCGGCCTGATCATGCTGGTCAAAGACAAATCGAGCGACATCGCTATTCTGCGCACCATGGGGGCGACGCAGGGCGCCATCATGCGCGTGTTTCTCATCACCGGCGCCTCGATCGGCGTCGTCGGCACGCTGGTCGGCTTTCTGCTCGGCACCGTGATCTGCCTCAATATCGAGGAGATCCGGCGCTTCCTGTCATGGCTCACCAATACCGAACTGTTTTCGCCCGAGCTTTATTTCCTCTCGCAGCTTCCGGCTGACATGAACGTCAAGGAGACAACAGCTGTCCTGATCATGGCGCTTGGGCTATCGCTCCTCGCCACGCTCTATCCGTCCTGGCGCGCGGCGCGGCTCGATCCCGTCGAAGCGCTGCGTTACGAGTGATCGCCGCAATGGACGACACCACCACGATAGGCGAGGCCGCTACGTCGCTCCGGGATAAAGAGGAACAACCCATACTCTTCCTGCACGGCGTTTGCCGTCACTTCAGCCAGGGAGACGCGCGGCTTGATATCTTGAAGGACGCCGAGCTCGCGGTCTGGCCGGG
>Ga0210401_10006509_pt1 | contig 11837 bp, 6 predicted proteins | sample IncBWH32MmetaG_FD_150866 | JGI IMG/M metagenome (GOLD analysis project Ga0210401, IMG submission 150866) | Forest soil microbial communities from Barre Woods Harvard Forest LTER site, Petersham, Massachusetts, United States - Inc-BW-H-32-M | ecosystem: Environmental > Terrestrial > Soil >... | reverse complement strand
TGATGGGACCGTGAGTTTGCTTGAGTTCGTCGAGATATTTGCGGGTGAAAAGGGCTTTGTCGCCGACTTCGAGGCCCACCATGGTTAACGGCCATCCTGATTGAAAAACGATCTGCGCGGCCTCGGGGTCGTTGTAGATGTTGGCTTCGGCAGCGGCGTTCACGTTGCCGCCGCTGATCGAACCGCCCATCAGGATCACTTCTTTCACAAGCGGAACGATGGAGGGGTCCTTCTCGACTGCGAGCGCGATGTTGGTGAGTGGGCCGACGGGAACCAGGGTGATCTCATGGGGCGAAGCGTGCACCAATTGAATGATGAGGTCGGGTCCGAAGCGAGGATCGACCTTGCACGTGCTCGCGGGCAATTCGATGTTGGCCAACCCATTCTTGCCGTGCCAGAATTCTGCAGTGGTGAGCTTCTGGAACAGAGGATGCTGCGCCCCTGCAGCCACTGGAATATCGCAGCGGTTTGCGAGTGAGGCCATGCGCAGCGCGTTCTCCAACCCCATCGCGGCAGTGACGTTTCCGGGTACGACGGTGATGGCGCGAACATCCAACTCGGGCGAGTTGAGCGCCAGCATCAGCGCCAGTGCGTCATCGGTGCCGGGATCGGTGTCGATGATAATTTTCTTCGCCGCCGAAGCTGGTATTGCAAGCGCCATCAAGATAGCAAGCAGAGGAGGAAGGCGAGTGCAGCGTCGAAAGCCCGAGAGTCCGACTAATTCACGGTTTTTCATTTGCCAGCGGAAAGATTAGCGAAGCCTAGCTTCGCGGTTTGCGAGTGTCAAGAGCAAAAAACCAACGGCTGAAAAAACCCGTGGTCAGTTGTCAGTTCTCGGTTCTCAGTCAGTGGAGGTTCGGCGGTTCCGGTTCGGCCACGCCATCGGCGCGGGGGTCGGAGGCAGCCGAGTTCATGCTGCTTTTCGAATTGTGCATCACGGCCTGCCCGCGTCCCATGAGCACGGTGTATTCCTTGTGCACGGTAAGCTTGTGTCCTTTATCGCGCAACGCTTGCAAGACTTCGGGCTTGACCCGCGACTCGATCAGAATGTCGCAGCTAACCGTATTGTCGGTCACGGTAAATCGAGGGGCCTCGACCGCAGCCTGGATGTTCATGCCGTAGTCAACGAGGTTCGAAACAAACTGGGCGTGGGCCAGAGGCTGGTTTGGACCACCCATGATTCCGAAACCGATGTGCAAGTCGCCCTGCTCCATGAAAGCGGGAATGATGGTGTGAAACGGCCGCTTGCGTGGTTGCAGCGCGTTGGGACTTGTGGGATCGAGCACGAACAATGCGCCTCGGTTCTGCAGCGCGAAGCCCATCCCATTGACCACGATGCCGGAACCGAAGCCGGAGTAGTTGCTTTGGATCAACGATGCGATGTTGCCTTCTTTGTCGACGGCCGCAAGATAGACCGTGTCGCTCGTGGCTGGGCTTCCCGGCCCGGGATTACAGTTTGCTTTGTTCGGATTGATGAGAGCGGCGCGTTCTGCAGCGTATGGCTTCGACAATAGGCCCTGCACTGGAACCTTGGCGAACTTGGGGTCGGCGTTGTAACGATAAAGATCGGCGTACGCCAGTTTCATGGCCTCAATCTTCTTGTGCAACTCCACGGTACCCTGCGGTCCCGCGGTATCAGGCTGGAACGTGCTCATGATGTTCAGCATCTCCAGCGCCGCCATGCCCTGGCCGTTGGGAGGGAGTTCGTAAACCTTCCAGCCGCGATAGTCGGTGGAGATCGGTTCAACCCATTCCGCGGAGAAGTCGGCCAGATCGTCCAACTGCATGGTTCCGCCAAACGCGGCCGACGTACTGACAATCACCTTCGCAATCTCACCTTTGTAAAACGCGTCACGCCCTTGCTCGCTGATTAGTCGCAACGCTGAGGCAAGGTCGGGGTTAGAAAATGTGAAACCCAATTCAGGCACTTTACCGCCGGGAAGAAAAATTCGCCGCGCTTCGCTGGTCTTTTGCACTTTAGGTTCGTCTGCCACCCAGAGGTCGTGGATAATCTCTGGCACGGCGTAACCGTGCTCGGCGTAAAAGATTGCCGCAGGAAAAAGATCTTTCCAGGGTAAACGCCCAAAGCGGCGGTGGGCCTGGCTCCATCCTTCGACGGCGCCGGGAACGGTGACGCTGTGGATCCCGTCGCCCGGCATGGAAGTGATTCCATGCTTCGCCAGAAACTCCACGGAAAGTTTGCGCGGCGCCCAGCCGCTCGAATTCAGACCGTAGAGTTTGGCGGCCTTTGCGTCCCAATAGATGAGAAACAAATCGCCGCCGATCCCATTGCTCATTGGGTCGGTGACGCCAAGCACGGCGTTGGCGGCGATGGCGGCATCCATGGCCGATCCGCCCTTAGCCAGGACTTGTGCTCCCGCTTGCGAAGCCAGGTAATGGCTGGTCGCGACGATGCCGTGGTCGGTCATCACCACCGAGCGGCCGTAGGAACGGTCTTGACCGGAGGACTCCATAATCATTGCAAGTAGAAACATTAGCAGAAGAAACGGCCGCAGCATTCGTACCTCAGGTGTGAGCTGGATTAAAGTTTGACTTTGGAAACGACAGAGATTGTACGCCTGCTGGCTTGCGAATGCGCAGATGAGCTTTCACTTCCATTTGCCGCGTTCTGCCGTACAATGACTTCGCGCCAGTAGTCGGCTGCGCATTCAATTTGCGACCGATGAAGCCGCGAGTCGTGATTCCGGCTGAGAACATCTAAACGTCGATGGACAGCAAACCGCACGGCATTATCGACCGGAATAATAAGGTTCCCGCCGAAGGTCTGCCGCAAGATTCCCACGCACCCATTGCCACTCTCGATGGACTCCCTCTTCTTGCGAATCGGGGTGTCCCGCTCAATTTGGATTGGGTAAAGCAGGCTCGCGTGAACACCAGCGCGGTTGAACGCAGGGCGCAAACTCATGTTGCGCGCCGCACGGTGAAAAAAGATTGGCAAGCCGCATGGCTGCTGCGGGCAATTTCCTGTATGGATCTTACAACGCTTTCGGGAGATGACACGGACGAGCGCGTGAGGCGATTGTGTGCCAAGGGCCGGCAACCGATTCAGCATGAACTCGTGAGGCGGCTTGGGATCGAGGACCTCAACATTCAAGTCGCGGCGATTTGCGTGTATCACCGCTTCGTCGAAACGGCACGAAGGGCGCTCGAAGGCAGCAGCGTACGAGTGGCAGCGGTTTCTACTGGATTTCCCGCGGGACTTTCCCCGTTGTCAGAACGCATCGCGGAAATCGGCCGCTCGGTCGAGGCTGGGGCGCAAGAGATTGATGTTGTGATTACACGTGCTCTCGTTTTTGGCGGCCGGTGGCAGGAACTTTACGATGAGATCGCAGCTTTCAAACAGGCATGCGGCGCCGCGCATATGAAGGTTATTTTGGGGACGGGAGATTTGCTGACGCTTCGCAATGTTGGCCGCGCCAGCTTCGTCGCGATGATGGCTGGCGCAGATTTTATCAAGACTTCGACTGGCAAAGAACCGACAAATGCCACGTTGCCGGTGGGCTTTGTTATGGCCCGTGCAATCCGCGAATATGCACAGGAAACTGGGATGGCTGTTGGATTCAAGGCGGCGGGCGGAATTCGCACGGCCAAGCAATCTGCGGAATGGCTGGCATTGATGAAAGAGGAACTCGGGCTTCCGTGGATGAAGGCGGGACTTTTTCGCTTCGGGGCCAGCGGGTTGTTGAATGATATTGAGCGGCAACTTGAGCATCATGCTACGGGGCGTTATTCGGCGGACTATCGGCATCCCATTGCTTAATCTTTTGGCTGGGCCGCACGGGCGCGGACGCCCGCGCCTACATTTATGAGCATCGCTGAAAAATTTGTGGCTATGGATTACGGACCGGCGCCTGAGGACTCGAAAGAGGCACTGGCTTGGCTTGACCAACACGGACGCCGCTTCGGCCACTTCATCAATGGAGCGTGGGTTGCGCCTTTCGCGGGAGCGTACTTCGACACTGCTGATCCTTCCACCGGAGAAAAGCTCGCCAGTGTGGCGCAAGGGTCCGCCGCAGATGTGGACGCAGCCGTCAAAGCCGCGCGGGCCGCGCTTCCCAAGTGGCAGGCTCTTACTCCGCATGTGCGGGCTCGTTATTTGTACGCCCTGGCGAGGCAGGTGCAAAAACATTCTCGCCGTCTGGCCGTGCTCGAAACCATGGACAACGGGAAACCGATTCGCGAAAGCCGCGATCTGGATATTCCGCTGGTGGTGCGGCATTTTTATCATCATGCTGGGTGGGCGCAACTTCTGGGACAGGAGTTTCCAGGCTACACGGCTTGTGGGGTCGTGGGACAGATTATTCCGTGGAATTTTCCGCTGCTGATGCTGGCCTGGAAGATCGCACCTGCACTGGCGACGGGAAACACCGTCGTGCTGAAACCCGCTGAGTTCACACCGCTGACTGCGCTGGCCTTCGCCGAAATCTGCCATGAAATCGGACTGCCCGCGGGCGTAGTGAACATCGTTACTGGCGATGGTTCGACTGGGGAGGCTCTGGTCAAACATCCTGACGTCGACAAGATTGCGTTCACGGGCTCGACGGAAGTGGGACGCGCGATTCGCAGCGCGACTGCGAAAAGTCACAAGCGGCTTTCACTTGAACTGGGCGGCAAATCTCCTTTCATCGTTTTCGAAGATGCGGATCTCGACAGCGCGGTCGAAGGGCTGGTGGATGGAATCTGGCTCAATCAGGGACAGGTATGTTGCGCCGGTTCGCGCCTGCTCATGCAGGAAAGTATTGCCGAGCCGCTGATTGCGAAGATACGCGATCGCATGAGCACGCTTCGCGTGGGGCCGCCGCTCGACAAGGCAATCGACATTGGCGCGATCGTCGACCGCGTCCAGTTGGATCGGATTCGGCGACTCGTGGATCAGGGCGTAGCCGACGGCGCGACCTGCTGGCAACCGGCGATGGTAATGCCCTCGCGGGGTTTTTACTTTCCACCAACTTTGCTCAGCAACGTGCATCCGACTTCGATTGTCGCGCAGCAGGAGATTTTCGGGCCCGTGCTGGCGGCGATGACTTTCCGCACTCCCAGTGAAGCGGTCGAACTTGCCAATAACGCCGTGTACGGTCTGGCGGCTTGCGTGTGGAGCGAGAGTATCAATGTTGCGCTGCATGTTTCGGCGCAGCTCAAAGCCGGCGTGGTGTGGGTGAATTGCACGAATTTGTTTGACGCCTCCTGCGGCTTCGGCGGCTATCGCGAAAGCGGATACGGACGCGAGGGCGGCAAGGAGGGTTTGCTGGAATATCTGGAAGCATCGTGGTTCAAGAGCGCGCCTGTTCTGCCGGCTTCGAAACTAGCGCCGGCGGAAAGTTTTGATGATGAGACGGAGACGGAGACGGCTACTTCTGCCGTTGACATTGATCGCACCGTGAAGCTTTACATCGGCGGCAAGCAGGCGCGGCCGGATTCAGGCTACAGCATGGAAGTCCGGGGCAAGAATGGCCAACTGCTCGGGGAAGTTGGGCTGGGGAATCGCAAAGACATTCGCAATGCCGTCGAAGCCGCCCGCAAAGCGGCGGGCTGGGCGAAGGGCACTGCGCACAACCGCGCGCAGGTTCTTTACTATATGGCTGAGAACCTGTCACAACGACGCGACGAGATTGTTTATCGGCTCGCGGCGGCTGTCGGTGACGCGCAGGCCTTGGCTGAAGTGAACTTGGGGATTGAGCGTATCTTCTCTTATGCTGCGTGGACCGACAAGTTTGATGGTGCGGTGCATAGTCCGCCGTTTCGCAGTATCGCGATTGCGATGAATGAGTCGATTGGTACCGTTGGTATCGTCTGCCCGCAGGAAATGCCGTTGCTTGGCTTCCTGTCTTTGGTCATGCCCGTGATTGCTGCGGGGAATACGGCAATCGTCGTTCCCTCGGAGACTTACCCGCTCATCACCGGGGACTTATACCAACTGTTTGACACCAGCGATTTGCCGGGCGGGGTGGTGAACATCGTTACTGGATACGCATCCCAACTGCTCAAGACTCTTGCCGAGCACGACGATGTGGATGCGGTCTGGTGTTTTGGGGACGAAGCCAGCGCGTCTGCGGCGAAGTCTTTCTCGACCGGAAACTTGAAGCAGGTTTTCACCAGTGAAGGCCGCGCGATTGACTGGTTCGACGCAAAACAAGGCGAAGGGCGATGGTTTCTGCAACACGCGACCCAGGTGAAAAACATCTGGGTGCCTTACGGCGAGTGAGTGGGGCGGCCTTCTCTTTGGGATCGTGTTTGTCCACCACAAGTCGCAGGTGAAATCCGTTGACAATAATCAACCACGCTGGCTAGACTCGGCAGTCTTATGGCGAAACGTCCTCGCATCGCGGTGATTGGCAGCGCGAATATTGATTTGACCACCTTTGCCGATCGCTTTCCGAAGGCTGGAGAAACAATTTTTGGCCAGAAGTTTGATCTTGGCTTCGGCGGCAAGGGAGCGAATCAGGCGGTGGCCTCGCGGCTTTGCGGGGCTGAGGTCTTCATGGTCGCGCGCGTGGGGAATGATTTGTTTGGTCCTGCCACGATTGAGAACTTCAAAAAGTTGGGGATCGATGCTGCCCATGTAAAACAGATCGAAGGCGTATCCAGCGGGGTGGCGCCGATTTTTGTTGAGCCCAACGGGCAGAACCGTATCTTCGTGGTGAAGGGCGCGAACGATCTGCTGAAGCCTGCGGATGTGGATGCGGCTTCCGATGTGCTCAAGACTGTCGATTGCATTGTGTTGCAGTTCGAAATTCCACTCGAAACCGTTTATTACAGCGTCGGCTTTGCACGTAAGAACGGCATTCGCTGCATTGTTAATCCCGCTCCGGCCCAACCGGTCGATTTAAATGCCTTGTCTGGGCTCGACTACTTTGTTCCCAACGAAAGTGAAGCCGAAACCATCACTGGAATGCCAGTACGCAACGTTGAAGATGCGAAGAAGCGTGCGGAGAAACTGCTATCTGGCGGGATCAAGCGGGTCATCCTAACGCTGGGCGCGAACGGGTCGCTGCTGGCGGGCCGCGAAGGAATGGAGCACATTCCTGCATTCAGCGTGAAAAGTGTAGACAGCACAGGAGCGGGTGACGCATTCATCGGCAGTTTTGCTGTGTTCCTCGCGGAGGGCATGTCTGAACGCGAAGCCGTCCGCCGAGCCAATCTATACGCCGGACTCTCGACCACAGGCGTGGGAACACAGAAATCATTCTATGATCGGGCGCGATACGACGCCGAATGGGCTACACGGGGCTGAAGCACCGGATTGCGCCATGAGCCCCAAATCATTCGAAAAGGAGTGCGCATGAACTACCCACGTATTGCGATCGCGGGCTTTGCCGCTACGGTTGTGTATTTTATCTCCGGGTTCGTCGTGTTCGGGTTGCTACCGCTCGCCAAGTACTACACACCGTACCCCGGCGTATACCGGTCGACTGATGCGGTCATGAGTCATTTTCCGATTGGGATTGCCTCCACCTTCGTCGCGATCCTGGTACTCGCCGCGATTTATGCGAAGGGCTATGAAGGCGGGACTGGCGTTGTGGAAGGAGCCCGCTTTGGCGTGATGGTGGGAATTTTCATGGTATGCGCAGTCGTTGGAGACGAATACGTGACGCTGAACATCGGACGGACGCTCGCGGTGGTCATGGCTGCAGGCAGGCTGTTCGAGTGGATGGTTGTGGGTGTGACCATCGGTCTGATCTATAAGCCACGACTATAAACCGCGCCGCGGCACAATTGTTAGCGGCACGTCCATGATCTAGAAGAGAAACGGTATGGTATCTCGCAAGCTGATTTTTTGGGAGGTCGACACGCAGGCTGATTTCATGTTGCCGGGCGGCAAACTCTACGTTCCCGGCGCGGAACGATTGCTTCCCAACATTCTAAGGCTCACGGATGAGGCCCGCCAGGGCCGCATCTTTCTGGTTTCCCATGGTTGCTACCATGCGAAAGACGATCCTGAGTTCAAGACATTTCCGCCACATTGCATCAAAGGCACCAAAGGCGCTGACGTCGTGCCGGAAGCGCTGGCAGAGCGAGTCATCACGGTTCCGAACGAACCCACGGCCGAACTGCCGCCGAATCTTTCGCAGTACCAGCAGATTCTCCTTGAAAAACAGACGCTCGATATCTTTGAAAGCCGGCACGCGCGGTCGCTTGTCGATCGCCTAGGGTCTGATGTGGAATTCGTGGTGTTTGGTGTGGTCACGGAATATTGCGTTCGTTTCGCGGCCAAGGGTTTACTTGAACTGGGTCGGCGCGTCTCCGTGGTCGAGGATGCGATTGAAACTCTAAAAACCGAAGAAGGACAACGGACCCTTGACGAACTTCAGACGCTCGGAGCAAAACTCATCACTACGGAGCAGGCTCTCAGTTTGTCCCGACACAAAAAATCTTGACTTTGTGCCGCGCCTCCAGTTAGATGGTTCGCATCGTCATCAGGGACTTCCGAACTTTAGTGGGGAAAGTGCGTGCCCCGTATGCCCTCAATGGGTCCGCTAAGGGAGAGAACGATGTTGAGCAAGAGAGCGCTGCTGGTTGTGTTCTGTTCGCTTGTATTTCCTGTCTGCCCACTGCTCTACGGTCAAGCGACTGGAAGTTTTTCGGGCACCGTTACCGACAAAACCGGATCCGTAATTTCCGGCGCGACCGTGACTGCCACGTCGCAAAGCACTGCGATTTCTCGCGCCGCGAAGACCGACGAGTCCGGACATTACCTGATCCCTTTGCTCCCTGTCGCAAACTTCACCATTCGAGTGGAATCTCAGGGTTTTGGTACGGTCGAGCAGAAGGACGTTCGGCTGCAAGTGGACGAGCATCGCGAAGTAAATTTCACTCTTGCGCCAGCTGCCGTAGCAGCCACTGTGGAAGTAAACGCCACCGAGGTAGCCGTGGAATCGGCGAACGCCACGCTGGGACAAGTGATCACCGCGCAGCAAGTCGCCGAACTTCCCTTGAATGGACGCAACTTCGTTCAACTGGCGACCCTGACTCCGGGTACGACCGCGGAGACCAACCCAAATAGTTTCTTCAACGGGGCCGCCAGCAGCGAAGCCTCGACACGCGGGTCCTTTTCACTTTCCGTTGGCGGATCGCGCGCACAAAGTACGGATTGGATGCTGGATGGCAACGACAATAATCAATTGGACGAAGGCGGCATCGCTATTTTTCCCAACCTCGACGCGGTACAGGAGTTCAAGGTTCTGACCTATAACTACTCCGCGGAGTGGGGAGAACGTGCCGGGCCGACCGTGCTGGTCACAACAAAGTCAGGATCGAACCAATTCCACGGAAGTCTGTTTGAGTATTTTCGGAATACCAAACTCGATGCCCGCAACTTTTTTGCCACGGAGAAGAACAAGTTCAATCTGAATCAATTTGGCGGTTCGCTGGGCGGCCCGATCCGCAAGGACAAAACATTTTTCTTTCTTGACTACCAGGCCAAGATGCAGCGTCTGGGTGTGCCTTTCAGCGGCCTCGTTCCGACCACCGCCATGGTGACTCCTGACGCCGCCGGTGACTATAACTATAACCTCGACCCATTCGGCAACCCGCGCGGATCGGGCAATTTCCCCATCCTCACCAATCCTTATGTGCCGACGACGAGCAGCGACAGATACTTCCAATGCATCCCCGGTACAGCCACGCCCGAGCCTGTCGGGGCGAGCGGAATCCAGCCGATGGGTGCTGACTGCAGTGTCATTCCCGCAGCCATGATCAATCCGGTCGCCGCAAAAGTGATTCAGCTTTACCCAACGCCGAACGCGAGCAACGCGGCTCTGGGTTACAACTACCTGAACCAGCCCGTGAGGAAACTCAACGAAGGCACCGGCGACGTCAGGCTCGATCACAATTTCTCCGCCAAGGATTCGATTTTCGCCCGCTTCAGCTACGACCAGGCCACAAACTTTGTTCCTGGCGGCTCACCGACATGGGCGGAGGTCAATGCTTTTGGCAGCAACCAGTTCATCGACAACCACGGGCGGAATGCAGCACTTTCCGAGACGCACATTTTTTCTGATCGCACCATCAACCAGGCCAGCGTCGGCTTCAGCCGGATTTTCAATCACATCCTATCTTTCGGCACCGGCACCTGCGAGGCCGCAGTCCTCGGCATTCCCGGCGCTGATCTGGGAGGGCCGTGCAGCAATGTGACCGGTTACCCCGAGAGCCTGAACCAGTCGAGCAAGGACTGCATCAGTTGTGGCATGACTTCGTTTCAGATGACCACCTACATGTCGCTGGGAGATCGCGGATACGCCCCTTATCAGGGCGGAACGAACGTCTATTCCGCTTCCGATACGCTCGACTTGATTCGTGGGAAGCATGACATCAGGTTTGGAATGACCTTTCGTGCCGAACAGATGAACATAAGAAACAATGCATTCCAGGACGGTTTTATCTCCCAGAACGGCGCTGCCACTGGCGACAACATGGCAGATCTTCTGCTTGGAAGTCTGGGGACTTTTGCTGCTCACGATCAGACATTTCTCGGCGGCACGGTTGGCCGCCGCTGGAAATTATTCCGTCCATTCGTCCAGGATGATTGGCGCGTGACCAGCACTCTCACGGTTAACATCGGGCTTGCCTGGGCTCTGGCCACGCCCCAAACCGAAGTCGAAAATCGCCAGTCGAACTTCGACGTTCAAACCCTCAAGTGGTATGTCCCAGCCGGCAGCCCCGGGTTGAGTGGCTGCACCAACTGCGTCACTTCCGATAGCCGTATTGGCATTCAGTTTCAGAAGAATGCTTTAGAACCACGCATCGGACTGGCTTGGAAGCCATTGGGAGACTCGACTGCGATCCGCGCGGGATATGCCATCTTCCACGATTCCGCCTGGAATCAGGGTGGACAAGGGTTGTGGCAGAATCCGCCGTATTATGCCGAAGTGGATCCCTTCCCCACTGGTGTTTGTCCCACATTCGGAGGGGTCGGCTGCGGACTCTCGAACGGTTTCCTTCTCCCGGCGGGCACGCCTTCTACAACAACTGTGCCGGGCGGAGCCGTTTATAACGCACCCGTGAATCCCGGCGCTTACACGGGCACCATCCAGTCAATGAACCGCAATTTCAAGCAGGGCATGGTCCAACAATACAACCTCAACGTTGAGCACCAGATGCCTGGAGATGTCGTTCTGACCGTAGGCTACGCCGGTTCTCGCAGCACCCACATCCTGGTGAGCCAGGTGAACGAAAACATAAGTTCACCCGCCGCCTGCGGCACCGTACCCGGCTACACCCTGGGCTGTGGCTTTCCGACGTTTCCATACGCATTCCCGTTCCAGTCGGTTGACAGCAATAACAGCATAGGTTCAGCTCGTTACGATTCTCTCCAGGTAAAAGCTGAGACCAAGAGCGTGCGGCACGGCCTTTATGCGCTGCTCGGCTACACTTGGTCCCGCACATTCGATTCCGGCATGCCTGACGGCCTGGGCAGCAATCCCGGTGCGCTTTACTGGCCGCTACCGGGAGCTCAGAAGCTGGATTGGGGTTTGTCTCAACTTAACTTGAATGACGTTTTTACCGCGAGCGTTCTGTACGACCTGCCCTTCGGCAAAGGCAAGCACTTCGGCAGCAACTGGAGCGCACCAGTAAACGGCGTGTTAGGAAACTGGTCGATCAATGTTATCGAGAGGGCTGAATCCGGCTTCCCACTTTTCGTGGTCGACAGCGCCGATGAGTCGGGTGTTTTCTTCTTCTATAACGGGTTAGTTTTGCAGCGCCCGAACGAAGTGGGAGATCCCAACCAACCCGGGCCCGTCGCAGCCAATCCGACTTGCGTCGCGCCGGCCAGGATTCACACGCTTGCCAATTGGTTCAATCCTTGCGCGTTCGAGAAA
>Ga0210401_10006507_pt1 | contig 11838 bp, 14 predicted proteins | sample IncBWH32MmetaG_FD_150866 | JGI IMG/M metagenome (GOLD analysis project Ga0210401, IMG submission 150866) | Forest soil microbial communities from Barre Woods Harvard Forest LTER site, Petersham, Massachusetts, United States - Inc-BW-H-32-M | ecosystem: Environmental > Terrestrial > Soil >... | reverse complement strand
CCTGATCGTCGGCGTTACCGTTGTTTGCTCAACCTCATTGACAAACTACGCCTACGGGGTTCGTACCTCCAGTCGAAATTGCCGTACGGACCGCTGGTTAGGGCGCGGAGGGAATGATGCATTGGAGCGATCTGTTCAACAGCGGCGCGTCGCTATTCATCGTGGCGACCGCGTCGACCAAAACGATGGTGCCGCTGCGCATCCTCGCCATCGCGACGAACTGCCTCCTGATTACCTATTTCACGGTGATGCATGCCTGGGTGCCGCTGGCGCTGCAGGCGTTCGCGCTGCCGCTCAACGGCTGGCGGCTCTACCAGATGGTCGGGCTGATCAGGAACGTGCGCGATGCGATCCGCGGCAAACCGTCGCTCGACTGGCTCAAGCCGTTCATGTCGGACCGCCACTTCCGCAAGGGCGACCTGTTGTTCGCCAAGGGCGAGGCTGCCGACGAAATGTTCTACACCATGACCGGACGATATGTGCTGGTCGAACTCGGCATCGAAATCGCGCCGGGGCATCTGGTCGGCGAGCTCGCGATGCTGGCGCCGGACAACCGCCGCACTGCGACGCTCGAATGCATCGAGGAGGGTAATGTCCTGTCGATCACCTACGAGCAGGTCGAGGAGCTCTATTATCAGAATCCGACCTTCGGCTTTTATTTCCTGCGGCTCGCAACCGCGCGGCTGTTCGATAATGTGAGCCGGATGGAAAGCGAACTGGCCAAGCGGCACGCGGCCGTTTCGGCCAATCCTTAAATTCACCGCGGCTGTCGGCAACAGCGCGCCAAGCCTCGACAACGACCCGGTCCACGAGAACCATGCAGCAGAAAGATATTTCACGGATCGAGCTTGCGCGCTATCTGATCTGCCCGTCGCTGTTCGTCATGCTGATCCTGATGATCGCCGAGGCGATGCTGACGGCGACGACCACATGGCTCGTCATCAACGCCGGGCGTAAAGTAGCGAGCGGCCATTTTCTGCTCAACGATCTGATCTGGATCCTGAGCGCGCAATCCACGTCCTATGTGGCCGGCGTGATCAGCTGGATTTTCGCCGAGCGCGCCGGCTATCGCGGCTTCGGGCAATTCATGTTGCGCTTCGCCCGCGAGAACCGCGGCAAGGTCAAGCTGTTCGGCGACAAGCCGTCGCGCGAACAGGTCGAGCCGTTTCTCACCGGCGAAGCGTTCCAGTGCTTCTTCAGCCTGATCTACGAGCTCGAATTCACCTTGAAGCTGTTTCTCGGGCTCGTCTTCAACGCGCTGGTGCTCGGCACCGAGATCGATCTGAGCCTGCCGTTCGCCTATATCGGCGCATTCGGCGCGCTCCTTTTGATGCAATGGACGCTGCAGAAGCCGATCGCCCGCACCTATCTGGAAAATCAGCGCATGAACAACCGCGTCACCGCGCAGGGCTACACCGCGTGGGACAATGTGTTCAGCGGCAACCGCCACAATCTGCGGCTCTGGCTCGGCGGCTTCAAAAGCCGGCTGCGCGAGGCCTTGACCGCGCAGGTCCGCGCCATCGTCGCGCGCGAGGGCATGAGCGCGATGAGCGGCATCGTCAGCCTCGGCATCGTGTTCGCCACGATCACCTTCGTGGCGGTGCAGAATGTCGCTGACACGACGCTGTTGATCGCGCTGGCTACCACGCTGCCGCGGCAGATCGAAATGACCTACGAATTGCATCTGCTCGCCAGCGGCTGGAACGATTTCGTCGCGGTGTGGACGCGTTTCGGCGGCGTTGCGGCGAATATGCTGCCGGAGCCGGACCAGGGCTTCGACCGCCGTATCAAATTCGACCGGCTGGTGTTGCGCGAGGGCGACCACGCTAATGTGGTTTCGTCCGTCAACGATGCGTTGCGGATCGTGCAGGCGCAACCGACCGGCCGCGTCAACATTCGCGGCGGCAACGGCACCGGCAAATCCTCGCTGCTCGCCAGCTTGAAGACCGAGCTGCGCCAGCGCGCCTTCTACTGGCCGGCATCCGACCGCCTGACGTTCGGATTCGCCGGCGGCGTCGGCCCGGTCGATGTCGAGGGCGATGACGACGAGAAAATCGTCGTGGCCGAATCGATGGACAGGAAGCTCGGCTTTTCCACCGGCGAGCGCCAGCTCAAATCGCTCGAGGAGATCGTCAACGATACCGATGCGCGGGTTTATCTGCTCGACGAATGGGATGCCAATCTCGACGCGACTAACAAGGCGAAAGCCGAAGCGCTGGTCGATGCGCTTGCGGCTCGCGCCCGCGTCGTCGAGATCTCACACCGCGACCGCCCGGCGTAGCGGCTCAGCCGGCGCGGCGAAGCAGCGGCGATTCTCCGGCGGCAAGCGCAATGCCGAGCAACTCGCGAAAGCCGCTCTCGCCGTCGGCGGAAATTCTCAGCGCGCGCGAATTGCGGATGCGCGCGACCCAGCCGAGTTCGACGCAGCGGCCGGCGAGCGCCGCGCCGAGCGCGCCGGCCAGATGCAGCCGGCGCTCGCTCCAGTCGACACATGGCCGGCAGAACGTGCGGCGGCCGCGCTTGACGTCCTCAAGATGGACGCCGAAGTCAGCGAGGAATTTCTCGCCGGCGTGCGTGACCATGCCGCCGTCTTCGCTAAGGACGATGTATTCGTGCCGGGTGAGCGCGTCGGTCAGAGCGACGCCGAGCCGTCCGGCAATATGGTCGTAGCAGGTGCGCGCGGTGCGTAGCTGCTCGCCGCCGTTCCAGCGCGGGCGATAGCGCTGCGGCGCGTCGACGGCGACCACCATGATGCTTTCGATCATGCGCGCGACCTGCGGCGAGCCGAGCCGGAAATAACAATGGCGCCCCTGCTTGGTCATCGAAAGCAAGTTGGCCTCGCGCAGCATGGCGAGATGCTCGCTCGTGGTCTGCGGCGACACGCCGGCGACGTACGAAAGCTCGCTCGCCGTCAGCGCGCGGCCCTCGATCAACGCCATCAGAATGTTGGCGCGGGCCGGATTGCCGACCAACGCGGCGATTTCCGCTACTGCGGGCTGCGCTTCGCTCATGGTCAAGACATAAGGCGAACGCGCCCGTCTTGCCAGCCGCAATACTTCGGGAATTCCCGAAACGATGCAGCGCGCCATTGCGGCAGCACCATGCGCGCAACTCATCGGCTTGGGCGGCGGATTAGGTTTGCTCGTCCCGCCGATGACCTCGACGCTGCTGGGGAACGTGACCAAACAATATTCGGGCATCGCTTCCGGCGTTCTCAATGCGATGCGCCAGACCGGCAGCGCCATCGGGGTCGCGCTCTTTGGCTCGCTGCTCAGCGGGGCCGGCGGTTTCATTGCCGGCATCCGCATTGCGCTTGTCATCGCCGCCACGCTCGCGCTGTGCGCGATCGTTGCGGCCGTCGTCGGCGTGCCGCGGCAGTCGGAAACGAGAGCGTCTTGAGACCGCTGTTCCCGGTCGCGGCGCGGCCGGGAAGCTTCTTTACGCCGCCACGATCGGCCGCGCCTCGAGCACCGGCTCGCGTGGCGCAAGCCCGGCGAATACCGAGCCTTCCTTGAACCACGAGGCCGGCGCCGGTTGGCCCCACAAGGTTTGCCGGCGCGGATCGGTCAGCGACCAGCGAATCGGCGCGTGATCGGGATCGACGGTGAGATAGTCGGACGAGAACAGCTCGATGCGGTGCCCGTCGGGATCGCGGATGTAAAGAAAGAACGCGTTGGAAATGCCGTGACGGCCTGGGCCGCGTTCCATGTTGGAAAGATAGCCCGACGTCGCCATCACGTCGCAGATGTGAATGATGTCGAGCACGTTCGCGTTCCACAGACCGATATGATGCAGGCGCGGACCGAAGCCGTTGGTGAAGGCGAGATCGTGCACGTTGCCTTTGCGGTGCATCCATACCGCCCAGAGCTTGCTCTCGGCATCGTCAGTCTCGGTAAATTCGGTGAGCCGGAAACCGAGCTCGCGATAAAAGTCATAGCTTGCCTGCACGTCGGGCGTGAAGCAGTTGAGGTGATCGATGCGCTGAATGCGGGCGCCGAGGTGATAGCTGTATTGCTGCAGCATGCAGGCGGATTGATCCATCTGCACGTAGAAATCGAGCGGCATGCCGAGCGTGTCGACCGTGCGCAAGGTGCGGCCCTGGTGCGGCAAATCCGGAAACGAGCTCGGCAGATTGCGGCGGCCGAACCAGAAGGCGGCGCGGTCGAGGTCTGCTTCGCTCGCAAGCTTGAAGCCGAGCGCGCGCACGTCCGCCGTGCGCGACTGCCGCAGCACGATCGAATGGTGATTGCGCTCCTCGACGCCGCGCAGATAGAGCGCTTCATCGGTCTCGTCGCTGACCAATAGCCCAAGGCAGTCGACATAAAAGGCGCGCGAGCGTGCAAGATCGCGCACGCCCAGTTCCACGTGACTTGCCCGCACCACGTTGAACGGCGGGTCGAAAACGGGTTCTCGGATCGGCATAGCGTCGGGCCAGCGTTGACGATAGGTCCGGCGACTTTTAACACATCGCACGGGAGAATCGACATGCGGTTTGCGAGCTATCACATGCGCGGCCGGCCGAGTTTCGGAGCGGTCGTCGGCGACGGAATCGTCGATTTGCGCGGTCGCCTGAGCCGGTTTTCGACCCTGCTGGAGGTCTTTCGCGCCCAGGCGCTCGATCAAGCCAAGGCCGCCAGTGCCGGCGTGCGGCCGGACATGCCGCTTGCCGAAGTCGAGCTTTTGCCGCCGCTTTTGGCCCCGGAGAAGATTCTCTGCATCGGCATCAACTATCAAAATCGCGAGCGCGACTATGACTTCACCGAGCCGCCGAAATATCCGAGCATGTTTTATCGGGCGCCGAATTCGGTGGTCGGTAGCGGGCAAAAGCTGATCCGTCCGAAGATCTCCGAGCAGCTCGACTACGAGGGCGAGATTGCGCTCGTGATCGGCCGCGAGTGCAAACACGTGCCGAAAGAGAGCGCGCTCGGCGTCATCGCCGGGCTCACGCTGTGCAACGAGGGCACGATCCGCGACTGGATCAGGCACGGCAAATTCAATGTCACGCAGGGCAAGAATTTCGACTCGAGCGGCAGCATCGGGCCGTGGATCGAGACCGACGTCGATCTGACAAAGCCGCTTCAGCTCGTGGTGCGCAAGAACGGCGAAGTCATGCAGGAGGACACGACGGCGAACATGATTTTCTCGTTCGCCGATCTGATCGCCTATGTGACGACCTTCATGACGCTCAAGCCCGGCGACATCATCTCTACCGGCACGCCGGTGAAGAAAGACGCCAAGGCCGATCCGCCGGTCTGGCTCAGGCCCGGCGACACGATCGAGATCGAATGCCCGGCGATCGGGGTGCTGCGCAATTCAGTGGCGGATGAGACGTGACCACGACTCGCCGCGCCGCGTGCGTGATCGGCTGGCCGGTCGAGCATTCGCGCTCGCCGCTCATTCATAACTATTGGCTCAAGCGCTACGGAATTGCCGGCGAATACCGCCGCGAGCCGGTGCGCAAGGAAGAGTTCGCAGCCTTCATCGGCACGCTTGCTTCGCGCGGCTATGTCGGTGCCAATGTGACCGTCCCGCACAAGGAAGCGGCCTTCGCGCTGTCGCAGCCGGACGAGCGGGCGCGCGCGGTCGGCGCGGTCAACACGATATGGCTCGATGGAGCCGTGTTGCGCTCGACCAACACCGATGTGGAAGGATTTTTGGACAATCTCGATGTGTGCGCACCGCGTTGGGATCGTGATGCCGCAAAGGCGCTTGTGCTCGGCGCGGGCGGCGCGGCGCGCGCCGTGCTCTACGGTCTGTTGTCGCGCGGCGTGGAGCGGATCGTCGTTGCCAATCGCACAACGAGCCGCGCCGAAGCGCTGCAAAAAGCCTTCGGCGCCCGCGTGCAGGTCGCCGATTGGGCGAGGCTGGAGCTGGAACTTGCAGATACGGCGCTCCTCGTCAACACCACGACGCTCGGGATGCACGGACAGCCGGCGCTCGCGCTCGATTTGGCCCGCCTCGGCCGTCACGCGACTGTCGCCGATATCGTCTATGTGCCGGTCGTGACGCCGCTCCTTGCCGCCGCAAAGGCGCGCGGGCTCGCGACCGCCGACGGGCTTGGCATGCTCTTGCATCAGGCCGTCCGCGGCTTTTCGCTGTGGTTCGGCAAAATACCGGAAGTCACCGGTGAACTGCGTGCCCTGGTCGAAGCCGACCTCAAGACTGCAACGTAAAGCGCAGACGATAACGCCTTTGTGTTTTGCGAGCCGTTGTTTTGTTCACGGCGCTTCGATGTCTTCCGCTACATCCTCTTCGCTGTGGAATTTAATGCGGAGGATATTATGACAAAAATGTCAGGAATGGTTTCGACGGCAACCGTCGTTGGCGCGCTTTTGGTTGCCTCGCTTGCGGCGGCGCAGAAGCCGACATGGTGCGCGTGCGCGGCACGATCCAGGGCGTCGACGGTCAAACATTGGACGTGAAAGGACGTGACGGCGCGCCGATCAAGGTGAAGCTCGCCGATGACGTGAAAGTGCTTGCGGTAGATCGCAAGTCGATGGCCGACGTCAAACAAGGCGTTTTCGTCGGCATCACCGCGATGCCGCAATCCGACGGCTCGCAAAAAGCCGTGGAAATCCACATCTTCCCCGAAGTCCTGCGCGGCACCGGCGAAGGTCATCGGCCGTGGGACCTGATGCCGAACAGCACCATGACCAACGCCAATATCGAGAGCGCCGTCACCAGCAGCGATGGTCAAGAGCTGATTCTCAAATACAAGGATGGCGAGAAGAAATTCGTCGTGCCGGCCAATGTCGAAGTCGTGATGTTCGATCCGGCGGCGGTCGCCGATCTCAAGCCGGGCGAAAAGATCTTCGTGGTTGCTGGCAAGGAGCAACCCGACGGCACGGTGCTCGCGCCGAGCATCGTGGTGGGACGCAATGGCGTCAATCCGCCGATGTGAGCAAGCTCCGCTCCGGCGGCAGCGTGGCACGGCAATTGCTCCGCAATTGCCGTCTGCCATAACGACGACCGCCAGGGGAGATTGCCATGACGCGGGCCGACCTCACCGAGAAACTGCTCGACATCAAACGCGGAAAAAGGCTGGAGCTGGAAACAGATTTGCTCCGAGATCGGCGGCATGTCACCGGTTCTCATCACCGGCGCCCTCCTCGGCCAGATGAAGCTGACCAAGCCGCAAGCCGCGAAGGCGGCCGAATTGTTCGGCTTGAGCAAGAGCGAGCAGGCGTTGCTCAACGAGGTGCCGCATCGCGGCACGCCGATGCCGCCGACCGATCCGCTGATCTATCGGTTCTACGAACTGGTGATGGTCAACGGCCCGGCGTTGAAAACGCTGATCGAAGAGGAATTCGGCGACGGCATCATGTCGGCGATCGACTTCGATCTGGCGATCGAACGCCTGCCCGATCCGAAGGGCGACCGCGTCAAGCTCACCATGTCGGGCAAGTTCCTGCCGTACAAATATTACGGCGCGACCGGCAACGCGCAGACCTACGGTTACAAGGAAGACTAGCGGCCGCGATGCGCCACGGCGGCTTGGTTTGTCTGGCGCGGCTTGATCGATCTAAAATGCGCCGACCCAAAATGCGCGGAAGCGATCCGGATGTTACAACCGTATCGCTTCCGTTCGCAGGTTGTCCGCAGCAACGATCTGTTTACGAGTGTGACCGGCAATGCCGATGGAAGTGATCGTCGGTCCAGCAATGAGCGCGGCCGACCGACGGACCCCAGAACGGCTTGCCGAAGACGCCGCCGATCACGCCGCCGGCCACGGCGCCGATCGGACCGGCGACCAGGAGGCCGGTTCCTGCGCCAGCGCCGGCGCCAACCCAGTCTGCACGCGCCATCGGCACAGCTACAAATACGGCGGCAGCGAGCGCTGCCGTCGCCAACACTAGCTTTTTCATTTGGTTCGTCCCCCGACTCTACTCGCCGGTGCACCGCGCGACACACGCGGTGAACCGGCCCGTCAAAAGCGAATCTCTCACAAATTCGTGGCAAAGCTCGGGCGGATTTTGGACCGCCCAAGCTCTCGCTTTGCGTGTGTTCATCCGCCGACAATCACCTGCCGATTGATCTCGGCGATACTGTTGACGCCGGTCAGCGCCATCGTGACATCGAGCTCGTTGCGGATGATCTCGATGGCGCGCGCCACACCCGCCTGTCCGCCGGCACCGAGGCCGTACACATAGGCGCGGCCGCTCAGACAGGCACGCGCGCCGAACGCGAGCGCGCGCATGACGTCCTGGCCGGAGCGAATGCCGCCGTCGAAGAAGACCTCCATCGAGGAGCCGACCGCATCGACGATCGGCGGCAGCGCGCTGATCGACGACGGCGCGCCGTCGAGCTGGCGGCCGCCGTGATTGGACACCACGAGCGCCGCCGCGCCGGTCTTGGCCGCTTCACGCGCATCTTCGACGTCGAGAATGCCTTTGAGAATGAGCTTGCCGGGCCAGAGGCTCGCGATCCACTCGACGTCCTTCCAATTCAAGGACGCGTCGAACTGGCTGTTGGTCCAGCGCGACAGCGACGTAACGTCCTCCATGCCGCGAACGTAGCCGGCGAGATTGCCAAACGTGCGCCGCTTGCCGCGCGCGATGCTGAGAAGCCAGGCGGGTTTGGTCGCCATGTCGACGACATTGTTGAAGCGCCATTTCGGCGGAACCGTCATGCCGTTCTTGAGATCGCGATGGCGCTGACCGAGAATTTGCAGATCGACCGTGAGCACGAGCGCGCTGCACTTGGCCGCAGCCGCCCGCTCGATCAGCGCACGGATAAATCCGCGATCCTTCATGACGTAGAGCTGAAACCAGAACGGCTTGTCGACGGCGGCGGCCACATCCTCGATTGAACAGATCGACATGGTCGACAGCGTAAAGGGAATCCCTGCGGCCTGCGCCGCCCGGCAGGCGAGAATCTCGCCGTCGCCATGCTGCATGCCGCACATCCCGATCGGCGCCAAGATGAGCGGCAACGACGCCGGCTCGCCCAGAATGGTGGTCGCGGTGCTACGATGGGAAACGTCGGCCAGAATCCGCTGCCGCAGCTTGATCGCTTCAAGATCGGCACGGTTGGCGCGCAGCGTCTGCTCCGTATACGAGCCAGCTTCGGCATAGTCGAAAAACTGGCGCGGAACCCGGCGGCGTGCGGCCTGCCGCAGATCCTCGATGCAGGTCATGATTTTCATGGCGTTTCCCCCGTCTCTTGCACTCCCGATAGCATAAAATCGGCCGGGAACATTGCCTCGCACGCGCGCGTTGCCCCACATCGAAGCATCATCGGGATGATCCCATGTCCGGTCAAAAGAGCATGTCCAGTCGGGCGACGAAGAAGAAAAGCGAAACGAAGCACCGCGGCGGCAACACCGAGCCGACGCCCAAGCGCCACGCAACGCTGGACGACCAGCTCGAGCAGGGGCTGGAAGAATCGTTTCCAGGCTCCGATCCGGTCGCCGTCACGCAGCCGCCCCACAGCCCTCACGACGCGCGCAAGCCTTAAGGCACAAGCCGGAACTTGCCCGACAGGGCTTGGACGCTAGCCCTATACCATTGATCGAATGCATCATTTCACAAAATCAGAGTGGAAAATTCGTTACCCAAAAGGGTAAGATTACCCAACATTTTTTGAGGCGGCCGACACGCTGATCGGGGTAAGATCGCGGCCGGTCTTGCTGGCGGTGGGGATAAATGGCGCGCAAGTATTTCGGAACCGACGGAATTCGCGGCCGTGCCAATGGCGTGATCACGCCGGAACTGGCGCTCAAGGTTGGACAGGCGACGGGGGTGGTCTTTCGCCGCGCCGGCCAAGATCGCCATCGGGTCGTCATCGGCAAGGACACCCGCTTGTCCGGCTATATGATCGAGACCGCGCTGATTGCCGGCTTCACGTCGGTCGGCATGGACGTCCTGCAGCTCGGGCCGATGCCGACGCCGGCGGTCGCCATGCTCACCCGCTCGATGCGCGCCGATCTCGGGGTGATGATCTCGGCATCGCACAATCCGTTCGACGACAACGGCATCAAGTTGTTCGGGCCCGACGGCTACAAGCTCTCCGACGAGGTCGAGCATCAGATCGAGGCGCTGGTCGACGGCGACATGACCAAGCACTTGGCCAAGAGCCGGGAGCTCGGCCGCGCCAAGCGCATCGACGGCGTCCACGACCGCTACATCGAATTCGCCAAGCGCACGCTGCCGCGCAATCTTTCGCTCGAGGGGCTGCGCGTGGTCATCGACTGCGCCAATGGCGCGGCCTACCGGGTGGCGCCCGAAGCGCTGTGGGAGCTCGGCGCCGATGTGATCTCGATCGGAGTCGAGCCGGACGGCTTCAACATCAACCACGAATGCGGCTCGACCGCGCCCGACGCGCTGTGCCGCAAGGTGCGCGAGATGCGCGCCGACATCGGCATCGCGCTCGACGGCGACGCCGATCGGGTCGTGATCGTCGACGAGCAGGGCCATCTGGTCGACGGCGATCAGCTCCTGGCCGTCATCGCCGAGAGCTGGAAGGAGGACGGCCGGCTGGCGAAGCCGGGCGTAGTCGCCACCGTCATGTCGAATCTGGGCCTGGAGCGGCATCTGCAATCGCTCAAATTGTCGATCGTGCGCATGCCGGTGGGCGACCGCTACGTGCTCGAGCACATGCGCGAGCACGGCTACAATCTCGGCGGCGAACCCTCCGGCCATATCATCCTGTCCGACTACACCACGACCGGCGACGGCTTCGTCGCGGCGCTGCAGGTGCTCGCCGTGGTGAAGAAGCAGAACAAGCCGGTATCGCAGGTGTGCCACCGTTTCGCGCCGCTGCCGCAGGTGCTCAAGAACGTGCGCTATCGCAGCGGCAAGCCGCTGGAGCATGTGGACGTGCGCTCGGCCATCGAGGACGCCGAACAGCGCCTCAATGGCCACGGCCGGCTGGTGATCAGGCCATCGGGCACAGAGCCCGTGATCCGCGTCATGGGCGAAGGCGACGACAAGAGCCTGGTCGAGGAAGTCGTCGACGGCATTGTCGACGCGCTGACGGCTCACGCGGCATAAGCTCGGCTTTTTCCGGATCATCTCTAAAACCGCGGCCGGCCTTCCGAACCTTTGATGCAGCCGATCCAGAGAAGCTTCGCCAGCGGAGCGGCCGCTTCGCGCATGCGCATCTGCTCTTCGTAGGTCATTTGCTCCAGGCGCCGCCAATAGCATTCGTGATCCTGACAGCCGCGCGCGCGACGGCAGCGCCGATCGGCGCACGAGCGCCAATGACCGAGCGCATTGTTGATCGCGAACGCGAGCAGCCGGTGGCGTATGCGGAACGGCGTCCGCCGCCACTGCGTCGATCGCATGCCGTTCGGATATTTGGTGGGCATGGGGGCTGTCCCTTCCGATTTCTCCGCTCGTCCCCGCGAAGGCGGACCCAGACTGGATTCCCGCTTTCGCGGGAATGAGCGGTGATGGTTCTCTTCTCCACTTCGCCCGCGATGCGGAGACAAACAAAATCATTCTCGCGATGCGTCTTTGCATCCGAGCTTTGCGAACCACGAGGCGCACGAAAAAGCTTGCCTCCCCACGCACGATCCCGAAAAGTGGCGTCCGGTTTTCGGACGAGATCATGCGTACAAAGAAGGGAGGCGGAGCGCCGATAGGCGCACCGTCCATGTCCGCGCAGCGCAGACAAGTGTACGCGAACTTGCGCAACTCATTGCCGCGCGGCAGCGGCTCTTGTCGCGAGCCGCTCGCCTTTCGGCGCTCCGCCGCGGCACTCGCCAGGGCGAACGCATCTGCCATTGGCTCAGCTCCAGTTCCCGCGTTTCCTGAGACCCGATCTGGCGGGCGTTACCCGCTTTGATCTGTCTCGAGTCTACCGAGCTCCTCGGAGACCGGTCGTGATGCCGGCCGA
>Ga0210401_10006506_pt1 | contig 11842 bp, 9 predicted proteins | sample IncBWH32MmetaG_FD_150866 | JGI IMG/M metagenome (GOLD analysis project Ga0210401, IMG submission 150866) | Forest soil microbial communities from Barre Woods Harvard Forest LTER site, Petersham, Massachusetts, United States - Inc-BW-H-32-M | ecosystem: Environmental > Terrestrial > Soil >... | reverse complement strand
TGGATCCTTCACCGTGTGCCGGATGGTTTTCTCGATCTGTCGCGTCACCATGTCATCCAGGCGCCGTCCAGCCACCCTCTTTAGCGGGTCGAGGTGTTCCAGGTGGCGCGCGCCCCATAGCGCGATCGTGTTTCCCTGATCGAGCAGCCATCGAACCGCGAGGGCTGTGAGCGGCAAGACGTAGCACGCTCGCGCGTATCGATCGAGCGCCGCTGCCGCGGAAACGTACTGAGAGAGCCTGGGTTCGCGGAACTTGGGATCGCTCTGTCGCAGGTCAGTTTCCTGGAACTGCGTCGTCGCAGTGATAGTCCCGGTCAAGAGTCCCCTGCACAGGGTGTCGTAGCACAGGACCGCGATGTTGTGACGCCGCGCGTACGGCACGACGCTGCTTTCGGCCTCGCGTTCGAACAGGTTGTACGGTACTTGTACGGCGTGGATCGGAGCAGTCTGCCGGAACTCGTCCATTTGTTCCGCGGAGTAATTCGCGACCCCTATCGCGCGGATCTTTCCCTCCTTCAGCAGGCGCGCGAGAGTTTTCGCCGTCTCGGCAATCGGAGTGAGCGGATCGGGCCACTGGACGATATAAAGATCGATGCGATCTGTGCGCAAGCGTCGCAGCGACTCCTCTACCTCTTTTCGGATGTGCGGGGGGGCAGAGTTTCTGCGCACCTTGCCGTCTCGCCACTCCAGCCCCGTTTGGGTTGCGATGATTGCGCGCTCGCGCAACCCGCCCGAGAGCCTCACGCCGACGATTCTTTCCGATAAGCCGAAGCCGTATACCGGGGCCGTATGGATAAAGGTGATCCCACGTTCGATCGCGGAAGGGATCGTGGACATCGCGCGCTCGAGATCGCCCGTACTGCCGCCCCAAGCCCAGCCTCCGATGGCCTCGGTGTCCAGTCCCATCCGCGAAGCAGCGATTCCTGATGTGCCAATTTCAATCGTTTCCATGGTTCATTCGTTCATCAGTTGTTTCAGACAGACCGCCGTCCGGTCGCCTTCCGCCTTCACCATTCAGGCTTCCGCGATCTGGAAGGGAAGTTCGAGTGAGTTCTTCCACGATGCTCTTCGTCAGGCAGTCGCCAGCGACGAAGGTCGCTCCCTCGCGGTGCATCGCCGTCAGGAAGGCTTTGCCCGGCGCGTCGACGAAGGTCACTCCTGTCAGGTCGATGGCGAGAACTGGCTTGCCCCGACTGGCGACCGTCTTCAGCCAGAACTTCTCCAACTCGAGCAGCCACGGCACCGCCACGCGCCCTTTGAGTTGCACCACAACGGCTCCCGGGTATTCGCAGACCGTGATTCGCAGCATCTTGTTGAACAGTTGTCCTTGCCTGCCTTGATGTAGAGCAATCGCCGTTCCAGGTAGGCAGCTCTTACCTGCGTTGCCGCGTAAGCAGTGCAGCAACAAGGACTTACGGATTCCTCGGCGAGATCGCCGATGGGAGAAACGGTGAGTGCCGGGAGTCGGTCGCCAATCGGCCAGCACGGCCGCCAGCGGGCGGGCATCACGCAGGCCGGAAGAGGCCACGCTTTCTCATCTCAAAACGAGTCCGACTGCGGCAAGGGCGTGCGGTGCGGATGGACCCTGCTCATTTTGACGGCGTGTCCGTGCTTGGATGCTCGGCGCCGAAGGCGGCCGCGAAGAGCTGTCGGTGTTCGTCGGCCACATGATTCCGATAGAGAGTCGCAAATCGCGCCGCCTCGTCGATCGCTAAGCTGGCCGGCCGGCCAAACCCGACGGCGGCGAGGCGAGGGCGCAGCGTCTTCCAGGCGTGCTCGAGCGCGCGGTGTTCGGCTGTGAAGATGGCAACGCGATCCCGCATGGCGGCGCTGTCGCGGTCCTGGACGCTCGCGAGAAGGGCCGGAAACAGGCGAGCCTCCTGTTCGTTTCGATGACGATCGATCTCGCTATCGAAAAAATCGCACAAACGCCGTGCCGTTTCACGTGCCGGCTTCCTCATGCCCCATTCGGACAGATATGCGGGAAGGCGCAAAAGGGCCGTGAATAAGGCTTCCATGCGCTTGTCGCGGCGCGTGTACGGAACGAATTCGCTCGCGCAACTCACCGGCCGGTCGAGGTGCCCGCGGCGGCGCTTATGAAGAGAGGGCAGTTTCATTGGCCAATGGTGTTCGCGGCGACGCCGTTCGGTACCAGGGCTTCGGCATCCCCGATCCAGCCGCCGCCGATTGCTTTGTAGAGGTTCGCGTACGACTGGAAGAGCTGCGACTGCGCGTTAACGTAGGTAAGCTCGGCGTTGAACAGAGACTGTTCCGCGTTGGCGACCTCCAGGTAGATCGTCGCCCCCTGCTGGTACCGCAGCTCGGCCAGATCGCGGAACTTCTTCAGCTCGTCGACGTCGCGCGCCTGCTCATCGCGCACCTGCTCGAATTTGCCCCGGTCGATCAAAGCGTCTTCCGCGTCCTGGAAGCCGCTAATGATCGACTTCTCGTAGTTGTGCAGCGCCTGGCGTTGGAGTGCCTCGGCCTGCGCTACCTGGCTATCGATCCGGCCGCCATTGAAAATTGGCGCAACGGCGCTGCCGCCGAATGACCAGACTTTGGAAGGCCCTTTGAACAGATCGGACAGTTGCGCGCTTTCCAGCCCGAGCAGCGAGGTCAGGCTGATGTCCGGGAAATAGGCAGCCTTGGCGACACCGATGTCGGCGTTCGCGGCCACGAGCTGTTGCTCGGCCTGGCGGATGTCCGGCCGCCGCTCGAGCAGCGACGCCGGCAGTCCGGCCGGCACCGCCGGAAACATCAGGTGGTCGATGTCTCGCCCGCGGGGAATCGGGCCTGGATTGCGCCCGAGCAGTGCGCTGATGAAATTCTCCTGCCGGGCGATCTGGCGCTCGAGGTCGGGCACCTGCGCGGCCGCCGCGCGGTATTGGGACTCGGCCTGTCGATAGTCGCTTTCGGGAATGGCACCACCCTCGAAACGGATCCGTTGCAGGCGGGCCGCCTCGGCCAGGGTTTGCGAAGTCGAGCGCGCGATCTCGAGCTGCCGATCGAGCGCGCGAAGCTGGATGTAGCCGTTTGCGACCTCCGCCACAACGGTCAGAACCACCGTGCGTCGCCCTTCCTGGCTGGCGAGCAGGCTCGCGCGAGCCGACTCCGTTTGGCGGCGCAGCCGCCCCCACACGTCCACTTCGAAGCTCGCCGACAGATTCAGTCCAAAGTCGTTGAATGTGCCGCCGCGCGGCACTGCGGCATTGGTGCTGGCGCGCTCGCGCTCTGCGTTCGCTCCGCCAGAAACCTGCGGCAACTGCGCGGAGCGCACGATGCCGTATTGCGCGAAGGCCTGATCCACGTTGGCGGTCGCGATCTGCAGGTCCTTGTTGTTCACGAGGGCGGTCCGCATGAGGTCCGACAGGACCGGATCCTGGAACTGATCCCACCAGGCCACGTTCGATATTTCCGCCGCTTCGGTCGTGCCAAGGCGCCAGGCGGGCGGCACCTCGACGTCCGGCCGCCGATAGTCGGGCCCGACGGCACAACCCGACAGCGCCAGGGCGAACACCGGCAGCGCAGTCAGAATGCGCAGCCCTTTCACGTTTACGATCCGATCGAGCATGGCGGCCTCTGCGCTAGTCGGCAAGTGACGCCGTCGGGTTCGCACCTGCGACCCCGGTTGCGTTTCCTGCGCCAGAAGCCGAGCTCGGGCCCGCACGCCAGAAAGACCACTGGCGCTCGCTCAGACGCTGCAGCAGCACGTAGAACACCGGAATGAAGAACACGCCGACGAAGGTTGCCGCCAGCATGCCGAACACGACACCAGTTCCCAGCGCCTGCCGCGCCCCCGCTCCGGCGCCGGACGCCACGGCCAGCGGAACAGCGCCGAGGATGAAGGCGAACGACGTCATCAGGATCGGCCGCAGCCTCAGCTTCGCGCCATCCAGCGCCGACTGTTCGATCGACTCGCCCTGCGCCCGCTTCAGCCTGGCAAATTCGACGATCAGAATCGCGTTCTTGGCCGCCAGCCCGATCAGCATGATCAAGCCGATCTGCGTGTAGACGTTGTTGTCCATGTGGCGCAGCAGCAGGCCGAGGAACGCGCCCAGCACCCCGAACGGAACCACGAGCAGGATCGCCACCGGCATCGCCCAGCTCTCGTACAGGGCGGCGAGCACGAGGATCACGAACAGGAGCGACACCGCGAAGATGAAGCCGGTTTGCCCGCCGGTCTTCTTCTCCTGGTAGGTCGCCTCGCTCCATTCGTACGTGTAGCCGGGCGGAAGCCCGTGCGCCAGCTCCTCCATCGCAGCGATTGCCTGCCCCGAGCTGTAGCCGGGCGCGTTGACGCCGTTGACCGTCGCGGCGCTGTAGACGTTGTAGCGCTCGTAGTACTGCGGCCCGTTGAACGTCCGGTTGGTAACCAGCGTGCCCAGAGGCACCATCGTGCCGCCATCGCTGCGCACGTAGTACCGATTCACATCGTCGGGCTGGGTCCGCTGCGACCCTTCGGCCTGGGCCTCCACTTTGTAGGTCCGCCCGAACAGGTTGAAATCGTTGATGTAGTAGCTTCCGAGCAGCGTCTGCAGCGTGAAAAACACGTCGCTCAGGGGCACTCCCACCGATTTCACCTTATCGCGGTCGACGGTCAGCTCGATCTGCGGAGTGCGCGTGTCGAAGGCCGTATAGACGAATCCGATCTCGCGACGCCTGCGCGCTTGCGCGAGAAACGCCTGCAGTACCTGCGAGAACTGCGCTGTATCCGCGCCGGCGCGGTTCTGCAGCACGAACGTGAAGCCGCCGGCCGTGCTCAATCCTCGAATCGGAGGTGGATTGAGCACGAGCACGCTCGCATCGGTGATGGCGGAATTGAGCCGCGCGTTCAGCGTTCGTACGAGCGCTGTGACGTTCTGGTCGGGCGTCTTGCGCTGGTCCCAGGGCCTGAACCGTATGAAGGCCGTTCCGTTGTACGACGTGGTCTGGCCCGTCAACAGGTTGAAGCCGCTGATGTAGACAACGCCTTCGACGCCCGGTACTTCGCGGGCGATGCGCGTCATCTGCGACATCGCCTCGTTGGTGCGCTCGAGCGAGGCGGCCGGCGGAAGGCTCACCAGCGCGTACACAGCGCCCTGATCCTCCGGCGGCACAAGCCCCGTTGGGCGGGTGGCGGTCAGCCCGTAGACGGCCACCAGCAGCACACCGAAGGTCAGCATGACCATCGCTGCGTGGCGCCCCATCACCGCGACGCCGCGCACGTACCCGTCGCGAGACCGATCGAAGAGGCGGTTGAACGCGGCGAAGAAGCGGCCGAGGGGTCCGGACTGCGCGTGCTCTTCTACGCGCCGCAGGAGCAGCGCGCTCATCGCGGGTGTGAACGTCAGCGCGCAGATCGCCGACAGGATCACGGAAACCGCAAGGGTCAGCGCGAACTGCTTGTACAGCTGCCCCGTCAGACCTCCCAGGAACGCGATCGGAACGAACACCGCGGCGAGCACGAGGGCGATCGCAATCACCGGGCCGCCCACGTCCGCCATCGCGGACTTGGCCGCCTCCATCGGGGACAGGTTCTCGGCGTCCAGGCGCTGCTGCACGGCTTCCACAACCACGATCGCGTCGTCCACTACGATCCCGATCGCGAGCACCAGACCGAACAGCGTCAGCGTGTTGATCGAGAAGCCGAGCGCCGAGAACGCGGCGAACGTGCCGATCAGTGAGATCGGCACGACCAGGATCGGGATCAAGGTCGCACGCCAACTCTGCAGGAACAAGTACACGACAACCACCACCAGCGCGAACGCCACGAACAGCGTCTTGACGACCTCCTTCAGAGATTCGGTGACGAAAGGCGTCGTGGTGTATGGGATCGAATAAGCCATGCCCGCTGGAAAGTGCTCTGCCTGCGCGTCCAAGACCTGCTTGACCTGCTTGGCGACGTTCAGCGCGTTGGCGTCGGGCTGCAGGTAGATGCCGAGCAGGGCGGCCGGAATGTCGTCGTTGGCGGCGCCCTGTGTGTAGTCCGCGGCCGAAAGCTCCACGCGCGCGACGTCTTTAAGGCGCACGACCTGCCCGTTGCCCCCTTCGCGAAGGACGATGTTCTCGAACTCCGAGACGTTGGCCAGGCGCCCCTTGACGAACACCGTGTACTGCAACTGCTGTCCCTGCGGTGCCGGAGGCAGGCCGAAGCTGCCCGAAGGCGCTATGACGTTCTGCTCGCGCACGACGTTGGCGACGTCGGGCGCCGTCACGCCGAGGCGCGCCATGCGCTCGGGGTCGAGCCAGATGCGCATGCTGTAGTCGCGCTCGCCGAAAATTTTGACCTGTCCGACGCCGGGCACGCGGCCCAGCGCGTCGTACAGGTTCAGCAGCACATAGTTGCTGATGAAGACGGTGTCGTAGCGCCGGTCCGGCGACGTCAGGGCGATGACTTCGAGGAAGTCGCTGGTGGTCTTGCGCACCGTGACGCCGTTGCGGATCACGTCGGATGGAAGCTGGCTCTGCGCGATCGCGTAGCGGTTCTGTACTTCGACGGCATCGATGTTCTTGTCGGTGCCGATGTCGAAGGTCACCGTAAGGGTGTACGAGCCGTCGTTGCCGCTCTTCGAGTCCATATACAGCATGTCCTGCGCGCCGTTGACCTGCTGCTCGATCGGCGCCGCAACGGATTGCGCCACGACGTCGGCGTTGGCGCCCGGAAACGTGGCCGAGACCTGCACCTGCGGTGGAACCACCTGGGGATACTGCGCGATCGGAAGTCCGAGCGCCGCGAGCGTCCCGACGAGGACCATCAGCAGCGCGATGACCGAGGAAAAGACTGGGCGTTCGATGAAAAAGTTGAGCATGACTCCTCCCTATCGGCTCGCCGGGGCGCCGGCGGCGCCCGCATTGCGGTCGGCGGCCGAGGCAACGATCATGGGTTGCACCGCAATGCCGGGTTTCAACTTGTCGACCCCTTCGACCACCACGCGCTCGCCTGGGCTCAGTCCGCCGTCAACCACCCAGTCGCTGCCCACGCGGTAGTTCGCGGCGATCTGCCGGGACTCGACCTTGTCGCCGGCGGCAACGACGTACACCGATTTCAACCCTTGCAATTCCTGGACTGCTCCCTGTGGAATGCGGATGGCATTGCGGCTCTCGAAGCCGGGCACGATCACGCGCGCGAACATGCCCGGCCGAAGCAGGCGCTCGGGGTTGCGGACGGAGATGCGTGCCTGCAACGTGCCCGATTTCTGGTCGATCGCCGAATCGATGAAATCGAGCGCACCCAGCAGCGGATAATCGGTGCCGTCGGCGAGCCGCAGGCGAAACGGCGGCGCCTCGCCCGGGCGGTCGTCGGGTGCGTGCTTCAGGCGTCTTTGCAGCTCGAGAAACTTGTACTCGCTGAGGGTGAAGGTCACCCACATCGGGTCGCTGGAGTACAACGTCGTAAGCAGCGTCTGCTGCGCGGTGATCAGGGATCCGGGCTTGACCTGCGAGCTGCTGATGAAGCCATCCCGCGGCGCTCGCAGCGTGGTGTATTCGAGGTTCACCTCGGCGTTGCGAACCAGCGCTTTCTGCGCATCCACCAGCGCCGCACTGGCGTGCTCCTGAGCGACGGCAGTGTCGTAGTCCTGCTGGCTCACCGCCTTTTGCGCGATCAGGTTGGCGTTGCGCGCCAGTGTCTGCTGCGCGTTGAGCAGGTTCGCCTCGGCCTGAGCAAGGCTCGCCAGCGCTTGCTCGAGTTGCGCCTGGAACGGCCGCTGGTCGATCACGTAGAGCAGGTCGCCCTTATTCACGTGGGCGCCGTCAACGAAGGCCTGCCGCTCGAGCAGACCCGTCACCTGGCCGCGGATCTCGATCGTCGCCGGCGCCCGCGTCTCGCCGACATATTCATCGTAAACGGTCACCGGCTGCGCCTTGACTTCGAGCACCGACACTTTCGGAGGTGGCGGCGGCGCCTGCTTGGCGTTGCTGTTGCAACCGAGAACGACCAGACTCGATGCCCCGGCGACGATCCATCGCGCCACGTCCCACACACGGTTTCTGTTCAACATCGCTAGACCCCCCTCTTGCCATGAGGCCACGGCGCGCTGCCGTGACGGTTCAAACTCGGCCCTTGCTGCTGGCCTTGCCCGGCGTCCTTTTGAGCAAGCGTTGTGCCTGCCCAGCCAATCCCACCGTGTCTGGCTCGCAAGCGCTGCCGCAGCAAGGACTTACGGATCGTCTGCATCGACGCGCCCTGCAGAAGCATGGGCAAAATGCCAGCGGTCAAGTGCCAATCGACTGGCGCAGCGCCAACGGGCGGGCATGTCTGCGTCGACGCGCCGCTCTACATCAACGTCGAACGTCTGCTAGGAGCGGGGTTTGAAACCTCGCCGTCGCTGGAGAGGGGATGGGTCCTGACGAGTGCGGCCAGCTGCGCCGCGCGAACGCGAGCCTCGTCACGTCGGTTCGGCCCCAGGCGTGCTCCGAGAGCGTCGAACTTGTTCAGCACTGCGATTTGAAGCTCTTCGGGAAGGCCCGCTTCCAAGGCGAGCTGCAGCCATGCGTACGCCTCGACAAGGTTGTGGCTATCGCCGGATCGGCGCGCGTAGTCGTCGCTCACCTTGACCATTGCGGGTGTGACCCCGGACTGCGCTGCTTTGCGATACATGGCCCACGCGAGCCCCGGATTGCGTGCAGTGCCCAACCCGAGTTCCGCCATCACAGCAACGCTGTACATCGCGTGCGGGTTGCCGTGCTCGGCGGAGCGCCCGAACCACCGAAAGGCGTTCACATAATCGCGCGGCAGGCCAACGCCGTACAGATACATCGTGCCGAGGTTGTTCATCGCGTCAGGCGATCCGCCGTCGATGGCCTTCTGGTACCAATAGAGCGCCTTCGAATAGTCGCGCGGAACTGCCCCTCCGATGGAATAGAGAACCCCGAGATCGTTCATCGCGTCGGTACTGCCTGCCGCGGCTGCAGCGACCAGCGATTCGAGCGCGCTTTGACCTGGGGTCGGTGTGGCGCCGGGGGCGGAGGGCGCCAGCTCGTTGCGATTCGCCACGCCGGGCGAGGTCGTTACCTCGACCGCGCCCGCGGCTCCGGACAGCGCCAGCAAGGCGCTCGCCGCCATCGCGGCAAAGTGCATTGCTACTGTCTTCATCGACGGGCCCTCGGATTCGAGTGGTCGGGGAGGAGAGCCCGCGTAATCTCATCGACGATGCTTCTGGTCAGGCAGTCGGCGGTGAGAAAACTCGCTCCCTGGTCGGCCATGGTTGCGAGCAGCGCCTTGCCTGCCGCATCGATCGACGTCACGCCCGTCATATCGACGTTAAGGACCGATTTGGGCCGACGGGCGAGGATGTCTTGCCAGCATTCCTCAAGAGCATGCAGCCACGGGGCTGCCATGCGCCCTTCGAGTCGCAGCGTGACAGCTCCGGGGAAGTCGTGAACGGTAATTCGCAGCATCTCGGATGACCTCGTTTGGCGGGTAGTCCTTTCTCGAAGAGCAATGGCCGTTCCAGCGGGGCGGATCGCTCCTGCCTCGCGCGGTAAGCGGTGCGACAACAAGGACTTAGCGCTCCGTGTCGAGACTCTGGGCCGTCGCGAAGCGGCGAATGCCAAAGGCCGATTGCCAACTGGCGGGCGTCGCCGCCAGCGGGCCGGCATCAGTCGGGCCGGAAGACGCCGAGCTTCTTCATCTTCCACTGCAAGGTCGAGCGCCTCAGGCCCAGTCGGGACGCTGCACCCTCCGGACCGCCCACCACCCAGCCCGTTTCGCGCAGCACGCCGAGAATATGTTCCTTTTCCGCATCGGCCAGCGTGGTCGCGGCGGCCGTTGGCTCGTTGGCCTGGGCGGCCCCAGGCTGTAACTCGCCCAGCGGAACCTGGAGCGACGGGCCCGGCGACAGGATCACCGCACGTTCGACGATGTTCTGCAGCTCGCGGATGTTGCCCTGCCAGGGATAGTGGACCAATGCGTCCATCACCTCGGACGGAATCGTCTCGATCCGCCGCCCCATCCGCCGGGCGAAGCGCTGGGTGAAGTGTCGCACCAGGCGCGGTATGTCGTCGGGGCGTTCGCGCAGCGGCGGCAGCAGCAGCGGAAACACATTCAGGCGATAGTAGAGGTCGCTGCGGAATTGGCCGTCGGCGACCATCCGGGCCAGATCGCGGTTGGTGGCAGCCACCAGGCGCACGTCGACCCGAATCGTCCGTGTGCTGCCCAGGCGCTCGAACTCCTGCTCCTGCAGCACGCGCAACAGCTTGGGCTGCAACTCCAGCGGGATGTCGCCGACCTCGTCCAGGAACAGCGTCCCCTGGTGCGCCAGCTCGAAGCGCCCCACCTTCTGGGCGATGGCGCCGGTGAAGGCGCCCCTCTCGTGACCGAACAGCTCGCTCTCGAGCAGCCCGGTGGGGATGGCCGCGCAGTTGAGCTTGACGAAGGTGCGATCTTTGCGCGGGCTTACGTCGTGGATGGCGCGGGCGACGAGCTCCTTGCCGGTGCCGGTCTCGCCACGAATCAGCACGGTGGAGCCTGTGGGGGCGACCGTCTCGGCCAGCTTCAGAACCTGACGCAGCGGTGCGCTTTCCCCGACGATCTGGCCGAAGTTGTGCTCGATGCGAACCTCCTCCTCGAGGTACGCCTTTTCCTTGTGCAGCTTGTCCCTGAGTGCCTCGATTTCCTGGAAGGCCAGGGCGTTCGCGACCGCGACCGCGACCTGATTGGCAACGAGGTGCAGGAATTCCAATCCGGTTTCCTCGTAGGCATCCGGTTGCTTGCACGCGAAGATGAGCGTACCCATCCGCCGCCGGGCGGTGGTCAGCGGAACAAGGCAGCTGCTCTGTATTCCATACGATGCCGCCCGTTCCGGAAGCGCCTGCCAGCGCTTCTGCTCGTTGACGTTCGAGATGATGAACGGTTGCTGGGTCTGCCAGACCCAACCCGTTGGCGCGTCTTCCACAGGAATCCCACAATCGGCCGGGGGCGGTGCGGGTTCGGAGGTCTCCAGAACGTGACGGCGCATCGTGTTGGTTGCCGGCTCGTGCAGGACCACGGCGAGGTAATCGAACCGCACGACTTGATGGAGCCGGTCCGCCAGATCGTGCAACAGCGCCGACAGATCGCGGTGCGAGACGATCGCTTCCGAAACCGCCAGCAGGGCCCGGTACTGCCGATCGGCCAACAAAACGGCGGTTTCTGGTTGCGGGGACCTTAGGGCGGAAGCCATGCTGGATCGCTGACTTGACGTGGAATCCGCTTTGCCGCTGTCGGGCTCAACTCGAATGCTTGAGTGCGGTCGAAATCGCTGAGATGCAAGTGATCCAGCGGCTCTTGATCGGTGGATGGGTCGATAGAAACCAGAGCAGCAGTGCCACGACCGAACCACCAGGCAGCAGCAGCTCGATCGCCAAGTACGGCCCAAGCACCCGGGCGCGAACCACAAGCCGGTCCAGCAACGCCAGGCTTCTACGAAAAGCGAGGAGCTTCATTGGCCACTCCTTGTTCGCGGCGCCATCCCAAGAACCCCAACTTCGGCAAGGTCACAACACGGCCGTGGCGATCTGCACTCGATCTTTGCCACTGGCCATACCCAACCTGGAAGTCAGCAAGGCGCGTGCCTGGCCGGCAGATCCACTTCGCTTCGGCCGCAAGCGCTGCGGCAACAAAGACTTACGGATCCGCTGCGTGGAGGTGCTTGGAGGACAGAGGGCAAGATGCCAGCGGCCAGGCGCCAATCGCCTGGCATGGCCGCCAACGGATGGGCACCTGGAACGTCACTTCACCGGCATCAACCGGGGCGGGAGATGCCGAGCTTCTTCATCTTCCACTGCAAGGTCGAACGCCTCAGGCCCAGTCGGGACGCTGCACCCTCCGGGCCGCCCACCACCCAGCCCGTTTCGCGCAGCACACCGAGAATGTGTTCCTTTT
>Ga0210401_10006504_pt1 | contig 11845 bp, 8 predicted proteins | sample IncBWH32MmetaG_FD_150866 | JGI IMG/M metagenome (GOLD analysis project Ga0210401, IMG submission 150866) | Forest soil microbial communities from Barre Woods Harvard Forest LTER site, Petersham, Massachusetts, United States - Inc-BW-H-32-M | ecosystem: Environmental > Terrestrial > Soil >... | reverse complement strand
GGGATAAGAAGGGCCCAGGAAGACTACCTGGTTGATAGGCTGGAAGTGGAAGCGCAGTGATGCGTGCAGCTTACCAGTACTAATCGCCCGTTCGGCTTGACCATAAAATTTACTCGGTGCAGTAAAAACCAGTCGTCAGCTCTCAGCTCTCAGTCCTCAGCTAAAACCTGAGCTGAGGCGAAAGCAAGTTTTTTGTTCGAACCCGAACCTGGGTGGCGAACAATATAGGAGACGCTGACCACTGGTGCGCCGACGAATTTTTTCGAGCCTTGAAGAAGAAAGCCGCTAGCTATTAGCCATTGGCTGCTAGCTAGCACCCAATCTATTCAGTTGTGAGGCTTCGTCCTCACGCTCTTTGAGAAATTCAGCTCTTAGCTTTTGGCTCTTAGCTCAAATCCCGCGGGATTCCAGCTAACGGCTAAGAGCTAACAGCTAAAAGCTTCGCGCGCAGGGCGCGCGATCAAGTTGTCGGTGATTTTACCGCGGGGGTTCCACCCGTTCCCATCCCGAACACGGAAGTTAAGCCCCGCTGGGCCGATTGTACTGCACGCGAAAGTGTGTGGGAGAGTAGGTAGTTGCCGGCATAAATAAAGGCCGTTGAGAGAAATCTCGACGGCCTTTTCCTTTTGCGACGAGTCATTGGTCGTTCGTCGTTGGTTGTTGGCAACCCTCGGAGCTAATATCTGCCGCCCCTGCGGAGCCGGGGCCACAAGTGGCATCCCACCACGGACGGGCTTTATTTCTTAGGCTGCGTGGTGTCAGGTTTGTCCTGCTTCGGCATTGCTCCCTGCTGCTCGCTCGTGGGAGGGACGATGCCCTTGATCCGCATGTAGGTGACAAGATTTCCGTAGTGTTCCATGTTGTGGCCAATGCTGATGCTCAGAACCGCATACTTCGGCAAATCATTGCCGAAAAACTTCACTGTTTGAGTCGCCGCCGCGTCGGTCATGGTGTCGTAGACCTTGTCACAATAAGCGAAGCCCTCTTTGAGTGCGGCGATCAGATCGGCTTTCGACGTTTTGGTCTTTTCGATGTTCAGGTCAGGACTCTTCTCTCCAGAAGCGGTGGAGCAGAACAGATACTGAGCGTCGGCCAGGTGTCCGATGATCTGACCAAAGCTGCGCACGGTGTCGACGGGCTTGAAGTTGTAATTCTCTTCCGGCATTTTTTCGGCGGAACGGATTAGGATTCCCTTGGTTCTTTCGTAGCCGCGCTTGTTGATGGCGCTGAACGGATTGCCGGAAGGCTGCTGGGAAAGGGCGGGCAAGGCAACAAGACACAACAGCAATGTGGGCAGAAATTTTCGCATGGTTTCTCCTTTTCGACGGCCAGCAAGGGTAGCAGAAAAATTGTGGAGGGTTGTTAAAGTCATGAGGAGCAGCCTTTCCACGGACTTAGGTGCGGGGCTAATATCTGCCGTCCCTCCGGGATGTTAAAGATGTCCCGAGTTGTGGAATCCCACGTTTCAAAAAGCACGAAACGCGGGGCACCCGGCGAAAGCCCAAGATCGCGGCGTATGTGGAATCCCACGTTTGCGCAAAAGGCGTGCAAAAATTGGGCACCCGGCGCCAGTGAAGGACGTCTTTGTTGTCTCTTTTCTTTTTCCTCTCCAACGGAGACTTTCATGAAGATCGGCTTATTCGCAATCAATTTTGGCACGTGTGGCGATCCTGCCTCTGCCGTGCAGGTCGCACAGGCGGCCGAGGCGGCGGGGTTTGAGTCGGTGTGGACGGGGGAGCATCTTGTGCTGCCCGATCCCATGCTCCCGTCGTTTCCTCTCGCGACCGAAACGACGTTGCTCGACACCACGGTGGCGCTGACCTGGATCGCGGCGCACACCAAGCGAATTCGCCTCGCAAGCGGCATCATTCTGGTGCCCTTTCGCAACCCGGCGGTACTGGCGAAAGAGCTGGCGAGTGTTGACGTAGTTTCGGGAGGTCGCCTCATCGTTGGAGTGGGAGCGGGATGGCTGGCGCCGGAATTTGAAGCGCTCGGCGTGCCCATGGAACGGCGGGGCGAGCGCATGGACGATACTCTGCGCGCGATGCGAGCGCTGTGGACGATGGAGCATCCCGAGCACCGCGGACCGTTCACGTCGTTCCACGGGGTGGCGGCGTATCCGCATCCGGTGCAGCGTCCCATGCCGCCGATTGTGATTGGAGGGGAAAGCCCGGCAGCGTTGCGGCGCGCGGTGACCATGGGTAATGGCTGGTACGGGTTCGCGCTCACGGTGGAGAAAACGAAGCAGCATGTGGAAGGGTTGAAGCGGGCGGCGGAACAGCTTGCGCGTCCGGCAGAACTCGGCGAGCTCGAGATTACCGTGACCCCGGTGGGGCCTTTCGATGAGCGCAGTGTTGCGGCCTACGCGGCGGCGGGAGTCGACCGGCTGGTCATGCTGCCGAAGGTAGATGCGAGTCACGCGGAGCGGCACAGTGCGGTGCCACTCGATGGGATTCTGCGAAACATTGAAAAAGTGAGCCGGGTGGCGGGCGGGGGATGAGCGGTAGCTAGTGGTCGGTGCCTCTCGTTGGCGAAAGCCTAAGATCGCGGCGTCTGTGGAACCATACCCGTTCGGCGCGCTGCGCTTGCCCAGGGCAGACTACTGCGCAAAAGGCGCGCAAACATGGGGCGCCCGCGATTTGCATGCGCCACTGCCCATGAAACTACAGCGGGGGAAGGCTGCCCGCGGGAATTTCGGGGTCGGCGGCATTTGCGGAGCGGTTCTCCGCGGTCCAGCGAATGATGCGGGTCTGATCTACGAAGAAGCTGCGACGTCCAGTCTTGCCATAGCGGACGGGGCGCGCGGTGGCCACGTACGAGGCGGCGACGCGGCATCCGGCGACCGGCTTAGTGGCAGAGACGGCTTCATAAAAGAGAATGTAGCCGTCGCTCTGATCGTGGTCATACATGCGCGGGCGATCGTTGTCGCAGTCCGGGTTTTCGCCTGCGAGGGTGCTGGTCACGGTGCCGGGGAAGAATCCCTGATGCGCGGCCGCGTAGGAGCTGGCCGCCATGTGCACGCCGCGCATCGACTCCATAGCATGGGCTTCGTCGTAATTGATCGGACTGGGAAAGTTCCCGTAGGTCGCCAGCAACAAAAACGACGCGAACAAGAGAACTCCGTAGGCGTAGCTTAGAGCGGCCTTGCGCCGGTCCCCCGGCTCGTGCGGCAGCGATTGGTTGGCGCGCACCGCAGTCGCCACCAGAACCGGCTGCAGTCCCAGACCAAGCAGCAAGAGACCCTGAAGCCATGCGCTTTCTTCCCATTCGTGCACGTAGCGGAGCACGGCGATGCCGGGGACAAACAGCGCACTGCCCATGGCGATGGCGAGCGCGAGGCCGCTTTTGATTTTCTGGCTCCGCAGCCGGAATGGAATGAAGAGATAAGGAAGCCAAGCCAGCGAGAGCGTTAACAGGCCCTGAAACCAGTCGATGAAGGACCACCATCGAATCGAGGCCGCGGCGATGATGCAAGCGGCGGAGGCGACGCTGGTGACCGCAATCACGCGCGTCGGGCGGTCGGCAGCGGGCGCGCGGGGAGTTCCGCAATCCGCGAACGCGTGCCGGATGCGGGGAAGGAACAGGTAAACGACACCGGCGATCGCGACGGCGCAGATCGAAGGGCCGAGCCAGAAAAGCAGTCCGCTGAGATCTCCGAAACAAGTTCCTACTCCGGCCAGTCCCAGAATGCACACGAAAACCAGGGCGAGGCTGCGGCCGCGGGGGCGGAGAGTCCACAAATCCCTGGCCGTGGCAGCGAAGATCCAGGCCAGCGCAAGGCCGCAGAATCCGACCAGCCCGAAGGCAAAAATGGCAGAAGAATCCGGACGATCCATTTCTCTGACGACGGAGATGAGGTTGAGGACCACCGCGACAGCGACAGCGGCGGAAGCGAGGAATGCCATGCCCGCCAAAAGAGAGACCCCGAATGGACGCTTCGCCGTCGTCATGATGAAACCTGGGGGCGATCATATCGTCAGAAGCAGGACGCTCATGGTTACGGAGGTCACGGCCAGGAGAGAGTCGCGCAATAACCATGGCAAAGATGAGCCACTTCCCTGCGCGGTTTGGTGGCGTTGCCTGAAGGGAGTCGGTGTCTGATCGGTCGTCGCTGAAGCGACCCGGGCGTCGACGATGCACGCGCTCGTGGAATCCCACGCTTGCGCAAAGGGTGCGCAAACGTGGGGCACTCGACACGGTTAAATCCATATCCCTATGGAAGCGGAGGCTCGGTTGGTGGTGGACCGGACGTGCCGTTGTTGATCAGTTCGGGATACAGGACATTCAGGTATCGGCCGCCGCTTACATGGCTGGTCGAGACAAAGGCGACTCCACAGTAGGCATCGTTGACGGTGTTGTTGGAAATCACATTGTTGGCCTCAACTCCATCGTCAGTCTCAAACACTCCCTCAGACAAGTTGGCCAGGGGCGTAGCATTGAAAATGGTGTTGCTATCCACCACGCTGTTGGACGTGCCTTGCATGTCGATTCCGTCCAGCGCGTCGATATTGCCAATCAGATTATTACTGATGTGGGCACGGTTGGCCACATTCAGAAAGATGCCACTCTGGACGTGGTTGATCACGTTGTGGTCCACGACGACCCCGTCCCCCACCGCCCTCAGCACTACCCCTTCACTTCGCAGGTTGACGCAATCCGATATTGACAGTGTCCCGCATGCGCCTTCCGTGATGACGTTGCCTTCAACTTCACCGACTGCTCCGTTGAGCAGGAATATCCCGAACTGATTGACTCCACTGGCAGGCCCCAGCCCGGAAATGTTGTTGCCCTCGATTTCCACACTCACTCCGGCACTGCTGACCTCGATGCCGTCTCGCTGGTAATCGTGGATGCTGTTCTCTTCGATCTCGACGTGGAATGGGCCTGCCTCGCTGGAGTCGACGACCACACCGAAGCCATTGCCAAAGAAGGTGGAACAGCTTTGCGGGTTGGGGAGTTGCGCACCAAAAACGGCACTCTTCTTAATTCGGCCGGAAGCGTTAAAGAAATGAACTGCCGACAGTGCGATGTCGCAGCTTGCGATCGTATTCTGGCTGGCATCGATGGCGAGGTTCTCGAGGGTGACATTTTCCGTGTTCATGACCGTGATCACCGACTCGAAAGGCAGGCCCTGTAAATCCGTCAAGGCGGGCTGCAATAAAACGCGATCCACCAGATTGCAGCAGGGGAGAAATCGAGTAATGTCCACGTGCGTGGTGATGCCTCTCAGCACGAGCGGTTTGGTGACAATGAGTTGTTCGGGGTAGAGCGCCGGACAGATCTCGATCACGTCACCCGGATCAGCCGCATTCACGGCGGCGGTAATGGTGGTGTAGTGGGCGTGCGGACAAGATGTATTCGGTTTCCCGACGACCAGCGTGGCCGCTGAACTCGTCACACAAAGCACGCCTACAAAAAGCAGAGTTAGCCCCAAGTGGTGGAACAGTCTTCCAAACATGTTTTTCCTCCAAAGCCCGGCGGGTCCAGCTTTTATTTTTGAGCGGGCGTAGTAGCTAGATCGGCTGATGACGTCACGATCGCTGTGCCCAAATGGCGGCAAGGGGACTTGCGTCGTGCTCGAAACGGAGGATCCCCGAAAGAGTCGCGTGCAGCAGGCCTAACTGAGTCGGCGCGGAGAGTACGCCTAACTATCCACGGCTGTCATCATCCAAATGGACTAAGGTGCGGGGAAAGCACGCGTGTCGCCCAGTTGTGCCTTGTGGCTTTCTCCCAGTCTGACGATATTTCGGCGGTGTTCCTCGGTCACAGATCACCCAGAGCTCCTGGAGCAGACTCATGGAGTGCCGCTGAAGCATTTCCAGCAATCGGGTCAAAACCACTACCTTACTTTCAGCTGTTATCACCGCCAGCCAAAACTCCGGATACCCGCGCCGAGGGATCTCTTCATCCGAGCTCTCGAGACGGTGCGCCAGCAATATGAATTCTGTGTCTATGGATTCGTGGTCATGCCTGAGCACGTCCACTTATTAGTAGGAGAACCAGAAAAGGGCGAGCTGGCACAAGCTCTGCAGTCGCTCAAGCAATCGGCAGCGCGTTGACTGGCGCTGCGTGCTGCGGAGCCCTTCTGGCAAGCACGCTACTGCGACCTCAACGTCTGGAGCGAACGCACATTTATCGAGAAGCTTCGTTACATTCATCGCAATCCCGTGACGCGCGGACTCGTGGATCGCCCTGAGGATTGGCCGTGGTCGAGTTTCCGGCACTATGTGACGGGAGAGGCGTGCGGAGTGGATATCGAATCGCGATGGACGGCGCGGCAGCGTGAGCGCCGCGGAACTCTCCCAACCGCGCAGACCGTAAAGAAAACCCCCGCCCAAGCGGAGCTTGGACGGGGCACCCTCGAGAGTCGGGGCGACGGTTGAGGTGAGCCACCCGATGCGTGCTCGTGGAATCCCACTCTTGCGCAAAGGACGCGCAAACGTGAGACACCCGGCTATTCATTTGGCCACACCTTGAACCATTTGCAGCGCATCGCGATATAAGAAAGGCACCCAAAAGGCGGGTTGTTCCCGGCTACCTCTCTTCTCGAAGAATCCGACCTCACTTAACTTTTGTGCCTTTGCCATTGCCTCTACCTCATCCACTGCCCAGATTCTGGCAAGCGTTGCCGGGGTCTGCTGTGTTTTTTTGCCCTGTAATGCCATTAGTAGCGGCTTTAACAGCGGATGTTCGGCACAGAGAGTCTGCTCGAAGCGAACCTTTGACACCTGAGGAAGAGACGCCTTCAGCGCAATAGGATCGAACAGGGCTTCACCGCTGGGCTCACTTCCGCCGATCTCTAGCAATCTGATTTGCTCGTCACGAGCGGAGGAAAGCAAATGGATCAGTTCCCTTGGAGCGGTCTGGCCAGTCCCATCTGCGGTACGCGTCAGCAACCAATCGAGTGTTGTCGACTTGCCCTTTCCCTTGTCAACTTGAGGCGGGAACACTCGATAGAAAAGGTATTCCTGCTCGGCTGTACTCTTTAGGACTATTTCCGATTCCACGTGATAGCGAGCACGAATAGCATCATTGTAAAGAAGGCGACGCACTACCAAGTTCAAAAGAGCTTGTCTATCCCAAGTTATCGTTAGAGTCCGAGTCACATGGCTGGCCTCTCGGAAACCTCCTTGAGTTATCCGTGCCCAAATATCATCGCGCAGGAATATCTTAACGGCAATATTCTTCCTGGCGCTGAGGTCGCGGTAGACGCGAAACAGAGCGCGGAGTCCATTGGTTTCTAAGTCTGTCGAATCGGCAAAGGCAACATCTAATCTATCCAAAATAATCCAAAACCTCTTTCGGGAGTCCTCAAGAGCCTCGTCAAATAGTTTCCAGAGGGTATCCACAGAGACATAACCCAACTTCACTTTATCCCTGGCTGGCTCCCGAAGAGTGATCTTACCGGAGAATCCCTCGGGAACTCCGGTCGATGGATTGATCTTAATCTCTCCAGTGAAATCGAATCTCTTAACGTAGTCCAAGACAGACCGAAGCATTCGCCGAGGAGACCATTCCCCGGACGTAATCAGACCGGCTTCGTCGAGCGTAGTGATAAGTCGTCTGGCGTATATGTTATCGATTTTGTAAGCTCGCAGCGCGCTTCCCACAAGAGATAAAAAGTACAGATTCCACAAACCACGAAAGTGTTCTTCCGATGAAGGTGGATCCGTGACCAGCAATTCGAACGCCGGAGTTCCCCGAATCGTCTCTCCGGCAGCAGGTAGAATGTCCCGGGCCTTTAGATCGTCTCGTTTTTTACGAAGCAGTTGATAAATCGCGCTCTTTCCTGAACCCTTCGGCCCATAAACAACGTCGACGTCTCCACTGATGACCTTCCTCCAGTGCTCAGTTTCAACAAAATACGACTCCAACGCGTCAAGTTCGTCTTCTGCGATGCGACTTCCGAAAGTGATAGCGCGAAGGGTGTCCAGCTTGCTCATAAATGTTGGAAATCTGATTTTACACAGGTTTCAGGAAGATTCCGCGTCGTGGGGCACCTAGCAAATGCTCTACCGCTTCAACAATCTGGAAGGGACTGGCGGGTGCCCCGTTCAAGCTCCGCTTGGGCGGGGGTGTTCCTCGACTGACCAGGCACCCGCGCACAAAAAAGCTTCTAACCCAAATAAGACAGGGCCATCCGTCCGGATCGGCCCTGAAGTGTTATGTGAGATGCAGCGACCTACTTACAAACGATGCTCGGATTGTCTTTCGCCAGGTCCAGGCAAGCCTGATGCTGTTTCTGTTTCTTCGCCGCATCGGCCACGCTCTCGGGTGCGCTCGAAACGGGCACGCTGGTGACGACCGGATCCGTGGCGGGCTGACCTGCATCCATTCCCGTGGTCGCCGCCGCGTTTTGCAGGCGGGCGCCGGAAGGTTGCCCTTGCGTTGCCACCGCCGGCACAACTGCGGGTGCTGCCGGAGCTGGTGCTTGCGGCGCGGGCGATTCCTGCGCGTTCATCCGGCCATGCTCCTGCCAGTCTGCCAGGATCAGTTGGCACGCATCCTTGGCCGCGTTGCCCACGGTGTGCGTGGCATTCGTGCCCAGCACATCGCCGGCCTTGTTCGCCACCTGGATCTGGCTGTTGCTGCGCAACAGGCCGCGATTCTTCTTCGACTCACGATTCATCATGATCGTGTAATCGGCATTGGCCTGGTTCACCGTCACGGTCACGGCGCAGTTCTTCTGCAGATCCTTGGTGATCTCCATGCTCTCGTCGTGCGAATCAATCGTCGAGCTCGATCCCCACGCTCCCCAATGCTTGCCGCCGCCTCCGCTGCCATTACTGGTCACGTCTTGCGAACCCTTGCCTTGCACGAACACGCGCGGCTTCTCCTGCGCTCCCGCAGAGACAACCAGACATACGATGACTGCCAGCCCGAGCTTTCTCATGAAGCCCTCCCCGCACCCGAGTTTCCCCTGCATTCCCCTGGACGGTCAAATGACCGAAGTTTGCCGGTTCGACCTTCGCTTTCTCCTTCGGACACAATCGTTTACGCGGGCAGGGGCGCCCCCTTACGCCGGGCACTCCCATTTTGGCCTGGGTGGCCCATTCAATCGCGGCACTTCGCGATTGAGTGGGATCGAAATGCTGTCAGGAACTCCCCACATGTTCCGTCACACACATCCGTGACCGACGTCCTTGCGGCTTCCCTACTTAGTAAGTAAATGTAACTCGCCGGGCGTGTCCCTGGAGGACGCGAGCATCGTGGGCTAAGTGCTTTGTCCGGAATATTTTGCCTATAAGTTCTTTGAAATCAAAGATCTTGGTGCTCTCTCCCGCGTAACCCGATGATTCCACAGGACCGGAGGGAGGGGGTAACCTTGAAATCTGCCGCATGCCAAGGCGGACCGGAGCGGCGGCCCCATACAAGCGCTACTTCAAATTCACGACGGCGACTTTGTTGACTCCGCTGCAGGCGAGGTAGAGCTTTCCATCGGGGGTGGCGACCATGTTCCGGACCACGCCTCCGCCGGAGGGGATCTTTTCCTGGCTGAAGGTTTGGGACTTGGGATCGAAGCGGACGAGCGTGTTGGGCTTGACACCGGATTCGCTGTACCAGACGGTGCCGTCGCTGGTGAACGAAGTCGGTATAGAAGACGGTGTGGAGAGGTTTTGCCATGCCGATGGAACTGTAGTCGAGTGGTGTTGCGGCCTGCTGTTGGCAGGTCACGCGGCGCGAAGAAGTTGATGTTGTCGGTGAGGCAGAGTGGCAGAATGGGAAGACCGTCGCGGCTCAGTTGGGTTGCGCGGCAACGGTGGCGGGCTTGGCGCTGATGGTGCCTGACGACATGAGGTTGGGAAACTTGCGGACGTAGGTGCTCATGGCGGGATGCCAGAATCCGTTGAAGCCGAAAAAGTACATCTCTTTGATGGCTTCGTCGGCGGGCCATTTCTGCATGGCCATGCGGTAGGTGGCGACGAAAACTCCGGTGCGGTCTTCGCCGAAATGGCAATGGACGAAGACTTTCTTTGTGGGATCGTCGCTGCTGAACAGCGACAGGAACTCGGTTACCTGCTCGCGGCTGGGCGGTGCGAACCCATTGACCGGGATACTGATGAAGTGGATGCCGAGGGCCTCGGCCTCTTTCTTTTCCCGCTCGCGTTCGGCGGCATTCTCGCCACGCAGGTCGACGATGGTAGTGATGCCGAACTTCTTGAGTTCCTGGATCCCGCCGCGGCGAGGCTGTGCCCCGCGATAGAGTTGGTCGGTAATCTTTCCGGCATTGGGGACGCCGGTGACGTTGAGCTTCTGCCCGTAAACCCACCGGGAGGGACCCGCACTGATGAGGGGATCCTGCGCGCGGACGACGGGAACGCTGACGAGAAACGAAAGCAACAGAACGAAGACAGCTCGGCATCCGCGCATGGCTGATTGGATGCAAGAAGTCTAGCATGCGTTGGGAGCACAGGGACGAGGCGGGCTTTCTACAATTCTTTAGCGGTGGTTGCCGGGTTCGGAATTGCGGATTCGTGGGCGATGATGAGCCACTTCCCTTCACGTTTGCGAAGGACTACTAAGTTCACGCCCACGGGAGAAATTGGCGCTTCGGTGTTCGAGCGAGGATGCACGAAGGTAACTTCGGCGGGGGCAAGATTCAGCCTACGATGGAGGCTCGGGTCGTTGAATCTTTTCGACGCGTGAGGGGCTATGCGTCTGCTGAAGAAGCTTAGTGGAAGCTTGGGGTTTGTGGTTGTGACAGTTACGGTTTTTCTAGCATCGGCCAGTTTGGGGCAGTCGTCGTGCAATCCGCCGTCGCTGGGAGATTTGGCGCGGAAGCAGCGGGAGAGCAAGCAGAAGGACGCGAAAGACGCGAAGGATGCACCTGCAAAAGCGAAGGACGCTCTTGCTAAAGCAAAGAAGGTGGTCACTGACGAAGACATGCCGGAGCATGCTCCGGATTCGGACGAGGCTGTGGCCGGGCCGGACGGGCCGCACGACGAAGCTTCGGTGCCGAAGTCGGCGGACGATGTGGTCAGAACCGGCGACCAATGGAAGGCCGCAATCGCGCAGCGCAAGGCGGTGCTAGCGGACTTGAAGGATCGGATCGACAAACTCAATGGCTCGATTCATTTCGTCGAAGCCAACGCCTATCGCAACGGGGTGGAGTACAACAAGAAGCAGGCCCAGAAACAGCAGGACGTCGAGCGCATGCAGGCGCAATACGACGACCAGAAGCGGGATCTCGAGCAGATGCAGGAAAACGCGCGCAAGGCCGGATACGGCAGCGCGGTGTGGGATCCGTAGAGCGTGATAGCCGGCTGTTAACCTTTCCTTATCAAATATTTGGGCCGTGTCGCGGCACCCCACGGCAGCGACTTATGCTGGGCGGATGCCGAGCGCAAGATCTGGCGTCGGCTAGACATAACATTCCGATACGCCGCCTATTTTTCTCCGATCTGCTTGTTACAATCGAGAACCGCCCTCGTCTACTCATATTGGTTTGGTCTGCTTTCGAAAGGACTCCTCCCATGCGTTCTGCTTTGTTTCTTCTGCTTTTGATGGCTTCGTGCGTTCTGACGTTTGCTCAGCCAGCGGCTTCTGGTGCGGAAGACGGGATGCCGGATCTGGAGCATTTCACTCCGGAGCGGGCGGATAAGTCGCTCGATCCGTGCAACGACTTCTTTCAATACGCGTGCAGCAAGTGGGTGAAAGCGAATCCCATTCCGGCGGACCAGGCGAGCTGGGGAACGTTCGCCAAGCTGGCCATCTGGAATGTGGCGGCGATTCACAACACGCTGGAGGAAGCGGCAAAGCCTTCGTCAAGCCGCACGGTTGCTGATCAGAAGGCGGGCGACCACTACGCGTCGTGCATGGACGAGGCGGCGATCAATAAGGCTGG
>Ga0210401_10006502_pt1 | contig 11849 bp, 7 predicted proteins | sample IncBWH32MmetaG_FD_150866 | JGI IMG/M metagenome (GOLD analysis project Ga0210401, IMG submission 150866) | Forest soil microbial communities from Barre Woods Harvard Forest LTER site, Petersham, Massachusetts, United States - Inc-BW-H-32-M | ecosystem: Environmental > Terrestrial > Soil >... | reverse complement strand
CGGAACCCGGAATCGCTGATATCCTCTCTCACCTCGGTGAACATTGCCTGCGGTGGGCATGCCGGCGACGAACAAACGATGAAGGCAACTATTGAGCAGGCGCTTCGCTGGAAGCTGGCGTTGGGGGCGCATCCGGGCTATCCCGACCGCGCAAACTTCGGCCGACTGGAACTACAAATGCCCGCTGAAGCCATCGCGGATTCCGTCTTTGAACAAGTTCGCGCACTGGCCGACGTTGCCGCCCACTACGGGGTTGCCTTGACGCACGTCAAGCCGCACGGCGCACTCTACAATCAGGCGGTCCGCAATCGCGGGATTGCTGAAGCCATCGCGAAGGGTGTCGCGCGATGGCGCCGCGACGTCGTACTCATGGGTCTCGCCGGATCGCAGATGCTGGAAGTTTTTCGTGAAGCTGGATTCTCTGTCGCTGCGGAAGCCTTCGCCGACCGCCGCTACGAAGTTGACGGGACGCTGCGCTCACGCAAGTTCGACGACGCGCTGATCCGCGATCCCGAAGAAGCCGGCCGCCAAGCTTTGAACATCGTGCGACGGGGCACGGTGATTGCATGCGACGGCAGTGAAGTTTCCATCAACGCTCAAACTATCTGCATTCACGGCGACAGTCCCGGCGCTCCCGACATTGCCGCAAGCGTGGCCCGCACGCTACGCCGAGCTGGCATTACTCTGAGCGCTCTCGGGCGCTAATGAATTCACTTTCCCTTGTCGAATCCGCCACAGCGCGTAAATCGGTATTCCCGACGCCACGATCAGCAATCCGGGCCAGGTGTACTGCGGCTTGTAGCGCAGCAGTTGCACCTCGATGAACAACGCGAGCAGAAGATAAACTGCGGGAAGCAATGGGTATCCGAACACTCGATACGGGCGTTCGATGTCTGGGTGCCGTATGCGGAGCACGAACAGTCCAGCCACAGTCAGAATGTAAAACATCACTACCGCGAAGACCACGAAATCGAGCAACTGCCGGTACGTACCGGAAAGGCAAAGAGCGCATGCCCAGATACATTGGACCCACAGCGCCGCGCTGGGCGCGTTCCGCCGGTTCACGGTGCTGACCCGGCGAAAGAAAAGTCCGTCCCGGGCCATGGCGTAGTAGACGCGCGCTCCGCTGAGGATCAGCCCATTGTTGCAGCCGAACGTCGAAATCATAACCGCGATGGCCATCACCACCGCGCCGACTGGGCCCAGAATCGCTTCAGCAGTTGCCGTCCCCACGCGATCTCCTGCTGCAAACTGGATACCCCGCTCCAGCGTCGATCCCCCCGTCGCGTTTCCTACTAATGGAAGCACCTGCAGGTAGGCAAAGTTAGCCAGCACGTACAGCAGCGTCACCATACCCGCGCCCAGTACCAGCGAGAGCGGCAGGTTGCGGCCAGGATTTCTTACCTCCGCCGCCGTGAAGGTGACATTAGTCCAGGCGCTCGAAGAAAATAAAGCGCCGACCATCGCCAATCCTACCAACGTCAGCGTATGAACCCACACCGTTTGCTGTCCGGCGGCGTACGCATGGACGCCGAAGATATCGGCGTTGCGCCAAAAACCACCGAAATTGGCCGCCCGCACTGCGCGCGTTCCGAAAGCGAATCCAAGTAGGATCAGCCCGCCAAGCGCTGCGATCTTCGCAAGCGTAAAAATATTCTGGACCTTAGCACCCAGCCGTATGCCACCGGTATTGATCCAGGTGAGGAATACCAAGGAAAGAATTGCAAGCAGATTTTGCGTGTTCAAACCAGGGCTGTACGGACCCAGCACGCCGAACCACATCCTGTAAGGGCCAAAGGTTCCGGGCCTCCAGATCCACGCCGAAGCGGAAACTCGCGGAGCCAGTACGCCGGCGAAATTAGCGAACGCGATCGCCACGGCGGCAATGGTCGCCGTTTGGATGACCAGCAGCATCGTCCAGCCATACAAGAAAGCCCACATCGAGCCGAAAGACTCACGCAGGAAAATGTATTCACCGCCTGCTTTCGGCATCGCCGCCGCAAGCTCTGCGTAGCAGAGAGCCGCCATCATTGTCATTAAACCGGTGACCAGCCAGGCGGCAATCAACAGTGCCGGGCTTCGCACTTGCCGCGCGATGTCCGCGGACACGATAAAAATCCCGGAGCCAATCATCGAGCCAGCCACGATCATAGTGGCATCGAGTGGGCCGAGGCTCTTGAGCAAATCGCCGCTCCGGCCCGACAGCGATGCCGTCGCACTTCCGCGGACATGGGCGGTAGTCTTCATGACAGATGTGAATGTGTACCACAACTGCTCTGAAATTGCGCAGAAATCCAATTGAGGAAGCGTTATCGGAGTGCGTGGAAAGTCTTCTGTTTTGGCGCAAGACGCACGTCACCGATCGATGGATCAATCTTGGCCGACCTCTCCCGAACAATGCGCCTCGCGCGTAGCTGCTACGCGGCAATCCTTTGCTTCAATTCAGCGTTGATCGCCTCCGACAGGGTATCGAAATCCCATGAGCCGTCGTGACGAACCGCGTTAATGAAGAAAGTCGGCGTTCCATTTACGCCAGCCCGCACACCGCTCAGAAAATCCTCGCGAACGCGTTCCGCGTAAGCATGCCGGCGAAGGTCGTCGGTAAAGCGTTCAACATCCAGTCCCAACAGCTTGGCGGCGGCAATCAATTGCGGAGGCGTTAGCGCGTCTTGATGCTCATATAAGTAGTCGTGCATTTCCCAGAACTTGTTCTGCGCTGCAGCGGCCTCGGCCGCTTCAGCCGCAACCTCGGCATCGGGGTGGATTTGCGCGAGAGGAAAATTGCGGAAGACAAAGCAAAGGTTGTCACCGAATCGTCGCTGAATCTGCTTAGCAATCGGGTAGGCTGCACCGCAGTAAGGACACTGGTAGTCGCCGTATTCCATGAGGGTCACGGGCGCGTTAGCCGGCCCTTGAATATGGTCGTGGTGTGGATCTACTTCCAAGCCGCGAAATTTGTGCGGAGTCTGTTTTTTTGTCATGCTGCCACTCCTTTGCTTTCTAATTCCTCTAATGCATTAAGAATTCCGTCTGCCCCAGGATTGACTGTAATCGGGGAGACGTAGCTCCAGCGAATAATGCCTTGCTCATCGATGACGAAGAGCGCCCGCTCGGTGAACCCGTCTTGCTGACGATACACTCCGTAAGCCCTTGCTACTTCTCCTTTCGGTTCGAAATCGGACAGCAAGGGAAAACGCAGTTTTCTGTCCTCTGCGAAAGCCCGATGACACCACGCGCCATCGACCGATATGCCAAGCAGGTCGGCGTGAAGCCGCTGAAATTCGGGCAAAACCTCGTTGTAAAGAGCCATTTGATCTCCGCAAACTGGGCTCCAGTCAGCGGGATAGAAGGCCAGGATCAGACGTTTCCCGCGGAAGTCCTTAAGTGAAACGGAGTGGTCGGGAGCAGCCTGCAAAGAGAAGTCGGGAGCAGCCACTCCGGCGGGAAGCGGTCCAGATTTAGCGGTGGGGGTACGAGTGTATCCCTGAGTTTCAATTGTCTCGCTGCGGCTGAGTGGATGAGCAGAGATAACGTCATTCATGGCAGCTCCTTTTTCTTTAATGATTTCATGCGGCTATCTTCATTCGCAATCAGTTTCCTGCCGTAAGAAACCAGGATAAGCTACATCGCTATTTTTTTCTGGCGTCAAAGAGCATCGAGTGCGCGATCTGGGAATCGGTTAGGCGTGTAGTGCGAACTGCTGAGAAGAAGGACCATTGGAGTCCATCTTCGTATCCGCGCAAGGGTCTAACAATCCGCCGTGCGCGTCGATAGAATTTGCGACGATATCTCTATGGATAGCTATGGCTTCTGATTTACTGTTGTCTACGACTTTGGATGTAGATCGCTGCCGAGATTTATTCTGGGCGCGAGGCTCACAACTAGCGTAACGGGTCTATGGTCTGGCGCTGGCGCCACGTATCCATGGCGTCGGGGAGGTTGCGTTTGCTGGCGATCTGAAATGCGAACTTGGCAACATCTTTTCGTGTATGCGGTTGAAGTTCGTTCCACGAGGTTGAATGTTGTGCGATAAAGTCATATAGATTCTGGGCTGTAGCCAGAGCTTGATCGGTCTTACCGTCTTTATCGTACGCATCAACCAGCGCATAGAGGAGTTGGTCTTCGTTTACGGGTACCATCCAGGCAGGATTGCCGGAGTCAGGGCGTCCCCCATAGTGAGCAATCATCTTGTCGCACAGCGCAATACTCGTGAGAAGCGTTTGTTCAAGATGCTCCCAGTCCCTTTGCATCTGGTACGTTTGGGCAAGCTGCATGTACACCTGAATAATGGCAGGGTCGTATTCGTCGGCGGACGACTGAAGACGGTCGATCAACTGTTGGGTTGTGCTTACGGCATCCGGGAGGCGCCCCATCCGGCGCAAGGTTTCCACTGTCGCCTTATTACACTGGATCAGCCGAATCGCTTTGTTATCGGTAAAGTGCTCGGTGAGTTCTGTGGCGTCCTGATAGCGCGCCAAGGCGGACTCGAGTTGGCCCGATTGCAAATGAGCGGCTCCATCGCGAAACGCGGAATCAAGAATGGTTTTGTATACGCCTTCCGCTTCACGTGTGCTTCCCGCTGCTGCGTACAGTCCGGCAATGTGCTCGCGAGCATTCTTCAACGCAATATATTGTTCCTCATTCAGTTGGGGTAGGACCTTTTCTGCTTCCCCATAGTTTGCGAGAGCGTCAGCGTACTCTCCCTTCTGCAACTCCCTGCCGCCGCTTTCAAATAGAGAGTGGAATTTAGCATCCTGGATGGAATCGTATTTCTGCTGCTTGTTGGCAAGATCCAGAGAGGGAGTGGCCGGAGACGTCACGAAGCGAATGAGGCTCGACGAGGCAACCAATATCAGCACGATCAGTAGCATCCACATGCCGCTTTTTTCGAGGATCCTTACGCCCTGCACGCCGCTCTCCCAAACTTACGTAACTTGATGCTATGAAACCTGATTGGCTTAGATAGCTTCAGGACGCATGCTAGCATCCGGCGCAAAAAGACCGGAGCGCAAAGCGTCGGCCGAAATTACTTCGGTGCAGTAAGTAAGCCACCATGGTCAGCGCATGAAAATAGGCAGGAGACTGGGTGTGTCGTTTCTTTGCGGAATCATCGCCATATCGGCGGGAGAAATTGTTTATTGGTACCGATTGGAAAGGCGCGTCCCCAGCTATGCCAGCACAATTCCGCGGATTAAGTGGATCCGCGCGCTGGACCATTCGTATATCACACGGACTTCGCCGATTGTGGGCCTCGACGGCACCCTGTACGTCGCCACTGCCAGCGCAATTCATGCCCTTGATCCTTCCAGCGCAGAGAAGTGGGTGTACCGAGTCGATTCCACCGATGCGATGCTAACCGGCACGTTGGCGGAGGACGGAGCGGACAATCTCTACTTTGCCACCGTCAAGTCCGTCTATTCACTCTCATCTTCGGGGCTGAAGCGCTGGCAGGCTGATTGTTCAAACGGGGCACTCGCACAGAATGGCTGGGGAGAGCCTTTCGATGCGAACGCAGTTTATGCCACCTGTGAAACTCATTTCTCTGCCCTCAACAAAAGTGACGGGCGCGAAACATGGCGACTGCCGCAATTCCAGACGCAAGCGCCGCCCTCCAGGCCTTTCCCGCCGCTAATACTGAAGAGTGGACGAATCGTCTTTAGTCGTAACCAGCGGATCATTGCCACTGACCGTGACGGGAACACACTCTGGACCTACCCAGCCGATAACCTCAACGCCGCGTATTTTCTCGGCGCCGGGCCGGATGAAACGATTTACGTACGGAAGGCCTTCGCCAGCGAATTAGTCTCGCTTGAACCCGACGGTAACGTGAAATGGACATTTGATGGTGGCGCCGAGGTGGGATTCAACGAACCCCCGGTGACAGGACCCGACGGTACAGTTTTTATAACCGGCGTTCGCGGACCTGTTTTCGCCCTTGCTTCGGACGGAACGCTGAAGTGGAAATTCCGTCTGCCGGCAAACACCACGGCCGAGGGTTATGCGGCGCCTGTCCTCGGAAGCGATGGAACCCTCTATCAATTGCTCGAAGACCGCGTGATTGCACTCTCGCCTCAAGGCACGATGATGTGGCAATTGCAAGTCCCGGGTGAGCTGCATCATCGAGGTTTCCTTGTATTCGCTATCGACGGAACGCTGTACGCAGTGATGGAGGATTCGGTGGTTTACGCGATACAGACGAGAAACTGAAAGGCTGGAAGACATGAAATGGATGAATTCACAAGCCAGTCGGCATTTGCTGTTCTTCGTGTTGCTGACAACGGTGGCCCTGCAAAGCTGTACTCAAAAATCTAATGCGCAGCCGGAAGGAGGCAACACCGGGAGTTGGAAACAGGCGCTCAAGGACAGTACAGTTGGAGATTGGCAGGAGATTAACACCCTGAACGAAATCCTGCACTTCGATGCCGATGGCTCACTGACTATGAGCAGTCCAGCCGAGCATCGCTCGTGTACGTACGACTTCCCCGACTCCAACCATATTCGACTGGACTGCATGTACCCCCAGGGAAAGCGTTACGCTCAGACCTGGGGGTTTTCTCTCACAGATGACAAACTCATGATCAGGGACGCGAACTCGGTGGGAACGTATCGGCGGAAGTAGGCCTCCTAAGCGAATGTCAAATCACTTTCAGCAAGGGTTGTCCACCATCGATAATTTCGATTGGACTCAATGGAGGTACGCCCGTAAAGTTGAACAGAGGATGAGGCACCGGTAAACGCCGAGTGGTTCGAGGGCCGATGTGTGCTTTGTGGCGGACAACGACGCCGATTGTGAGAGCGTTTCTCTCGGAAGTCAAAGACGCCGGGCCCGCGGGCTGCTAGTCTACTATGCAGATGCTTCTCCGACTGTGACAGATAAAATATGGAACCAGAGAGCCTGGGATTGGAAGAAAATCAAAGCGAAGTTCAAGACTTGGATGTAACCGGTCAGATGCGTGACATTGCCCACGTCCTCCCTCTGGAGGAAATTGCCCACCTTGCGGCAGCGGAAGGCCAGCCTGCTGAGACTTTGATGAACGTTGTCGCTTTGATTGCCAAGCGATTTGAAACTGAGGTTTGTTCGGCGTATCTACTTGAGCCGGATCGAGCCAATCTGGTGCTCGCGGCAACGGTCGGTCTGCGGCGGGAGTGTATTGGCAATCTGCGAATGGCAATCCACGAAGGATTGGCTGGCCTGGTAGCGGAACAGGTGCGGCCTGTTGCAGCAGAGCAGGCGCAGAGTCATCCGCGATTCAAGTATTTCAGGGAGGCAGGCGAAGATGCCTACCAGTCGTTCCTCGGGGTTCCGCTCATCGATCGAGGAGTCCTGCAGGGCGTTCTCGTAGTTCAGACCGTGGAGCCTCGGATTTTCAGCGAAGATGAAGTTCACATGCTGACGCAGGCGGCGGCACAGGTCGCACCCGTTGTTAGTGAAGCGCGGACTCTGGACCGCTTCATCGCTCCCGCGCAGGAACGGCTGTGGGCACTGGCTCGCAACCTGTGGTGGAGTTGGGACCACGATGCCGCCAGCATATTCCGCGATCTCCATCCGGTGCGCTGGAGGCAGGTAAACCAGAATCCGGTCTCGCTGTTGGCGGAGTTTCCGCTGGCCAAGCTTGAAAGTCGTGCCGCCGAACTCGTGCTGCACAGCCGCATCAACTACGCTTGCCGCCGTTTGCAAGAATACTTACAGGCGGACCGCACTTGGGGAACCAGACACGCCGGGGTTTTGCGGCCTTCGCCAGTCGCCTATTTTTCCGCAGAGTTCGGATTGCACGAATCGCTCCCCGTCTATTCTGGCGGTCTCGGCGTCCTTGCTGGAGACCATATTAAGAGCGCGTCGGATCTCGGCATTCCCCTGGTCGGCATCGGCTTGTTTTATGGGCAAGGATATTTCCGCCAGCGCCTGGATCGCAACGGTTGGCAGCAGGAAGAGTATCTGGAGACGGACGTCGCTCAATTGCCTCTGGAAGCGGCGATCGGCAAGAACGGACGTCCCGTAGTAGTGCAGATCGAAACTCGGAGCGGTGCAATTCATGCCAAAGTCTGGCGGGTGGCAGTTGGGCGCTGCGACTTGTTCCTTCTCGATTCGGATGTAGAAGCGAATGCTCCCGACGACCGGGGGTTGACTTCCCGTCTCTACGGCGGAAACGCGCGGACTCGAATCAGGCAGGAGTTGGTGCTTGGTGTTGGAGGCTTTCGCGCGCTTAAAGCGATGGGCATCGCGCCCGGCGTTCTTCACCTGAATGAAGGGCACAGCGGTTTTGCGGTGCTGGAAGCAATCCATATGCGCATGGAGGAGGAAGGAGTCAAGTTCGACGTCGCGGCGCCTCGAGTGTCGCGGGAAGTGGTCTTCACAACCCACACTCCGGTTCCTGCCGGTCACGACCGCTTCCATGCCGATCTCATCGAAGAACATCTGGGTCCCCTGCGTGAAGCGATGGGTCTTTCGCAAGAAAGCCTGATGGGGCTAGGACGCGAAGATCCAAACAACCAGCACGAAACGTTTTGCATGACGGTGGTGGGCCTGAGACTCTCGCGCCGTGCCAATGCAGTTTCCGCTCTTCATGGCGAAGTGTCGAGAGCAATGTGGACTGGGCTCTGTCCAGGTAAGCCAGAGGACGAAGTTCCCATTGGACACATCACCAATGGCGTTCATGTTCCGTCGTGGCTCGCTCCTCAGATGTTCCGCCTATACGACCGCCATCTGGGAACGAATTGGCATCAGCACAGCAGCGAAGCGCGCATCTGGGAAGGCATCGAGAGCGTGGATGACGGTGAGCTCTGGGAAACGCACCTAAGCCTGAAATCGCAACTGCTCGAGTTTGTGCGTCGCCGCGCGGTGGAACAAGCCGAGCGTCGCGACGAATCCCGGGAGGTTTTGCAGCGACTCGGGAAGGTACTTAGCCCGGACGCGCTGACCATCGGATTTGCCCGCCGCTTCGCGACGTACAAGCGAGCTAACCTGATTCTGACGGACATCGAGAGCCTGGCGTCGATGGTGAACGATCCCAAACGCCCGGTGCAATTCGTTTTTGCCGGCAAGGCTCATCCTAACGATGAACCGGGTAAACGGGTTCTGCAGCAGATTGCCGAATTGATGCGCAATTCCCAGTTCGCAGACAAGTTCGTCTTCGTCGAAGACTATGACATTAACGTCGGACGTCATTTCGTGCAGGGCGTGGATGTCTGGCTGAATAACCCACGGCGTCCGCAGGAGGCATCGGGCACGAGCGGTCAAAAAGTGGTCTTGAATGGCGGGCTGAACCTGTCTGTTCTGGATGGCTGGTGGGCTGAGGCCTTCGACGGCATGAATGGATTCGCGATCGGAACGGGCAGAACCCACGCCAACATGAGCGTCCATGACACGCGCGACGCGGAGGATTTGCGCCGGGCGCTACGCGAAGAAGTGATTCCGTTGTACTACCAGCGTGATCGTGACGGTCTGCCACGCGGCTGGATCAAGCGCATGAAGCGAACCATTCGCACACTCGGTTGGCGCTTCAATGCCGATCGCATGGTGATGGATTACACGCAGAAATGCTATGTTCCCGCGGCCGGCGGCACATCCAGTGACATGAGATCTGCCTGGTGAGGCCGCTGAGCCTGTTAGCCTTGAATCAGCCCGCAATCACGCGCTTTGCCAAATTCTCGATCTGGCTACTTACTGCACCACCAGATCAAAACTGACTGTCTGCGTGAAAGTTCCGGTCGCGGATTTATAGGTTCCTGTGACCGTCAGTGGATACGTTCCTGCAGCCGTGCCTGGAGGATCACCCCCGCCGATCCCGCATGACGACAACGTCGCCATGGTCGAGAGCATGCACAAGAAGAAAATAAATCCATATACGCGGCGCGTCTTCACGCGGCGCTTAAACGGCAGGAATGCTACCGCAGCCACTCCCATCATGCTGGCGAGCCCTGCCTCGACCAACGTGCGGTTGCGATCTGGACCAAACGGTGACTTGAGAGAGCCTGAGGTGGGCGGTGTGGTCGTTGCCGTTACCTGTGCTTGAATCGTTGTGGAGCCATCCAGCGTCGTCGAACTTGGCGACACGGTGCAATTGGCTAGCGATGGTGCTCCGCTGCAAGTGAGCGATACAGACTTGGTAAATCCGTTGACCGGAGCCAGATCTACGGTGTAAATCGCTGTTTGCCCGGGAACGACCGTCAAGCTGCCGCAAGTCGAGGTCAACGAAAAATTCTGTACGGTTCCGCTGATTGGCACTGTCTGTGGGCTGCCTGGAGCATTGTCGGTCACGCTAAGCAACGCGGCGGAAGTTGCGGCGGCCGTCGGCGCATAACTTATGTTGACGGTGCAACTGGCGCTGGCGGCAAGTGAGGTGCCGCAAGTGCTCGTGGTCACAGTGAACTGATTGGCATTTGGTCCAGTCAAGCCGATCGCACTGATCGTCAAAAGAGTGGTGCCGGTATTAGTCAGGGTAACTGGTTTCGCCGCACTGGTCGTTCCCACTAATTGTGCAGGTGTGAAATTGAGAGGCGACGGAGCTAGCGTTGCGATTGGTCCGGCGGCCAGTCCCACGCCTGTGAGCGGAATAGCTTGCGGACTTCCGGCGGCATCGTCGGTAATAGTAAGTGTGTCGTTCGCAATTCCAGTAGCCGATGGCGTAAAAGTGATGTTGATCGTGCAAGACTGCGTCGGCGCAAGAAAGGTTGGCGCGATAGGACAGTTATTGGTCTGCGCGAATCCGTTCGCGTCAACAATGCTGGTGATTAGAAGATTATCGGTTCCGGAGTTGGTGAGCGTGACTGGCATCGGGGCACTGGTGACGCCTACGATCTGATTACCGAAGTCGACACTCAACGGAGCGAGCGACGCGGTCGGAAAAGGAATGGCGAGCTTGGTGATGAATGCATGCGATTGGCCGTCACACAAAGTGCAGCTTGTCTGAAATGCGCCCGGAGTCGTGGGAAAATCCGTCGATGTCGTGACGCCCACCACGTAGTCGTTGCCTGAGGTATCTTGCGCGACGCCACCGGCGCCGTCATCGCTCGATCCCCCCAGGAATGTTGAAAAATTCAAACTCGAACCATCGAGGCTGAACTTGGTAACAAATCCGTCTCCGCATATGAAGCCGGGACTGCATATGGTGCTCCCGCCGCCGTATGTCAATTGAGGCGCATTCGGAGTAGTAGGAAAGTTACTCGAGGCTGTCACTCCGGCCATATGAATGTTGCCGGCCGGGTCGATTGCCAGGCCCAGTCCGGCGACGTCATCGCCGGTGCCGCCCAGGTAGGTCGAGTACACGTAAGCAGTTTTCGCCGCATTGATCTTGGTGAGAAAGGCGTCCCCGCAGGCTTCCCCGGTATTAGTGCAGCCGGTCGAACCTCCACCGAATGTGGTTTGAACTGCTCCAGGAGTGGTGGGGAAATCGGACGAATCGGTTCCCCCAGAAACGTAGATATTGCCTGCGGGATCGATGACGAGGCCTACTCCAGAATCCTCACCGCTGCCGCCGAGGTAGGAAGAAAAAATTAGCGCCGTGCCAGTCGGATTGAGTTCAGTGACAAACGCATCGCCGCAAATCGATGCGTGTTGTGCTGGGCACGTGGTGCCGCCTCCAGCGAAGGTTGCCTGAATCGGATTGCTGGTAGGAAAGCCGGTAGATGTTGTGCCCCCAGTGATGTAGGCATTCCCGGAAGCATCAATAGCGATGCTGTTAGCCGCATCGGATCCTGTGCCACCAACGTAAGTTGAGTAGGCTAGAGCCGTGCCCGTGGAATTCATCTCGCTGACGAAAGCATTTGAAGTTCCCGCTAGGGTTGTCTGGAATGCGTTTGCAGTAACCGGGAAATCAGCGGATTGCGTGCCGCCAGTTACGTACGCGTTG
>Ga0210401_10006501_pt1 | contig 11849 bp, 8 predicted proteins | sample IncBWH32MmetaG_FD_150866 | JGI IMG/M metagenome (GOLD analysis project Ga0210401, IMG submission 150866) | Forest soil microbial communities from Barre Woods Harvard Forest LTER site, Petersham, Massachusetts, United States - Inc-BW-H-32-M | ecosystem: Environmental > Terrestrial > Soil >... | reverse complement strand
GAGCTACGCGACGTATCGCGGGAGCTGATTTAGGTCCGCCGTCATTCCAGGGCATGCGAAGCATCGAACTCAGGTACGCAATTGCGCACCTGAGAATCTCGAGATTCCGGGTTCGCCTCTTCGAGGCGCCCCGGAATGACGGGGCAAAACGAGACAGGCGGTTCACTTCGGCCCGTATTTCTCCTGCAGCAGCGGAAACAGACGGTCGGGCTTGAACGGCACCGCGGTGACGCGGATGCCGGTGGCCGCGGCGATCGCATTGCCGAGCGCGGCCGCCACCGGGTTGTAGGGGCTCTCGCTCATCGATTTGGCGCCGAGTGGCCCGAGCGCGTCCGTCGTGTCGGCGAACAACACTTCGGTCCGCGGCACGTCGGCGAAGGAGGGCAGGTGGTAGTCGCGGAAGCGCGGATTGATGATGCGGCCGCCGGCGTCGATCACCATCTCCTCGTACAGCGCTGCTCCGAGCGACTGCGCGACGCCACCTTCGATCTGGCCGCGGCATTGCATCGGGTTGGCGATCCGCCCGGCGTCCGCGGCCTGCACGCTCTTCAGGATTTTTATCTGTCCCGTGCCTCTGTTCACCGCGACCCGAAAGCCCTGCACGTTGAACGCGACCGAGCGAGGCGTGCCCTGCGAATTGCCGTGCGCGGTGAGCGGGGTGTTGCGCGCCTTCGCAGTCATCGCGAGCTCGGCAAAGGAAACGCGCTGCCCGCCGCAGATCACGGCGTCGCGGTCGAGCGCGCAGGCGGCGGGATCGGCGGCCAGCAGCTGCGCTGCGAACTGCTTGATTTCACCCGCAAGCCGTTCCGCCGCCTCCTGCGTCGCGCGGCCAGCGACAAAAGTGCCGGTCGAGCCGTAGGCACCGGTGTCGTGGCCGCCATGTGCCGTGTCGGATTGTCGCAGATGAATCCGCTCGACGACGGTTTTCAGCACGGTCGCCGCGATCTGGCGATGCACGGTCGAGGTACCGTTGCCGAACTCGGCGGTGCCGACGGTGAGATCGAAGCCGCCGCCGTCGCGCAAGCCAATCTCGACGTCGGCGATGTGGCCGTCCGGCGGCACTGTGTCGATCATGGTGAGTGCCATGCCATCGCCAATCAGCCATTCCTCCGAAAGCACGGGCTTCGGCGCTTCCGCCTGCATCGCGCGCTCGACCAGGTCGAGGCACTGGTCAAGCCCGTAGGAGCCATAGCGCACGTCGCTCTCGCCATAGCCCTGCGGCGACAGCATGGGATCGCCGGGCTTGACGACATTGCGGCGACGGATCTCGAACGGGCTGATGCCAAGCTGCTTTGCGAGCTCGTCGATCGCGGCTTCCACCGCGAACAGGGTCTGCGGCAGCCCGTAACCGCGAAAGGCGCCCGCGGGCACCGTGTTGGTGTAGGCGACGACCGCATCGACCTTCTTGTTGGCGCAGTCATAGACACCGACCGACTCGCCGCAGGAATGGAACAGCACGGGACCGGCGTGATTGCCGTAAGCCCCGGTGTTGGAGAGCACGTCGAGATGCAGCGCCGTGAGCTTGCCGTTCTTGTCCGCGCCCGCTTTCACCGCAATGCGCATCGGATGCCGCGTCGAGGTCGCGCAAAACTGCTCCTCGCGGGTGAATTCGAGTTTCACCGGCCGGCCCGTCTTCAGCGCGGCCAGCGCCAGAATATCCTCGACGAACATCTCCTGCTTGCCGCCAAAGCCGCCGCCGACGCGTTCGCAGAACACCCGGATTTTGCCCGGCGCACGATGGAAGATCTGGGCGAGCGCCCGGTGTGTCAGGAACGGCACCTGCGTGCTGGAGCGGACGTTGAGAACTCCGGATCCGTCGATCCACGCAAGCCCGCCATGGGTCTCGAGCGCCGCGTGCTGCACGCGTTGGGTCGTGAAGGTGCCCTCATAGGTGACGGCGGCGGTCGCCAGCGCCGTCGCAACGTCGCCGAACTCGCCATGCGCTTCGGCGACGATGTTGCGCGCGGCATTGGCGACGCGCTGTTCCTTGGTCCGCCCGGGATGAAGCACGGGCGCATCAGGCGCAATCGCCTGCGCCGGATCGAACACCGCAGGCAGAATCTCGTAATCGACCTTCAGGCGCCGGCAGCCTTCTTCCGCCGCCGCTTCATTCTCCGCGACAATGGCTGCGACCCTTTGCCCGACGAAACGCATCACGGGATCGAGCATCCGCGTATCGTCCGGGTCCATCCACGCTTTCTCGTGGCGTGCCGTGGAGTAGAGGACATCCGGCGCGTCCTCATGAACGAGCACCGCGTGCACGCCCGGCACGGCCAGCGCCGCGGTCTTGTCGATCGCGACGATCCGGGCATGCGGATGCGGCGAGCGCACGAGCTTGATGTGCAGCAGGCCCTCGATCGCAGTGTCGAACGTATAGGGCGCCTGGCCGCGCACGACCTGGGGACCGGCGGGCGCGGGCAGGCTGCGGCCGAAGGCCTCGCCGGCAGCGACCTGCTCGACATTCGTCTTGCCGTCGAGTGCGTCCTCGATCGCGCGATAGCCGGTACAGCGGCAGATATTGCCCTTCAGCGCGGCGCCGAGATCCTGCCGCTGCGCCTGGTTCAGCGACGCGCAGGTCAGGATCATTCCGGCCGTGCAGAAGCCGCACTGAAAGCCCTGCGCGTCGAGAAAGGCCTGTTGCAAAGGATGCAGCGCGCCATCCTTCGCAAGCCCCTCGATGGTGGTGATCGCGTGGCCGTCGCCGCGAAAGGCCGGGATCAGGCAGCTGTGCACCGGCTCGCCGTCGATCAGCACGGTGCAGGCGCCGCAATCGCCGGCGTCGCAGCCCTTCTTGACGCCGAAATGGCCTGTCTCGCGCAGGAAGGTTCGCAGGCATTGCCCAGGCCGGGGCGTCGCGGAAAATTCCTTGCCGTTGATCACAAAGGTCATGACCGCGCGGCACCCGAAAGTTCGGTGCGAATCTCCTCGGCAAGCCGCAGCGTCATGGCCTTGCGCCAGAGCGGCTTGCCATGAACATCGTCGTGATAGAGCTCGTCGGTGATGCGATCGAGGATCGTCGTGCGCAGGCCGCCCGCATCGGGCGGCGCGGAAAAACGAAGCTGGATGGGACGCACGGTCGAGGCCGTCACCGTCAGCAGGAAATCTCCGTCTCGCCCGGCCGTGCCGATCAGCAGCGCGGCCGAGCGCCCGACCGGCGTCAGCGAGATCTGGCGAAACGCCGCGCGGCGCTTCAACGCCGTCAAAGGAACGTCGATCTGGCGCAGGAGATCGCCGGACGCAAGCACATTGCCTTGATTGCCGGTGACGAAGTCGGCGACTGGAATTTTCCGCTCACTGCCGTCGGCCTTCCAGATCGTGCAGATGCCCTCGAGCGCCGCCGTGAGCGCGATCATCGGCCCGGCCGGCAGCGACATGCAGAGATTGCCGCCGACGGTCGCGGTCTTCCAGATCTTGAACGAGGCCAGGAAGGCGCGGCAGCATTGATTGATCAACGGCGCGGCCAGCCAATCGGCGGGGCAGGCGAGCGCGTCGAGCTGCGCCACCGTACAGGTCGCAGCACAGCTCAATCCCGCTTCGCCGAGCGTGAGCGCAGGCCATTTGAGGTCGGTGAGATCGATCAGGCGCATCAAATGGACCTGCGGTTCCGAGAACAGCCAGGTCCCGCCCGCAAGCCAGGCATCGCCGGCCGTCCAGGCGGGCAGCTCGGTCCGGCTTCGCGGCCGGACCACATCCGTGATGGTGTTCAAGTCCATATGTACGCTACGCTCCGAAAGCCAGAAGGAAACCTTGCAAGACCGGCGCCAACCCGCAAGTGGACAGATTGCTCCTCAAATTGCAGAAATTGAATTGCGGACAAGCGTTGCGTCAGGAGAGGATATCAAAGCACAATGAATGGGGCGCAATCGATCTGGATCAAGGATCCCCTTGCGATTTTTGCTGACGGTGCCGAACGCGGTATCGTGGTCAGACAGGGCCGGATTGTCGAACTGGTCCCCGCGGGAGTTGCGGCGACAACGGCGGATGTCGTGTTCGACGCCAGCGGCCATGTGGTGCTGCCGGGCCTGATCAACACGCATCATCACTTCTATCAGACGCTGACGCGCGCCTTGCCGGCGGCGATGGACCGCGAATTGTTTCCCTGGCTCCAGGCGCTCTATCCGGTCTGGGCGCGGCTCACGCCGGAGGCGCTCGACCTCGCCGTCACGGTGGCGATGGCGGAGCTTCTGCTGTCGGGCTGCACCACCACGACCGATCACCATTATGTGTTTCCCCCCGGCCTCGAGGACGCAGTCGACATCGAAGTCGCCGCGGCAAGGCGGCTGGGCCTGCGGGTGCTGCTGACGCGCGGATCGATGAACCTGTCGCAGCGCGACGGCGGCCTGCCGCCGGACAGCGTGGTGCAGGATGAGGACGCGATTCTTGCCGACAGTGAGCGTGTGGTGGCCAGGCATCATCAGCGTGGCGAGGATGCCCTTGTGCAGGTCGCGCTCGCGCCCTGCTCGCCGTTTTCGGTGACGTCGTCGCTGATGCGATCGACCGCCGCACTCGCCGAGCGTCTCGACGTCCGCTTGCATACGCATCTGGCCGAGACCGAGGACGAGAACCTGTTCTGCGAGGAGAAATATGGCTGCCGTCCGCTCGATTATCTCGAGCAATGCGGCTGGCTGGGGCAGCGCACCTGGCTCGCGCACGGGATCTTCTTCAATCCGCGTGAAATGCAGCGGCTCGCGAAGGCCAAGACGAGCATCAGCCATTGTGCCTGCTCCAACCAGATCCTGGCCTCGGGCTGTTGTCCGGTGCGCGAAATGGAAGAGGCTGGCGTTGGCATCGGCCTCGGGGTCGACGGCTCGTCATCGAACGACGAATCCAACCTGATGCAGGAGGTCCGTGCGGCCTTCCTGTTGCAGCGGGCGCGCTATGGCGTTTCCAAGGTCAGTCACAGGGATGCGCTGCGCTGGGCGACAAAGGGCTCGGCGGCCTGCGTCGGACGTCCTGAGCTTGGCGAGATCGCGGCCGGCAAGGCCGCGGATCTCGCGCTGTTCAAGCTCGATGAGCTGCGCTTCTCCGGCGCCGGAGATCCTTTGGCTGCGCTGGTGCTCTGCGGCGCGCATCGCGCCGACCGTGTCATGGTCGGCGGGAACTGGGTGGTTGAGGGCGGTGCGATCCCCGGGCTCGATGTCGCCGACCTGATTCGTCGCCACAGCGCGGCGGCGAAGCGGATGCAGGCGGGGTAGCGATTTTGGTGAAAAGCGTGAGACCTCGCCCCGCTCGCGCTCTGCTCTCTCCCCCGCTTGCGGGGGAGAGGTGGAGAGGGGCTGCCGCATGCACCTGTCGTGCAGTCGCCCCCACCCTAACCCCTCCCCCGCAGGCGGGGGAGGGAACACAGCGGAGCAAGTCTGCGCTTTACTTCCCCGGGACCTTGTCGTCGACGCCCTTGACGTAGAAGTTCATGCCAAGAACCTGGCCGTCGTCCAGGTGGTCGCCGCCCTTGCATTCGACGGTCTTGCCGTCCTGATCCACGACCGGGCATTTGAACGGAAACAATTTTCCATCGATGATCGCGGCCTTGGCGTCCTCGGCGAGCTTCTTCACATCGTCTGGCATGTTGGTGAACGGCGCCATGACGACCATCTGCGATTTCAACCCGCCCCAGCTGTCTTCCTCTTTCCAGGTGCCGTCGAGCTCGGCCTTGACGCGCGCGATATAGTACGGTGCCCAGTTATCAATGATGGACGTGAGCTGCGTCTGGGGCCCGAACTTGATCATTTCGGAATCCTGGCCGAAGGCGAGCTTGCCGCGTTCCGCCGCGATCTGCATCGCCGCCGGGCTGTCGGTATGCTGCATGACGATATCGGCGCCCTGGTCGATCAGCGCCTTGGCGGCATCCGCTTCCTTGCCCGGGTCGATCCAGGTGTTCACCCAGATGATCTTGACCTTGATGTTGGGATTGACAGTCTGTGCGCCCAGCATCGTGGCATTGATGCCCATGATGACTTCGGGAATCGGGAACGAGCCGATATAGCCGAGCACGCCGGCTTTCGACATCTTGCCGGCGATGATGCCCTGGATGTAACGGCCTTCGTAGAACCGACCGTTATAGATCGACATGTTCTTGTCTTTCTTGAAGCCGGTGGCGTGCTCGAAATGCACGTTGGGATATTTCTTCGCGACCTTCAGCGTCGGGTCCATGTAGCCGAACGAGGTGGTGAAGATCAGCTTGTTGCCGGCGCGCACGAGCTGCTCGATGGCGCGCTCGGCATCCGGGCCCTCCGGGACATTCTCGAGATAGGTGGTCTCGATCTTGTCGCCGAATTCCTTGGCCACCGCCTGGCGCGCCTGCTCGTGCTGATAGGTCCAGCCGAAATCGCCGACCGGTCCGAGGTAGATGAAGCCGACCTTCAGCTTGTCGGCGGCATCGGCGCTGCCGCTGAAGGCTCCCGCAAGCAGAAGCGCGGCGGCGGCAATCAGTGTTTTTCTCATCGTCGATCTCCAAACAGTCGGGGACACCATGGTCGAGCGCGGCGCCCGATCGCGCACGCCCGACAATTGAAATCAGCGGTCCGGCACGAATACGGTACCGAGCGCGGCCGGTGCGGTCGACCCGCCGGTGCGTGTCCGCGACAGCGCAACCAGGACGATGACGGTTGCCAGATACGGAAGCGCGGACATGAACTGGGAGGGAATACCGATGCCGGCACCTTGCGCGTGCAGCTGCAGGATCGTCACCGCACCGAACAGATAAGCGCCCACGACCAGCCGGCCGGGAAGCCAGGATGCGAACACGACCAACGCGAGCGCAATCCAGCCGCGGCCAGCGGTCATGCCGGGCGTGAAGAACGGGGTGTAGGCGAGCGGCAAATAGGCGCCGGCAAGACCTGCACAGGCGCCGCCGAACATCACGGCGAGCAGTCGTATCCGCAATACCGGGTAGCCCAGCGCATGCGCCGAGACGTGATTGTCGCCGCAGGCCCGCAGGATCAGGCCGGCGCGGGTCCGGTAGAGGAACCACCACACCGCGACGATCAGCGCGAGCGACAGGTAGACCAGGGCGTCTTCGCCGAACAGGACGCGGCCGACGAGCGGCAGCTCGGAGAGGCCGGGAAGGTGAAGATGCGGCGCCGGCGCGATGCGTTCACCGACGAAGCCCGCGCCGATCAACCCGGACAGGCCGACGCCGAGGATGGTCAGCGCAAGGCCGGTCGCGACCTGGTTGACCGCAAGCGCGAGCGTCATGAGCGCAAAGATCAGCGACATCAGCGTGCCGGCGACGATGCCACAGAGCGCGCCGATCGTGATCGAGCCGGTGTAGAGCGCGCCGCCGAAGCCGCAAGCCGCGCCGACGATCATCATGCCCTCGACGCCGAGGTTGAGTACGCCCGCGCGTTCGGTCACCAGCTCACCGGTGGCGGCGATCAACAGCGGTGTCGATGCTGCAAGCACCGACAGGATGATGGCCTCAGCGAGCTCCACTGGACACCTCCGGCGTCGGGAGGATGAGCCTGAACCGGTAGAGAATGAGGGAATCGCAGGCGAGCACATAGAACAGCAAAATGCCCTGCAACACCTTGGTGACGTCCAACGGGATCTTCATTGCGATCTGGGCCTGCTCGCCGCCGATGAACGTCAGCGCGAGGAACAGTCCTGCAATTAATATTCCAATCGGGTTCAGCCGTCCGAGGAACGCCACGATGATCGCGGTAAACCCGTAGCCCGGGGAGATGCCGGGCTGCAGATGCCCGATCGGTCCGGCCACTTCGATGATCCCCGCGAGGCCCGCGAGCGCGCCTGATATTGCGAAGGTCAGGAGGATCAGCTGGTTGGCGTTGAAGCCGCCGAAGCGGGCGGCGCGCGGCGCGGCACCGACGACGCGGATCTCGAAACCCTTGATGGTGCGTCCGAGCAGCACGGCCGCGGCAGCGACCACGAGGAGCGCGATGATCGAACCGAGATGCAGCCGACCACCCTGGATCAGCACGGGCACGGTCGCGACCGGATCGAACTCCGCGGTGGTCGGAAAGTTGAAGCCGTTCGGATCGCGCCACGGCCCGCGCACGAGATAGTCGAGAAAGAGGTCGGCGACATAGACCAGCATCAGGCTGGTCAGGATCTCGCTCGCCCCGAACTTGACCCGGCACAGCGCCGGGATCAGCGCATAGAGCGCACCAGCCGCCGCCGCCAGCAGCAGCATCGCCGGCAACACCCAGGCGCCGGCATCGATGCCTTGCGTCTTCACCGCGATCCAGCTGCCGGCGACCGCGCCGATCAGAAATTGTCCCTCCGCGCCGATGTTCCAGGCATTGGCGAGATAGCAGAGCGACAGCCCGATCGCGATCATCACCAGCGGCGTCGCCTTGACCGCGATTTCCTGCAGCGAATAGCTGTCGGTCAATGGATCGATGAAATAGACGCCAAGCGCGTGAAGCGGATTCTTTCCGAGCAGGACAAAGAGTATGCTCATGGTCACGATCGTCAGGGTGATCGCGATCAGCGGCGAGACGAGCGCGATCGCGTTCGATCGCTCGGAACGTTTTTCAAGCACGAGCCGCATGCGCCACTTCCTTGGGCTCCGGCTCCTGGTGCTGCAAGCCGCTGCCGCCCATCAAAAGACCGAGCTGCTCCCGCGTCGCTTCCGCGCGCGTGAGCGGTGCCGACAGCCGGCCATGGAACATCACGGCGATGCGGTCGGAAATTTCAATGAGCTCGTCGAGGTCCTGACTGGTGACGAGCACCGCGCAGCCGGCGGCCGACAGGTCGAGCAGGGCCTGGCGGATCACGGCGGCGGCGCCGGCATCGACGCCCCAGGTCGGCTGGTTGACGACGAGGACGGCAGGATTGCGAAGAATTTCGCGGCCGACCACGAATTTCTGCAAATTGCCACCGGACAGGCTAGCCGCTTCCGGATCGCGCTTGGCCTTGCGCACGTCGAACGTCTCGGTGGTGCGGTCGACCGTCTTCAGCGTCGCCTGGGTGTCGACGAAGCCATGGTTCACCATGCCACCAGCGGCATGACCGGTCAAAAGTGCATTTTCCGACAGCTTCATGCGCGGCGCGGTGCCATGACCGAGCCGCTCTTCCGGCACGAAGGCCGCGCCCAGTTTGCGGCGCCGGGTGATCGAAAGATTGCCGCAGGCGATGCCGTCGATCGCGATCGTTCCCGGCTCCTTCAGGAGTCGCTCGCCCGACAGCGCCGCGAACAGCTCATCCTGTCCGTTACCGGCGACGCCGGCGACGCCCAGAATCTCGCCGCCCTTCAATTCGAGCGAGATGTGCTCGAGCGGAACGCCATGTGGCTCTTCGGGCGTGAGCGAGAGATCGTTGACCACGAGCCGCGGCACCGTCGTGCGCCGCCCGGCAGCTGGCTTCACTTCCTTGATCTCGGTGCCGACCATCATGCGGGCGAGCGAGGACGCGGTTTCCTTTTTCGGATTGCAGGTCGCAATCTTCCGGCCACCGCGCAGGATCGTCGCGGTGTCGCACAGCCGCTTCACCTCCTCCAGCTTGTGGCTGATGTAGAGGATGGCGCGCCCCTCCGCCTTCAATCGCTCCAGCACGATGAACAGCTGGTCGGCTTCCTGCGGCGTCAGCACGGCGGTCGGCTCGTCGAGGATCAGGAATTTCGGGTTCTGCATCAGCGCGCGCACGATCTCGATGCGCTGGCGCTCCCCGACCGACAGCTGCCAGACCTGGCGCTTCGGATCGAGCGGCAGTCCGTAATCATTGGAGACCTGCGTGAGCCGCGCCGACATCGCCTTGAACGATTCCCGGCCATCGAGCCCGAGCGCCACGTTCTCGGCGACCGTCAAATTGTCGAACAGCGAGAAGTGCTGGAACACCATGCCGATGCCGAGCGCGCGCGCTTCCGACGGGCCGGCGAGCACGAGCCGGTGTCCCTGCCAGAGCATCTCGCCGGCGCTGGGCTGGATCAGGCCATAGATGGCCTTGACCAGCGTCGACTTGCCCGCGCCGTTTTCGCCGAGCAAGGCGTGGATTTCCTGCGGTCGGATCTCGATGTCGACGGAATCGTTGGCGAGGAAATTGCCGTAGCGCTTGGTCAGGCCGACCGTCTTCAGCAAGGGACCTGCGCCGGCATTTCCATCGGCCATCAAATCGGACATTCGCGGTCACGCGCTGCAAGAAGTGAACTGCCTGATACTGAGCCAGTTTGGATTTGGGCGTAAATGGGGAAAAAGCGCCAGCCCCTGCCCAACCCTTTGGCAAATCACGCACGGAATTCTTGGCGTGCCGATTGATCGCGGCCGTCTGGCTGGCCGCGAACCCATCAACACGGCTGCTCCTCACGAGGGGACCCGGCCGTTGCAGGAGTCTTTGCGCGCCCGTCACCTGTTGCAAAATTATGACGGTCCGGACAAATCGGAACCATCATGTCAGCCCTGACGCCGATTTGAGCAAACGTTTCTTCGTTTCGTCACGAGGGCGGCGGACTTCGCATCGCAATCGTTTGCGGCGGCAAGATTTCTCGCTCGGCTGCCAAAAATCCCAATGGAAACAACTGCGACCGCGCGCTTGTGGGAACTCAGCCGCAGATTGCATGGGTCGGCTCATGCTGCGCTGCGATATCTCTCTAAATCACTGATATCACGTCGCTTATTGGTCAAACCCGCGGCAGCCCGTGGACAAAGTTGAGGCTTTCTCCGCCTCGATGAACGGCGCAACTGTGACACCCAAGGGCCGATCACTCATTCGTCAACTTGGGGGAACTTAATGTCGTTTCGTCACACAGCATTTGCGATCGCGGCGCTGGCGCTTGCCGCGTTCGCGACCACCGGGCCGGATGCCGCAAGAGCGGCGGACCTGCCGACCAAAGCCAAAAAGGCGCCAGCCGACCTTCCGTTCTTCCTGGTGATCGACGACCGCGTCTCCTTCTCCTGGATGCCCAAGGGCACCGACCCGGGCATGTGGTCGCGCCGTCCGGACGGCAGCATCAGCGGCACCACCGCAAAACAGGTCTACTCGTTCACCCATTTCGACCTCTGGGCCTACGGCACCAACTTCTTCACCATCTCGATGTTCAAGTCTGACCATAACGATCCGGCCAACCCCTGCACCAACGCCGGCGTGGTGTTCAATCCGGGCACCGGGATCGCGAGCCCGGCCGCCTGCGAAGGCGCGACCGAAATCTATGGCCTGTTCCGCTCGACCGTCGGCTGGAACGAGATTTTCAACACCAAGGCCTTCACCATGGGGCCGCTGCACAACATCTCGTTCGAGGTCGGCATGGATGCCAACACCGAAAACACCTACCTGGCCCCCGCCAAGCGCGACGTCGTCGCTGGTCTGCAGTTCGCGTTCGACCTGCCCTACAAGGGCTACTTCAACGTCGCGCCGCTGATGTACTGGGAGTTCTTCAACCGCAACGCCTTCACGCAGTGCGGCGGCGGCTTTGCCGGCACCATCCCGGGCGTGACCTGCCTCACCGACGGCAATCGCAGCTTCAACCCGACCTGGGCGGTCGAGACCAATTATTACATGGACCTTGGCTTCCTGCCGGAGAACATGCAGTTCTGGTCGATCAGCGGCCGCGCCGGCTGGTATGGCAAGAAGGGATCGGAGAACAACCCGCTGCCCGGCACGCCCACCGCGGTCGAGTTCAACTCCGAGCCGATCCGCCTGACCTTCGACGCCTCGAAGGCGGTCCTGGGCGCAAAGTATACCCACTTCGTCGATCTCTGGGTGGCCTATCGCTACTGGCAGAACAAGTTCGGCATCGACCACAACGCCAGCACGGTCTGCAACGTCTCGCCTGGCGTGAGCAACAACAGCTGCACCGAGTCGACGGTCTATGGCGGCATCACGGTGAAGTTCTGATCGGCAGATCGAGTGGAGGGCTGAGCCTCCCCCGCTTGCGGGACCGCTTGCGGGGGAGGTCG
>Ga0210401_10006500_pt1 | contig 11850 bp, 13 predicted proteins | sample IncBWH32MmetaG_FD_150866 | JGI IMG/M metagenome (GOLD analysis project Ga0210401, IMG submission 150866) | Forest soil microbial communities from Barre Woods Harvard Forest LTER site, Petersham, Massachusetts, United States - Inc-BW-H-32-M | ecosystem: Environmental > Terrestrial > Soil >... | reverse complement strand
AACCAACTGAGCTACGGGCCTATGTTGAAGCAGCAAAACTATTTACCTCGGATTTCACATTATCGCTAAAAGGGCTCGGAGTCCTGATAGCGTCCGGTGACGATTGAACAGCAGTGAAATCCAGTTTACTGACAGCCGCCATCTTAACATCTGCCAGCGCGTGCGTATAGCGGGCCGTCATCGTTATATTGGAGTGGCCGAGAAGGTGTTGGACGGTGATGAGGTCCGCCCCCGCTTGAACCAATCGTGTTGCAAAGCTATGGCGCAGGTCGTGGAATCGGATATGAGGAATGCCCGCCAATTTCACTGCTTTGCTGAAACCTTTTTTCAAGTCTAGGAATTTTTCACCAGGCTTGCGATTGCTCGGAAAAACCAAAGGCGGGATTGATGTTTTAGCAAGGTCGGACAGCAGGGCGTGGACGGCTGCGTTCATCGGAATAATCCGATCGCCAGCGTCTGATTTAGCGTTAAGAATGCGGATCGTCCGCTGCTTCAAGTCTACACGTGACCACTCCAATGAGAGGAGCTCCCCGCGTCGCAGGCCGGTGTTAAGAGCTAGGACAACGACTCGACGTAGATGTCGCGCCCGCACTCGCTCACAGGCCGCTAGTAACCTAGTCTCTTCGTCGGGGGCGAGCACGCGCTCATCTCGCTTCGGGACCTTCAGATTGCGTAGACCCCGGAAGGGATTGTCCACGATCAGTTTCAACTCGAGAGCTTGTGCCATCATGTGTTTGAACAAACCAAGCTCTCGGTTGACAGTACCGGGCCTGACCAACCGGGAACGCTTGGCCTTATACTTTTCAGCGTCTTCTTTCGTTAGATCAGACAGACGACATTTGCCAAAGTGGGGCTCGAGATTAGCTTTGATGATGTAGCGCTCCACTCTACCTCCGCGTTTGTGCACTGAAATCAACTCAAGGTATTTGTCCGCGAGCACTTCAAACTTTGGAGCGCCTCTCTTGGGGACGATTTTGAATCTACCTTGTAGTATTTCCCCTTCCCTGACGCACCGTGCCCGAAGGGCTGCCCCTTTGGAGCTGCCGACTTTCTCGCGCACCCGATGTCCTCGAAAATAGAAATCCAGGTAGTAGTTTCCCTTTCGCTTAACGATCTTCATGATGGCCTTTAGCTCCTTGAACGTGTTCTCGCGGTCTCGTTAGATTTCGTCTGCCTCAACTCTGGATTGCTCGATTAACGTTTCGAGGTCCCTTATATCGAACCGCACGCTCCGGCCGATCTTGATGAACGCAATTTCCCTGCGCCACACTTTCTGGTATAGCGTTTTGTCCGTCGTTCCCAAATAACGCGCAGCTGCCCTCACGTCCAATAACCGAACCCGCTCTCCATTCTGACCTTCTCGCTCGTCAGGCATTACATACCCCTCACACTTTTCCCTCAGAGTGTCACGTATAGTGCCACTTACCGTCTGCAGGTCGTTTTGACCGGCGGGGCTCCAGGCTACTAAGAGATGACCCACTGCCCAAGATCTTTTTGCAACAGGCTAGGTTCCCTCTCCGCGTGGCGATGTCATGCGCGCGTTAGTGAGCCAATCACGCTGGCAGGATAGAGAATTCGGCGGATTTGCGGGGCGCATTAAATAGCAGCATTAAATGCGGGGTTGTCCTGGGCCGTCACGACTTGCGTTTCGTGGGAGTGATCTTTTTCTCGATGGTTTGATATGCCTGATTGCGTTCAAACGTGAGCATGGAGATTGCTAGCTGATGAGGTTTCCAGCTAGATGGTTCGTGCAACTTTGCTGTTCCTCTAGGGATTCTTCTGAATGCTACATTATCAAAGATGTAGCCGTCACTGGGCATTCCATGAATCTGGCCGTGGACTGTTTCCCAGATGGCTCGCCGTTTCATCTTTCGAGCTACTTCGACATTGTTGTCGTTATGCAAGGTTGCGGCATGCTCGGCCGCTTGGTGAACTAGCGTGCATTGAGGTAACAGCTCGTCATACCGTTTTCTTATGCTTGCCAGTTCAGCCCGAATGGCTGGGCGGCGTCCTCGGCGTGTGACCTTGGTCGCCAATTCCATTTCATCCTTCAATTTCTTGAAAGTCGCGTCAGCTGCCGGATGAAAGTGGCCGAGATATTGCAACCGAAACCACTGCAGTAAAGTCTGGCGAAAAACCTTTGCCCCTAAGTCTGCCAACCTCCCCCAAGTGCTACTACTCCCCTCCCCTTCGAGCTTTAGCCACAGGACGTCTTCGAATGCTTTCTGTAGTGTTACACCAAATCGCTCGAACTGATCTTTCATTTCGATAGGAACGATTGCTGAAGACACCGGGAGTCTAATGATGATGTCCGTCTTATCGTTTCCGCTTGGGTGCATAAAGATTTGAGGTTCTTGGATATCGCGCATCAATCTGAACATCCTTTCGAGTGGCGGACGAGGAAAACGTGCTATGAGGCCAAATTCCTCATACCAGCTTTTGCCTGTGGGTAGCGATTCCGGCTTCGAATTGATCCTAGACTTCACGGCGTGGCTCCCCTTCGGATTTTCATATCACATGACAGCAAATACGCCGCATTTTTCATGGTCATTGTGTGCGCCCGGTAATCCGGTCGAATCCACTAATGTCCTAGCGAATCGAGCCAAGTCTTTGCGAGCGGCTCTAGTCACGTTTTAAAGGAGGTTCAGGTGCACAACCTTAAACGACAGGACGAGATCCCAATCGAGAATGCTGAAACCGCCGAGCGACTTCAAAATCAAATTGCCGAATTCGATGCACAGATATTCAGGGCGATAGCGGACCGACGTAAAGCAAGCGTCGCAGCGGGCCGTGCGCTAAACGGACTCAGAAAATTCCTTGGACACGGTCAATGGCTGTCTCACTTCAACGAGGTGTTCGCCCCGACTGGTCTCAAATTGCGTACCGCACAGCGCTGGATGAAACGGGCTAAAAGAGCGGATACAGAGTCCAAAAACGACAATGTGACACATTTCAGGACGGCCGCCGATCCCGGTGCTCGGCAGGTAAAAGATGCCGGAAAACAGGCAAAAGCCGAGATCAACGCGGCTTCAAAATCCAAGACGGCAGCGGACGGACATGGCCTCTATAGCCTTCCGCTACACATGTCCGACGAACTACAGGAAGCCACGGACGCGCTCCGCAAATTTGCCGTGTGGCCTGAGGAGGAAAAGAAGATCGTTCGTCGATTACATCAGCTTTGTCGACTATGGGGAGTCATCAAGAATCCGCGGAGGCGCCCATGAAAACGCTTTTGCTGAAATATGACCTCAAGGGACAAGCCCGAAGGCTGAAGGGCAAATTCCCGGACGCTTCGCATGTTCGCGAGACCATCAAGGAAGATATCAAACTGATTGGTCCAGATGGAACAATCGTCGCTGTCTTTCTCCGTGATGTCATACCGTCCCACCTCTACAAGCTCGCATACGAACTTTGGTCGCCTGTATCCGAACCGCCCAGCAACCGAGCGGTTGCCGCGGGTTCCCCGTCGTTGCGCCGATTGAAGAGCGACGGAACTTTATCGAAACGGCGGGGAATACCGAGGAACGTTGTGAAAGTCCTAAAGGCACAAGGTGCCGCACACGGCATGATTGGATATTTTGATTCGTCTAGTAGGCACTTCCGTAAGACAACGCTAACCAGAAAACATCCCGAAATGCTCGCTGGCAATAGACGGCTCATCCACCTAGTCGACGGACTTTACAAGAAGCATCTTCCAACGTACTACGCGAAGCAGAGAGCTGTAATAGAAACAGTTCCGCAATGGGGACTCTGGCAAACGGTGTTCTCTACCATCTACATCGCCAAGAATTTTCGCACGGCCTTTCACCTTGACACCGGCAACCTGCCAGGCATGAGTGCACTGATGCCCACGGGGAAGTTTACCGGCGGCGAGCTTGTGCTTCCGAGGTGGCGGATTGCGTTCGCCTTCAAACCTGGAGATCTCCTCTTCTTCGATTCGCGACAACATCTGCACGGCAACCTGCCGTTCGAAGGAGAACGACTTTCCGCCATCTTTTTCTGCGCCGGTCGGATCGCAAAGTTCGCTAAGCACTAAATAATTGCTTAGGGTCCACAAGAGAGATCAGGCATAGATCAGACGCCAAGTAACTCCCTCTAGGTTGTTCCGGTTGGTCGTCGAGGAGAGCCTTCCTCCACCGCATGGTGGCCTCCCCAGGTGACGGCCAGCCGGGACTTCCAAATCCTGGGGAGGATGAGGAAATGGGAAAACATCGCAAATCTAAGGATCGGGCCGTGCGCAAGGCAATTAAACGTGCGAACAAACTGCCGAAGATTATCTTAAAAATCGGCGAGTTGCCAGATGGGGTAGACCGGGCCGAGGCCGCGCTGTTGCCGCGTTGCGAGAAACTACAACTTTTTCAGCGCGCAGGTGACCTCGTCCGTCTAATTTCTTTACCCGAGCGAGTCACAGATGGGCTGTTGAGTCGACCGAAGGGGAGCGTTCAGCTTGAGCTGCTCGGCAAAATGTCACTCACGGAGATTTTCAACCGAATTGCAAGATGGCGAAGACAGAACAGTAACGGGAATATTATCCGTGTAGACTGTCCACCGAAGATTGCTGCGTTTTACATTTCACGTGTTGGGTTCTGGCGCGTTCCGGCGCTCTCGGGAATCATTTCTGCGCCGCTCCTAAGAAGAGACGGGAGCGTCCTCGAGAATCCCGGTTACGACAGTGCTACGGGCCTATATCTGGTTTCAGACAGAGACTCGGCCAAGATTCCTCAGCGGCCCACACAGGCCGACGCCCGGGCCGCACTAAAAAAGCTCCTCACTCCATTTGCAGAATTTCCGTTCGTGACAGCACACCACCAGGCCGTTCACGTCGCCTGCATTCTGACTGCGATACAGCGGCCATTACTTGGGGCCTGCCCGATTTTTGCGTATACAGCGCCAGCGCAACGAAGTGGAAAATCGCTGTTGGCCGAATCCATCGCAATCATAGCCACAGGCAAACCGGCACCGGCAACGGCAATCTCAGGAGACCGTGAAGAAACCCGAAAGATGATTACGTCCGCGCTCCGCGAGGGCCATACGATCATAAATCTCGACAACGTAGAACATCCTCTCGCTTCATCGGATCTCGCGAAAGCGATCACTCAGCCCGAGTACCAAGACCGCGCGCTGGGCTCAAATCGGATGCTTCGGCTGCCAACCAACGTGTTGTGGACAGCGACAGGCAACAATTTGAGTTTCCGTGGTGATCTGTCGAGCCGGGCACTCCTGTGTCGCATTGACGCTAAAGTGGAATCTCCAGAGTCCCGCACGTTTCACATCCCTCACCTTCGACGTTATCTTGAGCAGCATCGCGAAGAACTCATTGTGGCTGCTCTGACGATCTTGCGTGCATACCACCTCGCAGGATGTCCCCAGCAGTTGGTTAAGCCTTGGGGCGGATTTGAGGATTGGTCTCTGTCGATTCGAGAATCCCTCGTCTGGTTGGGAATGGCTGACCCCTGCGAGACGCGTTCCACTGTTATAGCAGACGATCCCGAGCGCGAAGAGACTCTAACAGCGCTCCGAGCCCTGCGCGAGAAGTTTGGCAAAAACGTGTTCACGACAAAGGGCATTATGCGTCGCCTCAAATCGAGCAAGCTGCTCAGAACCGCAATGGAAGCAATGGCTCTCGGTCGCAACAGAGAAATTGACCCCAGGAGCGTCGGATGGTGGTTGAGGAAAAATCATGATCGGATCGTTGGAGGCCTCCGACTGGAAGCCGTCGGAAAAGCATCAGGCTCTGCTCGCTGGAAGATCGTGAAGGTTGGCAGCGGTCATGAGGGTCAAGAGGGTCATCCCCCGGCCCGCAAGAGTATGCGCTTCCCGAGACTTAGGAATTCCTGAGCAGGTAATAACCCGCTCATCGCTTTTCCAGGCTTTCCAAACATAAATAAGTCTCTATCAACATGTATCGGTTAAAAATGACCCCTGTGACCCCCTAACCCCTAGAACTGTACATACAAAAATTCTAGAAGAACCTGCGTAGGGGCCTTTGCGGAGCAGGTTCTTCTGGCGCGAAGCGCCAGATAGATTTTCACAAACTGGAACAACTCCGGGGGTACTGGAAGATTTTTCAGAATACTTTCTGCATATAAACAAGCCCTCTAAATACGCCCGTGGAGCCCTCATTTCCTCCGAAATACCGGCCACCCCCTTCACTTTGAATCGGTATGGACTAGCGAGAGTAATAGGCTATTTCAGCACCTCTGTAACAACTCTCTAGAAATTGGTCGTTTGCGACGAAATGGATAGGAGTGAGGAGTAATCATCGCACTTATTGTGTTGTGGGAGTCTGTCTGTCCTTCGCCCCTCTCTGCTCAGCGATTTATCAGCTTTAAAGACTTCGCTTCCCCCCGCGCTGCAACTTGCGCTGTCCCCACTTCCAGGATCCTGCCGAATTGGGAGCAACTTGCTTCTCGTTCACCAGCAGATCGGCGTTTCCCACATTCCGAGAAGCACGACTTCGAGGAACTTGGCTTCGCGTGCGCATTAGAGTGGCTTAGGGCTACAGCACGCGATCAGCATTGCCGCGCTTGCGCCACCATCTCGATCAGGACGCTTCTCGCGTCCGCCGGACTGTCAACTTGCCGTGAGAATGCAATGCGTAGACCGCGCGGGCCTTCTGGAGTTTTCAACCGCACATGAAAGCCGAGTCGGTCGACCGAAGTCATCGTGGCTTCTGGAGACTCAACGCCAGCAAATGTCCTGGCAAGTAGAGTGAGCGCATTTCCGTGGTCGGTATTCATGTGTTGGATGATGTCCGCTGCAGCGTCAGCCAGAGGGTCCGGTTTCCCGCGCTGATACTCCGAGGCAGAAACCCAACCCATAACCCCGAAACCGCCAACGTAATAAACGTCGATTACATCCATGCGGTAAAACGAAAAGTCCTCAAAATCCACCCAGCTTTTGCTGTTGGCATAGCGGGCGAGGTAGAGGCTCCGTGCCACGACCAGTTCCGACTCCGGTATTGGCAGAGCATTCCCCAACAATGTGACCCTGGATGCCCCCAAGGGATCGCCGCTGGCGCCCGGCTGAGTCACCAAAAGGCTTGAGCGAGGGTCCGCCTGCAGATTTTGAGTATGCATGGCCATCGTGCTGATGAGAAAGACAGGACGACCGGCGTCGTCCAGTCCGTATGGCATCACAGATCCAAAAGGAAATCCCTGCTGTTTGCGTGAAATGGTAGAAAGGGTGCCAATTCGGCCCAGGTATACGAGCGTACGCGCTCGCTCGGCAAACGTAGGTTCGGCGACTGCCGGCTGGTTACCCGTTACTCCTGAGCCGGCGTGTTTCCCCATCGACATCGAGGACATTTCTCTTCCCCCCTTGATCGCTGGGCCAATTTCGATTTTCGTGCCAACTTCCACCACTGGGTTCAGTGCACCGGGCGTCGACGAAGCGAGATGTGGCTCGATTGGTCCTTTCGGCGATTATGCCCGAGTGACAGCATATCGGGAAGCTACCCTACGTAGATCGGAGAACGCTCGAGAATCGGTCTTCTCGGTAATCAGCCATTGGCCTCTCAAAAAGCCAGTTTCCGCCAACCGGACTTACCAGGACTGGTTCAACGGTTCCTTTCGTGGGTGCCAACGGTGTAAAGATCTGCTCAGGGCGAGTGACCAGATGTTAGCTGTAAACTAACGCTATGAAGCGTGCCAAGAGATATTTCTTCGGCTTTCACGCCGGTGGTAAAGGACGTCCGCGAGCGAGGATTGAGATTCATTCGCCCTGGCGCAACCGCTTAGGCCGACTTCTGATGTATTTGTTTTGGTTTACGAAGAGCGGGCGGGAAGCCATACGCGAGATCCGGCGTCTTGAGAAAGCGCAGAAAGCGCGAAACAAAGGCGACAAGACGGCCATGGAAAGGCTATGGCGCGAGGACCTTGCGTGCGCCGAGGCTTCGGGAAATCCGCTGGAGAGGGCCAGCGCACTCAGCAAATTGGGTTCGGAGTTGATGAACCAAAAACAGTACGGTGACGCCGAGAGATTGTTCCGGCAGTCGCAGAAAATTGCCCGACAAGCCGAAGGACCAGCCGGATTTTGGTCGCTAGGGGCATCGGATCACCTCGGATGGATCTCCGAGGAGCAGGGTCGCGAAGCTGACGCAGAAGCGCATTTCCTCGAAGCTCTGCATGCCGCAGAGAAGGAACTGGGGCCAGAGCATCACCGCGTCGCCTTCGAACTTCTGGGGCTGGCGAACTTTTATCAACGACACGGGCGCCGCGCCGACGAGATTGCCGCAGTTAAACGGCTCCTTGCGATCTACGAAAAGCAAAAGAACGATCCGCAAATTGAGCCCGTCTCAGAGCCCATGATTTTGTCCTCGCTCGGTCGCCTGGCTGCACTTTATGCGAAAGAAGGACGTGATGCGGAAGCTGAAGCGCTCTGCCGGCGCATCATCGATAACTTTGCCGAGATGAAAGGACCGCTGGCGAAGATGATGATATGCCGGAGCGTGTTTGCAGGCACATACTACGGTTACGCGAAGTTGTTGCGCAAGCGCGGCGAGACTTACACGGCCGCGCAGTGCGAAGACCAATTCGAGAAATTGATGAAGAAGATCGATCCGAAAGGCCTCATGCGGCGCGACTGGATTGACGAGGAATGGTAATCAGCACGGTGTAAATCATCGGCCTACAAAGCCTTCTCGAATTCCTCGACGGCGCGCGGTGGCGGCAATCCGTTTTAGCCAAGTCCTGGGAAACGGAATGTGGGCAAAATACCCTGGGGCTTCCTCGCCAAGCGTTGAAGCTGCGGTACAACGCAGGGAACGCTAGTTATCCTGACATGTACGCATGCCTATCCGTGTGGGCAAGAGATGTCACCGGAATGATCGACGTTTATGGTTTGGGGCGATCAATCTCCATGCGCCCTTTGAAATCAGCGCCGTCCTCAATACTGACCCGAGTCGTTGTAACATCGCCGCTCACCGAGCCATCCTTCTTAATCTCGACTCGGTCACGAGCACGAAGATTGCCCGTCAGCTTACCGTAGACAATGACTTCGCCGGCGACGACGTCGGAATTCAACTCAGCGGTGCGTCCCACGGTCAGCCTTCGGCCTTGAAGCGAGATCGGACCACGAACTTTGCCGTCGATTTGCAAATCTTCTTCACTGGTGATCTCGCCCTGAATCGTGAGGGTTGCCCCGAGCAACGCCTTCGGGCTATTCGGGTTTACAGAAGCGGTTGTGTTCATATTACCTCCGACATTCGATCCCTGGTGGATTTGGCCCGGAAGGGGCCGGCGAGCAATTACTCTAGGCGAGGGCGCGGAAGCGCGGCAACGTCGAAAAGGTATAGGCTTTCTTGCTCAATACCTGATCCTATGGGCAGGTCGAGTGGAGGAAGGGTGCACTGCTGCACGTTAGTGCCAAGTAGGGCGCCATCGAATGGAAACGGTCACAAGCGGACTCTGTAGGTCTGCTGATCGCGGTAAGCTTGAACGATGGGTCAAGGCTCTTCTCGCTTCAGCCGTCTTCCAAAAAGAGAAGCCTGTTTTATTGAACCGATGGAATGCCTGCCCGTCACGAAGTTCCCGGGTGGCGTGGGATGGACGTTCGAAATCAAGCTCGACGGATATCGCGCTCTAGCGGTCAAGTCCCAGAGCAAAGTCAGTTTGTACTCCCGGCGAAAGAAGTCCTTCAACTCACAATATCCGTCCCTCGTCGAGGCGCTGTCCGATCTGCCTGATGGTACGGTTGTGGATGGAGAGATTGTTTCTCTCGATGACGCAGGCCGACCGAACTTTAATCTCCTTCAACATTTCCGCAGCCAGTCTTCACGCATCCACTATTTCATCTTCGACTTGCTGATTTACAAAGATCGAGACCTGGCAGGCCTGCCGTTGAACCAACGCCGTGAACTTCTACGAGAACGCATCAAACCAAATCCCCGAATTCGTATCTCCGAGCAGTTTGAGGTGTCGGCGGGCGTAATGCTTGCCGCCGTGCGAGCACAAAAGCTCGAAGGCGTTGTCGCCAAGCGCGAGGGCAGCTTGTATGAACCGGGAAAACGGAGTGGAGCATGGATCAAATATCGCGTGAATCGTGGCCAGGAACTCGTCATCGGTGGATACATACCGGGGCCGCATGGCTTCGACTCGCTGATCGTCGGCTACTACCAGGGCAAGGATTTGATCTACGTTGCTCGCGTCCGCAACGGATTCGTTCCGGCTCTGCGACGGCAAGTATTTGAAAAGATTCGCAGGCTCGTGTCGCCCAACTTGCGATTCGTGAATCTGCCAGATGAAAAAGAATCCCGTTGGGGCGAGAGCCTAACAGCTGAAAAGATGAAGAAGTGTGTCTGGGTACGTCCAGAAGCGGTGGCTCGCATTGAATTTCTCGAATGGACAGCAAGAGATCGACTCAGGCATTCGAAATTTGTCGGACTGCGTGATGACAAGAACCCGCGAATGGTTACGAAGGAGCGTGCGGGCGAGTGAAAATCGCCAGCAGCAAGACTAACTAGCTGAAGACGCTTTTTGTCTTCCTGGAGCACACTTCCCGGACACTTCTACGATAGTGAACTCTTCATCGGGCCGAGCAAGTTCCTTGGCCCGTATCATTGCTGCATCACGGGTAGTGAAGCATTGCCAATCCAAGCAGACAAAGTCATTCCATTGAATATGGAAGTGGGAAGAAACAGGGTTTTGGTCCATTCGTCCCTCCGCAGAGCGATGGACCAGAGCCGGCGGGTGGTCTCTGGTTAGCAATGTTCGGGGACGAACAGTCGTCACATTATATTGTTGTCAAGCAGAAATCAAGGACCTGGCAGTTTAGGAGCGAGGCTTTGAGAAAGGCTCCGTTCTGGCGCAGAATAGGCGTATGAAGCCGCAACAACAAAAGGAACCCGAGTCGGCCCCGCAGAAACTGGACGAGGAACCCGACGTTGTAGAAGAGGCGTCGTTGGAGTCATTTCCTGCGAGCGATCCGCCGGCGTGGATCGGCGGACAAACGGACAAGAAAGCAGCAGCTAAGAAGGCGGCGTAGTTCACTCGAACAGTCGGCCTTGCCCAGCAACTTGATGCCGCGTTGTCGGTTCCGGCGTGCCCTTCCGCCATAGATTGCGGAATATCTCGACGGTCGCGGGGCTGTACCCGTTGTAATGATTGTTCGCGTAAACGTAAATCGGAACTTTCAGTTTCCCCAATACCTCGGACCATTCCGTTAGTTCGGCGCTCCGATCTACGACCACTTTGTTCCAGACTTTCGTCTGCTCCTCAATGGCTTTGCGGTCGCCGAGCCAGCGCACATACGTGAAGTCTGCGGTGATCGGATCGAGTTTCTCGAACCATTGCGTCGGCCGGGGCATCCACGATTGGTCGATCAGGGCGAGCGCAACCCGGTGCTCACGAAGAGTTTCGATAAATTGCGGGACCAACCAGTGCTTGTTGCGGATTTCGACTACGAATTTGTGATCCTTCGGCAATCTCTTCAGGAACGGCCGGAACTGGGCTAGAAAGTCGTTCACGCCGCGAAAGATCAAACTATTGAAGAAACCAAACTGAAGGAGGAGCGGCCCGAGCTTTTCACCCAAATTATCCATGACTTCGATGAACTGCTTGAACTCCGCACCGCAATCGACCAGAACTTTCTCATGTGTGATGACCTGGGGAATCTTCGCGGAAAAAACAAATCCGGGCGGGGTCTTCGCATTCCATCCCTTCACGGTGGAGATGGAAGGCGTGCCGTAGAACGTGGAATCGATCTCGACTGTGTCAAAGCGTGTTGCGTAGTAGCTGAGGAAATCCCGAGGCTGCATTCCTTCGGGATAGAAGGGGCCCACCCATCCCTCGGCGGAAAACGAGCTTGTTCCTACTCGCAGAGTATTCGGCTCGGACACCGAGAAATCATATC
>Ga0210401_10006498_pt1 | contig 11853 bp, 6 predicted proteins | sample IncBWH32MmetaG_FD_150866 | JGI IMG/M metagenome (GOLD analysis project Ga0210401, IMG submission 150866) | Forest soil microbial communities from Barre Woods Harvard Forest LTER site, Petersham, Massachusetts, United States - Inc-BW-H-32-M | ecosystem: Environmental > Terrestrial > Soil >... | reverse complement strand
GGTGGGCGAGGTTGGAGCTTCGTCGTATTTCGCTACAAACACCCGAAGCGTAAGACTTTGCTTCCGAACACCTATCGTCCACGGGTGCAACTCAGACCCAAGGATTCCAAGGCGGCATTCATTCGCCTGGCTGGTGGAGACATGGATCAACCTTACCGGGTCGGGCGATTCTTGGATCTCAAGACGCTGGTCTGGGCACTTCGGAACAGGAGCCTCAGCCTCGAAAGTGCGTGCCGGGAATACAAGGTTCCCGGAAAGCTCGACCACGCACCAACCGGACGTGTCACCAAAGAGGAAATCGACTACTGCCGTCAGGACGTGCGGGCAAGCGTCGGGCTACTCAACGCGCTGCTGAATGAATTCAAGAGATACCCGCTCGGAGATCTTCCGCCTGAGCGGGCATTTTCAGCGGCGTCGATCGCCAAAGCATTCTTGAACACGATGGGCGTCAGTTCGCCTCAGCAGAAATTCGGCTTGGATGACAAAACACTCGGCATTTGCATGCAGGGCTATTACGGCGGGCGGGCCGAGATTCGCATTCGACACACACACGTGCCGATCGTCTACACGGATTTCATCAGCCAGTTTCCGAGCGTGAACACGCTGTTGGGATTATGGCGGATGCTAATCGCAAAAGAATTGCGGGTTTGCGATGCGGCCGAGGAAGTTAGAACGCTTCTTCAATCGCTGACTCCCGAGCAACTGCTTGACCAAGGCACGTGGCCCAAGCTTGCATTCTTCGCGTTAGTTCAGCCGGACGACGATATTCTGCCGGGGCGCACAATATACGGTGATGGACGCGTCGGTGAGCAAACCAACATTGGCTTAAATCCACTGACCTCGGCGGAACCGATCTGGTTCGCGGGCCCGGATGTCGTCGCGTCTCTGCTGTTGACCCGAAAGCAGCCCAAGGTTCTGCGCGCCATCCGGTTTGAACCCGTCGGGGTTCAGAACGGAATGAGTTCGGTGAATCTGGGGACCGGGTCTATCGATCCCTACGCGGACGACTTTTTTCGCAAGGTGATCGAAGAGCGCAAAGGGAAAGATAAAACCGATCCTCTCTACTACTTTCTCAAAATACTGGCCAATGCTGGATGCTATGGAATCTACGCGGAAGTCAATAAGTTACAAACCGGCAAGAACGATCGAAAGACGATAGGAATTTTCTCGGGCGAAGAAGAGAGAACCGAGAAAACTTGTACACTGGAAGCGCCGGGGCCGTGGTACTTCCCACCCGTCGCTGCCCTGATCACCGCCGGTGGACGCTTGCTGCTGGCGATGCTCGAACGCATGGTGACCGATGCGGGCGGGACTTACCTGATGTGCGACACCGACTCCATGGCCATCGTCGCCTCCGAGCACGGAGGACTTGTCCCGTGCGAGGGCGGGCCTCATCGCACCGCTGATGGAACCGACGCAGTAAAGGCTCTCTCGTGGAAACAGACACGAGAAATCGTAGACAAGTTTGGAACGCTGAATCCCTACGACCCCAAGATTGTCCCCGGTTCAATTCTGAACATCGTCGAAGACATAAACCTTGACTCCGGCGGAAACCAGCGGCAGGTATACGGCTACGGGATCTCCGCCAAGCGCCTTGCGTTGTACACGCTTGACAGCTCAAAGGTCCAACTCATTAAGGCCAGCGAACACGGGTTGGGACTGTACTACAGGCCGAAAGAGGGGCGTGATTCAGACTGCGAGGTTGCACTCTGGATAAAAGAGGGTTGGCAATGGATTTTGGACCGTGCTCTCCGTTTCGCTTGCCAGGAGCCGGACTGGTTCGAGCTGCCCGTCATGCGACGCATCGCCATCACCACACCGAATGTCATGAAGGCGTTGCGAAGGTTGAACCGCGATCAAGCACGACCGTACAACTTTGCACTGTCGCCGGTCGTGATAAGCCTTTCTCCTCTGCCGATTACGCTACTGGGGCCGTTCGAGAAAGACTCCTCGCGCTGGGGGAGGATGCCGTATATCAATATTCATGATGGAAGTACGCATACGCTGCATCCGCCGACGTTGCTAGTGCTGGCGCAAACCTTCGAGATGGTGTTCTCGCAGTACATTCGGCATCCCGAATACAAGAGCCTCGCGCCGGATGGCACTCCCTGTAAGGCTGACAGCCACGGATTGCTCAAACGATATCCGGTTACCGCTTCCGGCTTTCATCTGATCGGCAAAGAAACAGAGCGCGGGTGGGAGCAGGCTGAGGACATTAGTACATTGCTGCCATCGCTGCAGCGATACCAAAATAGGGTTGTTGCTAGCGAACACCTGAGAGAGCGACTGCGGCAGATTCCACTGGCTGTTCTTGAGAGTGAAACCGCCTTGAGCCGACATACTATCCTGCGAGCGCGGCGAGGTGAGCGGGTACACCCAAGATGTCTGCAACGCCTGAGAATCGCAGTCCGCAAGGTTCCAGTTCGGAAACGTTGGGTCAAACGGGCTTGAGCCGACACACAATTGTGCGCGCACGACGCGGACAGACCATCCACAAGAGATCTTGCGATTACTTATGAATGTCATGGGCAAAATATGAATACCAAAATGTCTCGTGCAATTTAGCGAATCGCAACTTGGGCATGCGATCTACTCGGTTGATTGAGAAGGCGGGGAAATTATCAACTCAGAGGCATGTTTCTGCACCCGGAACTGCAAGGTATTGCATATATCTCCGAAGTGCGCGTCATTGTATAATTTCGCGCCACGAGAGGTGACCAATGACGTATAGGTTGTTCCGGAGTGTCAGAGTTGTCGTTTGTGTCTTCGTTTTTGCTACCAGCTCTCTCTTTGCGGCGACGACGATTCATGTTCCAGCCGATCAGCCGACGATACAAGCCGGGATTAATGCAGCGAGTAATGGGGACACCGTTCTGGTATCTCCTGGTACTTACGCCGAGAACCTCAACTTCAATGGTAAGGCGATTACGGTCCGGAGTTTGAAGGGTCCCGCTGTCACGAAGATTGACGGCTCACAAGTGGGTAGCGTCGTTACGTTTTCTTCCCATGAAACAAGGAACTCGATTTTGAAGGGTTTTACCATTACGAACGGCCTCGCAAACGGAGCCCAAGATAGCGGAGGCGGAATACTCATCTACGGGGGCGGCACCTCGCCCAGCATCATCGGGAACGTAATTACCGCCAACTCAGCATGTTCACAGGGCGGCGGAATTTATGTCATAGCTGGTGCACCTCTCATACAAGGCAACACCATCTCTAACAATTTCCAGAGCGGGTGCGTCGGAGGTGAAGGAGCAGGCATTGCCGTAGACAACGGGGAAAGTGGGTTGGAGATAATCGGCAATACGATCTCCCTCAATGTGTGGAGGAGTGGCAACGGAGGCGGCATGAATATCAACGCCTTCGGTAGCACGGTGATTGAGAACAACCTGATCACAAGAAATACTGCAACAGGTGTAAGTCCCGCATCCCAGGGCGGAGGCATTTATATCAATGCAGGAGCAAATGTATCTCTGATTCAGAATCTAATAGACGGCAATAGCGCCGATCAGGGTGGTGGCGTGTACCTGGGAGCCCAGGGAGGGACGAGCGAAACAGTTTTAAACAACACAATTGCTAATAACATTAGCTCTCAAGAGGGCTCCGCGATCTATGTTGCTGGATCCCCTAGCAATATCGAATTCTTCAATAACTTACTCATTGGCGGCAAAGATGAAAATGCGGTTTTTTGCGATGAGACCTTTACGACTGTGCCGCCCTTCTTCGAAACGAACGATGCTTTCAGCTCTGACGGTACAGATTACCTTGGAAGTTGCGTCGGCGAGACCGGGCAGAACGGAAACATTTCGATAGCGCCACTATTTATTTCGAAGACGAACTATCGCTTAATTGGAGGCTCACCAGTAATTGACGCGGGAGACAATGCCGCTCCAGGTTTGCCTGCGACGGATTTCGCCGGCAATTCACGGATCATCAATGGCAACGATGGTCCCACCGCAATCGTCGACATGGGCGCATACGAATTTGTACCGGTTACCATTAAACCGAGTAGCTTGAATTTTGGTTTGCAGTCCGTTGGAAGCACCATGACGAAAACGCTCACATTGACGAATGCTCAGAACAAATCTCTCACCATTTCGTCAGAAACATCTCCAACTGGATATAAGGTCAGCGGTTGTGGAAGGAGCGTCGCAAAATTTAGCAGTTGCACATTGACAGTGACTTTCGAGCCCTCGACCACTGGTTTGTTTAAGGGAAAAATCTCGGTAAAGGATAACGCCGGAAATAGTCCTCAGAGCATCAGCGTGTCCGGCAGTGCACACTGAACGTATCATTCGAAGTGCGTTCAAGTTTTTCGCTTTCACAGGATGATTCTTTAGGAACGGTCCTGTCTCGATCGGAATGATACTCTCGGCCGCTTCAGGGGTGCATATTCCATCCCGTCATGTTCTCACCCCTTCCCCTGTTTGACCCTTCTTTTCTTCCGCCTGTAGTATCGAAATAACCTGCTATCAGCTTCAGCGCTTAGCGTTCGGGCCTGGACCCGGTGCGAATGGGATCAGAGAAGCGGAACCGTACTATTATCCGCTCCCCGCTGAGTGTTGACCGCTGAGTGCTGTCAGCTGGACCGCAAAGTATGCCGCACGAGCTACCCAAATCGTACGAACCAGGCGCGATCGAGACGCGCTGGGCGGAGTACTGGGTCAAAGAGAAACTGTTTTCGGTGCCCACGCCGCCACCGCCACCGGGAGAGAAGCGTCCGGTGTTCACGCTGCTGCTGCCGCCGCCCAATGTGACGGGGCGGTTGCACATGGGACACATGCTCAACCATACCCAGATGGACATCATCGTGCGCTGGCACCGCATGCGCGGGTTCATCACGCTGTGGCTTCCGGGGACGGACCACGCTGGCATTGCCACGCAGATGATGGTGGAGCGTCAGTTGGCGAGTGAAGGAAAGAATCGTCGGGACCTGGGACGTGAAGCGTTCATCGAGCGAGTGTGGGAGTGGAAGCGGCATTACGGCGGGGCCATTCTTGAGCAGATGAAGCGACTTGGGGACTCGGTGGATTGGGACCGCGAGTACTTCACCATGGACGAAAATCTGTCGCGCGCGGTGCGCGAGGTTTTCGTTCGGCTCTATGAAGAAGACTTGATCTATCGCGGAAAATACATTGTTAACTGGTGTCCGCGCTGCGAGACGGCGATCTCCGATCTCGAAGTCAAACACGAGGAGGTCCAAGGGAAGCTGTACGAGATTCGCTATCCGGTGATTGGAAGCAGCGAGTTCATCACCGTCGCCACGACTCGTCCAGAGACGATGCTGGGCGATACTGCGGTTGCGGTGAACGAGAAAGATGGACGCTACACGCACCTCCACGGGAGAAAAGTTTTGCTGCCGTTGATGAATCGGGAAATTCCGATCATCACCGATGAGCTGGCGAATCCTGAGTTTGGCACGGGCGCGGTGAAAGTGACGCCGGCGCATGATCCTAACGACTTCCAGGCCGGGTTGCGGCACAACCTGCCACAGATCGAGGTCATGGACGAGCACGCTCACATGAACCAGAATGCTGGACCATACGCCGGATTGAGTCGATACGCCGCGCGCGAACGCGTGCTCGAAGACTTGCGCACGCAGGGATTTCTGGCTGGCGAAAAAGACTACACCATTGTGCTTGGCAAGTGTGATCGCTGCGGAACGGTGGTTGAGCCGCGGCTTTCGACGCAGTGGTTCATCAAGATCAAACCGCTGGCCGACCGGGCGACTGAGGTGGTGGAGAATGGCGAGATCACCATTGTCCCGGAGAACTACAAGCAGATTTATCTGAACTGGATGCATAACATCCACGACTGGTGTATTTCGCGCCAGTTATGGTGGGGACATCGCATTCCGGCGTGGCATTGCCAGTGTGGGGAAATTGTTGTCGCTCGCGAGGCGCCGGCGAAATGTCCCAAGTGTGGAGATTCGCCGCTGAAGCAGGACACGGATGTGTTGGATACATGGTTCTCTTCCGGACTGCTGCCGTTTACTACGCTAGGGTGGCCGGAAAAGACGCGCGATCAGAACGTTTTCTATCCGACGACGCTATTGATCACGGCATACGAGATCCTGTTTTTCTGGGTTGCCCGCATGATCATGTTTGGCTGTCATTTCATGCAGGGCCATCAGCAGGATCCGAAGATCAAAAAGGCGAGCGGTTGGCTCGACAAGAAAAATGATAGCGTTCCCTTCCGGCAGGTTTACATCCACGCGTTGGTGCGCGATGCGGAGCGGCAGAAGATGTCGAAGACTAAGGGGAACGTGGTTGATCCACTCGATATTATTCAGCGCTTCGGCACGGATGCTACGCGTTTCACGCTAGCTGCCATGGCGGCCCCAGGGACGGACATCGCGTTCAGCGAGAGCCGCACAGATGGATACCGTGCATTTGCTAACAAGATCTGGAATGCTGCGCGGTTCATGTTCATGAATGTGGACAGAGTGCAGCCGGGGCTACGGCCCGGCTCGACAGCCGACGGCGGCTGTCCCCACGAAGGTATTGCCGGGTTCCAGGCGGTCACTCTGGAAGACCGCTGGATACTTTCGCGGTTCCATCAAGTGACGAAAGACGTTAACGAGGCCTGGCAAACCTACCGTTTTCACGAGGGCGCGAACCGGATCTACGATTTCTTTTGGGGCGATTTCTGCGATTGGTATATCGAACTAATCAAATCGCGCCTCGCTTTTGAGAGCGCCGCTGACAAAGCGTCTGCAAGGATCGCCTGCAGCAACCTGGTTAGCTTGTTTGAAGCGGCGTTGCGGCTTTTGCATCCCGTGATGCCATTCATCACGGAAGAAATCTGGCAGGCGGTCTACGATGGCAAGCCGCCGATGAAGTCGATCGCGCTTGCCGCCTATCCCCAGGCGGATCAGAAGCAGTTCGATCTGGTAGCCGAGACCGATATGGCAATCTTGCAAGATTTGATCGTCAGCGTGCGGCAGCTTCGCGTCGACTTGAAAGTGGAAAACAAGGAGAAGGTTCCAATTCTTGTGTTCTCACATGATCCCGAAACCTGGAGTCTGATTGAACAGAATCGCAGTGCTGTGGAGAGGCTGGCCAACGTGTCGAGTATCACAGAGGTGTCCCAGTCGCGGGCGACGCAGGCTCCTGCGCGCAGCACGGCGCGATTCGACGTGCACGTCGTCTACGAAAAGAAGATCGATGTTGCCGCGGAGCGCGACCGCCTAAGAAAAGAATTGGATCAGATCGAAAGGGAAATCGGCAATGGCCAGCGTCAGCTCAGCAATCAGCAGTTTCTAGCCAAGGCGCCGGCCAAGGTGGTTGAGGGGATGCGCGCACGGGCACAAGAATTGGCCGTGCTACTGGAGAAAACGCAAAGTAAGTTGGATGAGTTAAATTGAATCGGTTCTCAGTTCTCAGTGGTCAGTTGTCAGTAGGACAAAAATAGCTGCCCCACAAATATGGACTGGAACAGCCGCCGCATCACTGCCATCCTTGAGAACGCACTGCTGGAAGATCGTGCCACTGGCGACGCGACCAGTTCAGCATGCATTGAGGCCAGTCAACGCGCGGCAGGGACGATTATTGCCAAGCAAGATTGCATCCTGGCGGGGGTGGGATGTGTGTCGCGCATCCTGGATGTGTACGCCATGCTGGACGCGGCCGTGGTTTCGCATTATGAAGTCACCAGTCATCCCGAGATCTTCGATGGCGTGCGGCTTCATAGCGGGCAGGCAGTAGCAGTAATCCGGCACAATGCCCGCGTGATTCTTTCCTGCGAGCGAGTGATCCTGAATTTCTTGCAGCGGCTCAGCGGAATTGCAACGCTGACGCGCAAGTTTGTCGATGCGGTTGCGGGTACGAAGGCGAGGATTCTGGATACCCGGAAAACCATACCGGGCTTGCGTGTCCTGGATAAATACGCGGTGCGTTGCGGCGGCGGTCAAAACCATCGGCTGGATCTCTCCGACGGGGTGCTGATCAAGAACAACCACACTATGCTAGCGGGAGGAATCATCCCCACGCTGGCACGCGCTCACCAGAACCGCCGCGGTTCGCAGCCAATCGAAATCGAAGTCCGGTCATTGGCGGAGTTGGAGGAAGCGGTAGCAAATGGCGCCGAGGTTGTCCTGCTCGATAACATGTCGGTTGAGGATGTGAAGCGGGCAGTGCAGCGCTGCGCGAAGCTGGAGCGGCGGATTCCGGTGGAGTGTGCGGGCGGCATCAGCCTGGAGAATGTTCGCGCCTACGCCGAGACTGGCGTGGATTTCATTTCCGTAGGTGCGCTCACCCACTCCGCTGTGGCTGTGGATATGAGTCTGCGCGCCGCGCTGGTGTGAAGAAGTTGTTCTTTCTTTCCCTCTCCCTCATAATTCCCGCATCACGAAAGCATTCACAAAGCGAAGGCGCCTGCGGGCGGGAGCGCCCGCGCCACAGGCGGCTGCAATGCAGACGACCGATCTTCGTCTAGGGCGCATTGTGCGCTTGCTGATGGATCACGCATTGGTCGTGGTGAGCGGAACCAAGATTGCCGATGAGATTGGCATCAGCCGTTCGGAGGTTTGGCGGCTAGTGCAGCACTTGCGTACGCTGGGCGTGGAGATTACGGGACATCCCGCTACGGGCTATGGGCTAAGGTCCGTGCCCGATTTGCTGCTGCCTGACCTGCTGGCACCGCTCGTGAAGGGCACAATTTTCGGGCAGCACATACACCACTACTACAAAATTGCCTCGACCAACAATGAGGCCATGGCGGCCGCAAACGCGGGCGCGCCGGAGGGCAGTGTTTTCCTGGCGGAGCAGCAGACCTCGGGACGCGGTCGGGGCTCGAACCAGTGGCATTCGCCGCAATCGGCGGGTATCTATTGCTCGGTGGTGTTGCGGCCAGGGCTGCCGCCCTCCGAGGCGCTGATTCTTTCCCTGGCCGCTGGATTGGCAGTGCATGCCGCCGTTCACTCTGTCGACTCGCGAGTCGCGATCGACTTGAAATGGCCCAACGATCTGCTTATTGATGGAAAGAAATTCTGCGGCATCCTGACGGAGATGAATGCGGAAGCTGCTCGGGTTCGACATATCGTGGTGGGAACCGGGATCAACGTCAATCAGGCGAGTTTTCCCGTGAACCTTCAACCGACCGCAACTTCGCTGCGGCTGGCCACTGGCACCGAGTGGTCGCGGGTAGAACTGTGCGCGGCTTTGCTAAAATCGCTCAACCGCGAATATCGGGATTTCTTGGAGAAGCCTGGCGCGCGTGAAGGGACAGTGCGGCGCTTTCAGGAGAGATCGTCCTCAGCGTGCGGGCGGCAAGTGCAGGTAGAGGAAAACGGCGGCTTCGAAGGTGTGACGGACGGGATTGACTCACGTGGGTTTTTGAAGGTACGTACGGGGCGCGGGGTACGCACGGTGTTGAGCGGAACCGTAATCTTGAAGTAGCGGGCATCGGGTATCCTACGTACGATTGTGACCTTCCAAATAAGTATTGACTATGCTTCTAGTCCTCGATGTCGGCAACACCAACACAGTGCTCGGAGTCTTCGCCAGGGTAGCGAAGGACGATGGGTCTGATGGCAGCGACTCACATTACGGCTTGCTGGTGGCGAATTGGCGGGTGGCGACCATCGCAACCGAGACCGTCGATGAATATGGCGTGCTCTTCCGCAATCTGTTTGCCATGGACAAGATTGAGGTGAAGGGCATTCATGGCATTGTGATTTCTTCGGTGGTGCCGCCGCTTGATTCCACGTTGCGCCAGGTCTGCGAGCGCTATTTCAATACCAAGCCTCTGTTTATCGAGCCGGGAGTAAAAACCGGGATGCCAGTCCTCTACGAGAATCCCGCCGAAGTGGGTGCGGACCGCATCGTCAATTCGGTGGCGGCCTTCGAAAAATATCGCGGTCCCTGCATTGTTGTGGATTTTGGCACGGCGACCACGTTCGATTGCGTGTCCGCTAAAGGCGAGTATCAAGGGGGCGTGATCTGTCCGGGGATTGGGATTTCGGCTGATGCACTATTTGAAAAGACCGCGCGGCTTCCGCGCGTGGACATTCGTAAGCCTTCGCGAGTGATTGGCAGCACCACGGTTGGAAGCTTGCAATCCGGCCTCTACTATGGCTACCTTGGGCTGGTCGACGGCATTTTGGAGCGGTTACTCGACGAACTGGGCGAGGAGACCAAAGTTGTCGCGACCGGAGGACTGGCATCGCTGATCGGGACCGGATCGAAGTATATTAAGCACGTGGATGATTTCCTCACTCTGGAAGGCTTGCGCATTATCTGGGAGCGCAATGCGAGCAAGGGGCGGGAAGCCGTGGCTGTAAAGTCTTCCCGGGTCGCTTCCAGCGCGACCGAACGGACATCGCCGCTGCCCTCCAAGCCTTGGCCGGGGGGCAAACCCCGTTCCCGCTGATTGTCCGTGGAAAACTACTTCAACTACTTCACTGAAATCGAGGAGCACTTTCAGCGGCGGCGTGGCGGCATGCTGTTGCTCTCCACCCTCGACTGGGCGCTGATCGAAACCTGGAAAGATGCGGGCGTCCCTCTGGAAGCAGTGTTGCGCGGCATCGATGGCGCGTTTGAGCGCTACGAGAAGCGTCCGACGAAGCGCAAGGTGAACAGCCTGGCGTATTGCGCTCAGGAAGTCCTGACGGCAGCGGAAGAGATGAAAGAAGCTGCGGTGGGAGCGGCATGGGCGGAAGAACCAACTGAAACGACAAAAGGGTTTCAGACCTCTGAGATCGCCGCGTTTCTTCGGCGGAATGCGGACCAACTGGAGAAGGCGAAACTGCCGCAGCGAAGTGGTGTTTCCGGACAAGCAGTAGCCCAGGAGGCGGCTTATAGGCTACGAGAACTTGTCGCCGATTTCGAAGGCAACAAGATTCCGCATTTGGAAGACCTGGAGAGGCGACTTACGGTCGTGGAAGAAAAGCTGTTTGCCGTAATGCTGGCGGCGACTCCAGATCAAGAAATTGTAGAGGTGCGAGCGGACGCTGATCGCGAACTGGCACCTTACCGCCGCAAGATGTCAGCCGTCCAAATTGAGCAGTTGCAGAAGCAATATCTACACAAGAGATTGCTGGGGAAGTACAGGTTGCCGCGATTGAGTTTGTTTTATATGTAGCTGGAGCTCGCCGGTGCAGCCAGCACGAGCGAGGCGCTCGCGCCTACATCTGGAGATTCTTGCAACTCACAGTTGAAAAACTGGTGTACGGGGGTGATGGGCTGGCGCGCCTGCCCGCAGATGAACATGGGCGCGGCAAGGCCATGTTTGTGCCGTTTGTCCTTGAGGGCGAAAAAGTTGAAGCGGCCCTGCTCGAGCAAAAGCCGGGATTCGCTCGGGGTCGGGCGGATCAGATCCTGGAAGCTTCCTCGCAGCGCATTCCGCCGGGCTGCCGGTACTTTCAACGTTGCGGTGGCTGTCATTATCAGCACACCAGTTATGAGCATCAGCTTGAGATCAAAGCTGCAATTCTGAAGGAAAATCTTCGCCGCATCGCCAAGCTGGAACTGGATACTGAACTCAAAATTCATCCCTCGCCCCCGTGGAATTACCGGAACCGCACTCGGGTGAAGGTCCAGACCAAACCGGAATTCGCTCTGGGCTATTACAAATTCAATTCACATGAGCTGCTGGCGGTTGAGGAGTGTCCCATAAGTTCGTCGCTGATTAATCGAGCCATGGCGGCGATTTGGCGAATGGGGCGGGCGGGGAAGGTGATTGGCGAAATTCAGGAGATTGAGTTCTTCGCCAACGCGGAGGATTCCCAACTTCTGATGGAGCTTTACTGCGCGGTTGACTCGACGCCAGCGACTGCAAAGCAATTTGCAGAAGACCTATGGCAAGCTCTGCCGGACGTTGCCGGTGTGGTTCTGTTGAAGAATCAGGTGGCTG
>Ga0210401_10006497_pt1 | contig 11853 bp, 8 predicted proteins | sample IncBWH32MmetaG_FD_150866 | JGI IMG/M metagenome (GOLD analysis project Ga0210401, IMG submission 150866) | Forest soil microbial communities from Barre Woods Harvard Forest LTER site, Petersham, Massachusetts, United States - Inc-BW-H-32-M | ecosystem: Environmental > Terrestrial > Soil >... | reverse complement strand
GACTCTGATACACGGTCATGATGTAGTCCGTCAGTTCATTGATCTCGCCATCTGTCAGGTTGAACTTCGGCATGCGCCGGATCAGTGCGGGGCGCAGCGTTCCCGGATTCTTGAAGAACTGCACCAGCCAATCCCGCTGCACCGAACTTCCCTCCCAAGTTAGATCGGGAGCCATGTCGCTGCCGTGCCCGTTGATGCGGTGGCAACTGAAGCAGGCAAGATCGGTCATCAGCTTGCCGGCTTTACCCGCCGGTTGATAATCCGACTCGGGGGGCGCGGGCACCGCCAGCGACGGAGGCAGTGAATACGATCGATCGTTCAAGGAGAGCAGAGCCGTAGTCAGCGCATCGATTTGTGCCGACGTGAAGGTGTACTGCGGCATCTTCAGCCTCGGCGCGAATGCGCGTGGCTGCTTGATCTTGCCCGCGATGTAGTCCGGCAGCGTGTGTTGCATTCCCTGGAGGAAGATCAGCTGCGTAATGGGCTTGCTGCCGATGCGGCTGAGTTCCGGTGCAAAGTTTTCGGGCTTCTTAATTCCTGGAATCTCGTGGCACGACGCGCAGCCATAATCCGAGACCAGCCGTTTTCCATGCGCGATCTGCTCGGGAGTCGCCGCATCCAGATGCACGTTAGCGAGCAGGTCAGAATCTGTCTTGGCCAGCAGGAATCCTGTTAGCGTGGCGACCTGGACATCACTGAACCGGTAATGGGGCATTGCCGTCGGCGGATCGTACACGCGTGGATTGCGCACCCAGGCCTGTAACCACTGCGGCTTCACCTTGCTGCCGATGCGCGTAAGTTCCGGCCCTACGTCGCCGCCAACGACATTTCCAGCCGCATTCTGCACGGCATGGCACGATGCGCAGAAGGATTCTCCGTACAGGCTGGCTCCCGCAGTCGGATCGCTCGACGCCTTCGCCGAGAGCGTAACGTTGTCTCCCGGAACAAGTGCGCTGTTCGCGATGAGAAACGCCGAGATGTCGCGTGCATCCGCGTCACTCAGCTTGAAATTCGGCATCGTCGATGTTACCGCGTAGGCCTGCGGATCTTTGAGCCATGCATAAATCCACTCGCGCGTTGTTTTGTCCGCGATGTGCGAAAGCGATGGGGGATCATCGGTGGCCTTCATCGTGCTGCCATCAGGCAACTTCACCGTGTGGCAATGCACGCACCCCGACCGCGAAAGCAGCTTGCGTCCCAGATTGAGTTGCGGCGTTCCCGGCAGCGGGCCGCGATGGCACTGCCCGCACGAAGACTCAATGTACTTTGCTGGCAGAATCGGCTGCTCCCACGCCAAGGTGCTGCTGTGGGCCTCAGCAACAGTCGTTGCGGCTCCCTGTCCGCGGTGGCAGACGGTGCATCCGAACTGGTCGAGATTGTGTGGAATGACCGGATGCTTGCGGTAAGGTTGCTGGGCCACATCGGTCAACGTGGGTTCTTTCAGCCCCACGTGGCAGCTGGTGCAACGGTCTACGACACCCAGATCGGGCAGCCAGATCTGCTGAATGCCTCCCTGAAAATGTCGCCGCAGTGTGTTGGCCTCGCTCCGGTTGCGGATCGTGCTGAGATAGCCATGCTGATAATGCCGCCATTCGCTGAAGAAATTCTTTGCCGGAGCAATCGCCATCGATGCCAGGAATACCAGGCTGACCACGCCGAACGCGCGCACGCTATCTCCGAACAACTTCTGCCAGAGCGACCTAAGTTTTTCTTTCATGATCGCTGCATCCCGATGTTGATAGTTACGATCATTTCTATGAACCTTGCCATGGCCAGACCCACGCCCAACCTGGCCCCCGTAAGAATGTTCCGATGGCGGTCAGCACCACCAGTTCGAATAAGAACCAAGTCATCACCCAGAAGGAAAGCGGCCTGCCCGCCAAATAGCGCCGGAACGGCGAAAGCGATTGCGGCGAACTCTTCGACGCAAAAATCATCAGCCCGGAGATGATCAGAGTCGGTACAAGAGCCGCATAGAGCGGTTCTGCCTCTCCCTTGATCCCGAGCACAGCGTTGTACAACCGCGACTTAAACAGGAGAAGGAACAGAGACAGCCCGCCGGCCACCACATAGAAGATGCGGAGTCTCTTTTCACGGTCCTTCTGGAAAAGTCCGTCTGCTTCGATGTTGACCTTGAAATACGGAATGACAATCAGCGCCATCACCACCAGGCCGGGAATCAGCACACCCGCCACAACTGGCGGAAAGTAATGCAGCAATTCTTGCAGGCCGAGGAAATACCACGGCGCCTTTGCCGGATTCGGCGTGTGCGACGGATCGGCCAGTCCCTCAAGCGGCGCATTGAACACCAGTGCGATCCAAATCAGTACGACTGCCAACGTCATGATCGCCACTGCCGCGCGGAAAAGCACTTCGGGAAAAGTCTGAAGCTGATCTTCGGTCTCCGCTTTGACCTGCGCCGAGGTGCGGCGTGTGATAAACACAATCCGTCGCGGTGATTTCTTGGCATTCGAGTCGATGCCGGCGATGAAGTCTTTCGAATCAGACATGACTATCGCGGCTCCGTAACGGCAGTCGTGTCCTTCGCAGCAGCTCTCAAGGTCGCCGGTTCACTTGCATGGTTGTAGAGTCCGCCATCCTTTCGAATTCGCCAGAAATGAATTGCGACGAAGAAGATCGCCGCCAGGGGAAGAATCATGCAGTGCAGCACGTAGAACCGAAGCAGCGCATTGGCATTCACCGCATTTCCACCCAGCAGAAGAAAATGAATTTTGTCTCCGACGATTGGAACAGCCGAAGCGATGTTCGATCCCACCGTAATGGCCCAGTAGGCTAACTGATCCCAGGGAAGCAGGTAGCCTTATAGCTGAGAAGGAGTGTGATCAAGAGAAGCACGACACCGATCACCCAGTTCAATTCTCTCGGCGTGCGATAGGCTCCCCGGTAAAACACTTTGAACATGTGTGCGAATACCAGGAACACCATCGCGTGCGCCGACCAGCGGTGCAGGTTGCGCAAAAACATTCCTGACGACACCACGAATTGCAGGTCCTTCGTGTCGGCATAGGCTTGGGGCGCCGAGGGATGGTAGTACAGCATCAAGGGAATGCCGGTCGCGACCAGAATCAGGAATGTTCCCAACGTGAGAGTTCCCAGATACCAGGTTGCGCTGAAACTCAGCATGCGGGTGCGCACCTTGGTCGAGAACAGGTGCAGGAACACGTTCTGCTGAATGGCCAGCGCGCGCTTCAGCGTGCTCGATCCGGTCCCGCTGCGGAAGATCGACTGCCAGACTCGTGTCTGCTGCAGTTCGTCGAAGTATTGGTCTACGGTTTTCGCCATTTCAAACCCTCACGAAGGAATCCCGCGCCAGTGGCGGAACATCGGTGGAGCGATCGACCAGCAGATCGCCGTCATCGTTGAGCCATACGCGCTTCCAAGGCAATGGCTTGGGCGCCGGACCTTCGATCTTTTTCCCGCTCTGCTCGAACTTGCTGCCGTGGCACGGGCAGGCGATGATGCCCAATTCCTGCTTCCAGGCCGTCAGGCATCCCAGATGTGTGCAGACCGCGCTCAATGAAAAGTAGCCTTCTTGTGAATGGATGATGTAGATCCCGTTATTCACGTCGAGCGTCACCGAGTCGAGCGGATACCGGTCCGGCTTCCCTGCGTTGACCACCGGAGAAGGCTCGTAGAGCACATTCGGCTCCAGGTACTGATAGGAAAAAGCTGCGGTCCCGAGAGCCGCGATGCTCAACGACCCCAGCCCTAGTTTGGTGAAAAATTGACGCCGGCTGAGTTCGTTTTCCAGTTCGCCCTTTTTTTCTTCTGCCATAAACCCCCTCAGGGTGCCCCATCCTAAACGTTGCGCCTTTTGCGACGTTTAGGGTGGGACTTCACCTCTGCAATCCCGCGCCAATCGCAGCGATCGAAATCAGCCCGGTCGGCTCTGCGGGAAGCAGGTTGTACGATTCCATCGTGATGGTGCCCACTGGGCACCTCATCGCGCAGAGTCCGCACCGGATGCAGCGGGTCTCATCTTTCAGCATCGCAGCGCCGGTCACAATGCCCAGTTCGTCGGCCGCAACCTCGTCAAACTCTACGCCGAAGCATTCCTGGTTATCCCGAATCTGCTTCACCGTCTCCGGTTCGAACGCAATGCGATCGAGCGAAACCAGTTCCAGGCATTTCTCCGGACAAACATCCACGCAGCCGCCGCACAGGATGCACATGCTGCCGTCTTCGGGAGTGCCCTCGAAAATCGTGTTCACCCAGCAGTGCAGGCAGCGTTGGGCCTCCGCCATCGCGCTGGCCGCGTCGTACCCAACCTCAACCTCGGTCACGCCCGTGCGACGCTCCAAGGGAAGCATCGGAACTGGTTGCCGGTTGATATCCAGATATCCGAGCGGCATTGCATGGCGCTTCAGCAGTTCCACCTCGATCACCGGGTCCGGATGTTTTCCGCCTCGCAGATATTCGTCGATGCCGACCGCCGCGCGCTTGCCGTCTGCCACGCTATCAATGATCAGCCGTGGGCCAAACACGCAATCGCCCCCGGCAAAGATGCCCGGGGCCGATGTCATCAGCGTCTGTGGATTGACGGCGATCAGGCCACGCGGAGAGATATCGACCTTATCTTCAGGAGTGAAGAAGTCGAGCCGAGGAGCCTGTCCGATCGCCATGATGATCGTGTCGCATTCGATCTGACTCTCGCTGTTCTCATAGAACGCCGGATTGAACCGCTTGTTCTGATCAAATACCCACTTGGTCTTGAGTGTTTCAAGCGCAGCGACCTTGCCGTCTCTCCCCACAATCCGCTTGGGGCCAAGACCGGGATACATAATGACCCCTTCCTCTTCGGCCTCGACAATTTCTTCCAGAGCGGCCGGCATTTCTTCGCGCCGTTCCAGACAAACAAGATCCACCTCGCGCGCTCCCATGCGCAAGGCGGAAAGAGAAATGTCGACCATCTCCTTGGTCGCAACGGCCGATACATTCTCCGCGGAAGGTTCCGCATCTTGCACTCCACCCGCGTGCTGTTTGACAACTTCGCGCGCCGCCGAGCGTGCCACGTCCATCGCAACATTCCCGCCGCCAATGACGATGACCTTCTTCCCGATTGTGAACTTGTATCCCAGATTCACATTGAGCAGAAAATCAATGCCCTTGTGGACTCCGTCGAGATCGACCCCTGGAATGCTGAGATCGCGGCTGCGATGCGCTCCGACGGCGATCAGCACGGCGTCGAAGCCCTGCCGCCGCAGTTCGGAAATCGTAAAATCGCGACCGGCAGCATGATTCAGCTTCAGCGTGATGTCCCCCGTCTCCAGAATCTCGCGGACCTGCGCCTCTACAACGCCGCGGGGCAGTCGGTATTCCGGAATTCCCAGATACAACATTCCGCCCGCGACCGGCGCAGCTTCAAAGATGGTTACTGCATAACCCATGAGCGCGAGATCGTGCGCAGCCGAGAGTCCCACCGGCCCTCCGCCTACCACTGCAACTTTGAACGGAAGCTTTTTTTGCCCGCGCCCTTCGTTGACGTTGATGGGGCGCTTTGACTCAGGACCGTACTGCTCGGTGAGGAATCGCTTCAGTGCTCGGATCGAAATAGGCCGATCAATTTCTCCGCGCCGGCACGCCGTCTCGCAAGGATGTGCACAGACGCGCCCGCAGATGCTGGCCAGCGGATTCGGATCACGCGCCAGGCGATAGGCCTCTTCGAATCGTCCCTCCGCAATCAGGCCAACGTAGCGTCCAGCATTGGTATGCGCCGGACAAGCCATCATGCAGGGAAAATTCGTGTGCAGCATCCGCGTCAACCTTTTTGTTTTTGAATCGCTTCAGCATCGCGGCACGCTATCTTCTTCTAGGTCGTACATCAACTCTTTCGTACTCGGAAAAGAAATGCGGGGAGCGTGTTACTCCCGCCCCCCCGCATCGGCTGCTCCTTACTTTGTCAGGGTGAAATCCGCTTTGCCGCCGCCAGCCACAGTGACGGGCTTCGATTGATTCTTCGCGCCTTCGTGCCAGACCATCACGGTGTAGCTTCCATCGGGAACGTCTTTTATCTTGTAGGCGCCGCTGTCGTCAGTCTCAGCGAAATAGGGTGTCGGACTGACCACGAGGTATCCCGCCATCTCCGGATGCACGTTGCAAAGCACCGGCACGACGCCCGGCTTATCGAACGTAAACGAACGCTTCTCTCCCTTCGGCCACGTTCCCAGGTTGTGCCCCAACTTCTTGTCGCTGCCGATCGCTGTCCAGAACACGTTGTGCTGCACCGTGTCGCTGTTCAGAAACTCCACAGTCGTGCCTTGCTGGACTAGCATGACGTGCGGGGAAAACATGAGTCCCTTCTGGTCCATGACCGGATGATCTTTCGGAGCCGGAAACGTCTTGCCGGCGATGGTATCGACGTAAACCACCGACTTACCTTTCATTCCCGCAACTTTGCCTTCGATGTCACCCGCCCATGCTCCCACTGCTAATCCGGTGATCAGTACTGCGAGTACGAATACCTTGGTCTTCATTTCTTTTCTCCTTTTTCTCCAGTTCCCTAATCTTAGAAAATGACTTTCGCGTCCAGATAAATCGTGTTGTTCGAGTTTGCGTTGCGGCCCGCGCCATCATAGTTGGTGGCCGCGCCATTGAACCGCGTATAACCGGTGTACTGCGCGCCGAGCATCAGGTTCTGCCATGGCCAGTACGTAACATTGGCGATATAGCCTGAGCCCCTCGGGTCGCCATTGAAGTTGCCGCTCACTGCGCCGGATGGATACAGGCCAATATCGGAAGTGCCTGTGGTATGGAACCACCCGAACGCACCCGTGTACTTATTGCCGATGTGATATTCGGCGTTGGCCATCACGGTGTTCAGATGGTGCGAGCCCTGTGCCGCCCCCCCAGCGGCCAAAGTGCCCAACAGGTCGTTGTTCTCGCGGATATACGTGGCTCGGAACGAAAGCACATCGGTGCGGAACAAAGTCCGGTCGATTTGTGTGTCCACAGCCCAGTCCGTGAATGAATCCTGCGGAGAAAGCGTCGAACCGTCAGGCGCGGTGATTGCGCCGGGAGTGGAACGCACGTGCATGCCGTAGGTGCCGAATTCATATTGCGTCTTGCCAGTCAGTTGTTGCCAGGCCAATCGCCAATAAGGCGCGAGCCCTCGGATGTTTGTGGCCCCTCCCGTGAACGGCTGAGCAGCGCCCACGTGCGCGGACCGGTAGAGCGCCGCGTCCAGGTACAGGTGGTTGTTCCACATTCCATAGACGCCAATGCCTCCAACGTCCTGGGCCAGCCCGCCATTAATGAGGGGAGAGGCGTTCGGGGTCGGAGCCCAATCGCTGGCGATCCAGGGATAGCTCCAGGCCGGAGTCGTGTTCCACAGGTCTTCCACCGTCGGATTGTTGTTGAGGTCTATGCCGAACACCAGCTCCTTGCCGCCGACCTTCGTTATCCGCGCGTAACGAATGTCGGTGTTATCCATGCTGAAGTGGTCGTCTTGGGTGTCGTAGGTCACTTGGACAAAGCTGCCCATGTGCGTGGTCCACGCGCCCGAAAGAAAGAGCGAGATATCTTGAGGCAGTTCAAAGCTGCCGTTCTGTGTCGTCGGGATAGGGGACTTGGTAGAGGTAAACGAAGTGTCAAGCATGACTGACAGTGGCAGTGAAGCGAGCAAGTCGAGCGCAGCGCGCTTTTTGCCTCCCTCTGCCTTGACCGTCTTGGTCTCATCGGCGCGATCGACGTACCCCAGGAGTTTGAACCTCCGTCCCGCCGGATTCAACTCCGGAGGCGTGTAATGACAGCCGCTGCAAGCTAACCCTGTCTGCCTCGCGTAACTTGGGACCGCCTCCACCCTCGGCGGATTCATTGCGCTGAACGACAGCAGCAGCAGAACAGGCACCACGCCAAGCAATAGGATTCCCAGCTTCTTCATACGAATCGCCTCCTAGTTATGAGTTCCTAGAGGCGTGGTGGCCTCTAGTTGTACCTAAGGATGGGAGAAATATAGAGTCTCAGATGGAAACTCCGCCGGATGACCGATCACAGACGAATGTGATTCAAATCACAAATTTGAGCAATCGGCGCCCAATGCCTTGAACGAGCGGGCGTCGTCTCCGCGATGGCTGTACCCACCCGTCTACGTTTCACCGTCCACGGCTGGCGCAATCGTATTTGATTGATTGCAAATGGTTTAGGAAGGACTTAGAGGTGGCCGGAACCCCTCTGCTCTCACAGACAAATGCTCGTGTCCGAGGATTGTCTCCTCTGCAAGGGAAGCAATAGACGATCTGGACCCTGAGAAATCTATTGGTTAGCGATCACAGATGGCTGTGCACTCGATCACAACTCGGGTCGGACCACGGCAGTTTCGCTGGTTTTGAAAGGGCGCGGCTTCAGCCGCCATCGACAGCAGAAAAGGCGCGAGCTTCAGTGTGTGCGTGAGATCTCGCTTTGGAGATTCAGAGTGGAACAAGGCCAGCAGTTTCTAGCCGCGAAGCGGCGAAAGAATAAAGCCCACGGCGTAAGCCGTGAGGTACAAGTGGGAAATGATCCAGCCCCAACGGGGCGAAAGAGGAGTTCTCACGCACGCTCTTCAGCCCCTGAGGTGCGTACTCGCCCTAGTTATCTGACATTCTCCGGGAAGCTGCCAGCAGCTCGTTGGTCCGCCGAATCAGTTCGGCGCGTTCGAGATCCCTATATTGTTTGGGAAGCAGACTCTTACTCGTGCATTCCAGCACGGCAACCATATTCTGCAGATCAATTTCCGTCGGATAGTACGGTGGGATGAAATCTTCCAGCGCTGCCTCGAGGTCCTGCGCATCGACTACGGCCTTGTTCTGCAGACTGCTGCGCATGTGACTCCGCACTAATACCGCCTCAATATCCGCACCCGACAATCCTCCGGCGCGATTGAGAAAGAACTTCTCGATGTCCTCAGGAAAGGCCTTCATACCAATCTTCCGCTGCATTGCGCGCAGGAGCGCAAGCCGCTCCTCCGGGGTCTCAGGATAGAAAAGAGCAATGTGCTCTTCCGCGCGCCCTTGCCGTTTCAAGTCGACGGGTAAGAGATCGGGTCGGCAGGTCAACAGGAACCAGATCACCTTTCCGCGATATTCCGTGTTCCCCATGAATTGCGCAATCTGGGCAAAGACACGGTTTCCTACACCGCTGTCGCCTGAGTTGGAGCGATCGCCGAGCTGGGCGTCGGCTTCGTCGACGATCACGGCAATCGGGCTCATCGCCTTCAACAAGGTCAAGACCCGCTCCAGATTTCCTTCGGTTACGCCTTGCCACATGCTGCGGAAATTCTTTAGCGTCACCGCCGGAATGCCTACCTCGCCGGCGAAGCAGGTAGTGATGAAAGTCTTGCCCGTTCCGACCGGCCCGCAGATGACGTATCCCATCGGCAAGACCTCGGTATTGCCGGCCCGTATCGCGGTGGCGGCATCCTGCAGTTTGCGCTTGGCCTGATCGTTCCCCGCGACAAAAGATAAATCAAACCGGCTCTGCACAAACTCGAGCAGCCCTCCGGATTCGGCCTCGATCAAATCCTTTTTCTTCTGCGACAAAAACTTCAGCGTGAGCGGCTGCTTGTTCTCCACGGCATGCGAAATTAGCCCTTGAAGCTGAACCCTTTTCAGCCCAGCCCCCAACTTGGCCAGTGACTCATCGTTGACTTCAGATCCGGACGGCAGTTCACGCGACTTCAGTTGCGCGCGAATGAACTCCAGTCGCTCGGCATCATCGGGCAACGGGATCGCGATAGAAGCAACGCCGGGATTTTGCACGATCCCTTGGTTCAGCTCAATCTGATTTTCTGAGATGAGGCAAATGGTGACGTCGGCGTCGAGAAACGCCGCGTTCCGCGCCCAGCGCTTGAGAATCACCAGAGAGTTCCGATCCTCGGCCGACATCGAGGAAACATCACCGGCCGGCGCGATGGTCTCCGCGAAATCGATCACCAGCCCAATCTTCTTGCCGTCGGCAATGCGCAGCCGTAGATAGTTGTCGAGCAGGTTCAATACCGCGTCCGGATTTCGCGGCAGCCCGCCCTGGGAGTAGTTCGTGCCGTGAAAGCTGTCGTACCCTTCCAGCGCACGGCGGAAATCGGCCTGTGTTGTTGAGTTACCGAAACTCAATCCTCCGCGGTCATAGTGCAGGATCAAGTCGCGCTGGCCAAACAGAGCTCTCGACAAGAAGTCTTCCAGCGAAACGAAGCTAGTGGCGCCTTCCGGAGTGCGCAGGGGCACCAGATCTCGCACGTTCCCGTAAAGCACAAACACCGCGAAAGAGCGCGAATAGTACTTCTCGGAAAGTTCACGTGCCCACGCAGGCAGCGCGTCCAAATACTTCCCCGTTTTGGTAGGGCCGTCCGGCATTTAGTTCTGAATGCGCACGCGATTTGGCCCAGAAGATGTCGTAGTGTCATCGAGCGACATCAGCCCGTTCAAATCCGGCGACATATCACTGAAAATCGTTTCCACCTGCTGAACTGTCTGCTCCGTTTGTTCGACATCGTGAACCAGGCTATCCAGCCGATCACTGACCTGCTGCGGATCGCGCATGGTGACTGACTGATCTCTCACCAGCAACAGCACGTCTTCAACCGCCGCAATCTGCGCATCCACCACCTTGCAGTTCTCAGAGATTTTGTCGAACTTCTCCAAACGCTTATTCAGGATCTCGATGCGTTTCTGATTGATCTCTTGCACCCGCTGCGGTTCGCCACTCATATTCTTTTGTAATGCCGTGATCTCGCGTTTGATCTCATCCCTCGCGGTACTTCTCATGTACTGTTCCTGTTGCGCGGCGGCGACCAGCAGACGGGCGTATCCGCTCAGCAGTCCCTGCAAACTTGTGTCAATCTGCTGCAGAAAAATCTGCGACTGCGAAGACAGCTGAGCAAAGTTCGCGCGGATCGATCCGCAAATCTGCGCGCAGTGAACGTACCGGCTCTGCATCTCCGGCGACAGGTTCCGCAGCATCTCGTTGAGTTTCTGCTGATGTTTCAATTGCTCTTCCGCGAATTGCCAGGAGCGCACCAGCCGACGGAAGCGCGAGCTTTGCGGCACGATGGCGAGGTACATCAGCTCAAGTCCGGCGGCTAGCAGGATCGGCAAAGCCGTGCCACTGATCAGGGCAAACGCGCCCGCTCCGGCCAGCGTGATCCAATTGTATTGCCAGCGGAATGCAGCCTTGACGTAGTTGGTCGAGTCGACCGGCTGCTGATCCTGGGGATCGCCGAGAGGCATTTAGACACTCACCCGCACCTGCCCGTTCCCGGGAGCTTTCCGCAATCGGCCGAGAACGTAGTTCTGCAGATCATGAAATTCGTTTCGCTGCTTCAAGCCCAGATCACGCGGGCGGTCAAACGGCACCTGCACGTCTTCGACGATCGTTCCCGGATGCGCGCTCATGATAAAGATCCGGTCCGCCAGATAAATTGCTTCCTCTACATCATGCGTGACGAACAGGATCGTGCTTGCAGTTTCGTCCCAAACCTTGAGCAGGAGTTGCTGCATCTCGCTGCGAGTCTGCGCATCCAGCGCCCCGAAAGGTTCATCCATCAAAATCACCGACGGACGCAGCGCCAGCGTACGCGCGATCGCAACCCTCTGTTGCATACCTCCGGAAAGCGTTTCCGGATACGCGTTCTCAAACCCGCTGAGCCCGATCGCCTCGATCAACTGCGCCACGGTTTCTTTGGCCTTCTCACCCGGAACGCCGTTGATCTTCAGACCGTAAGCTATGTTACCAGCCACGGTGAGCCAGGGAAATGAGGTGTATTTCTGAAAAACCATGCCGCGGTCCTTGCCCGGGCCGCTGACCTGTTGATCATTCACCAGGACCTCGCCTGAGTCCGCGCGGTCCAGGCCTGCGATCAGC
>Ga0210401_10006496_pt1 | contig 11856 bp, 11 predicted proteins | sample IncBWH32MmetaG_FD_150866 | JGI IMG/M metagenome (GOLD analysis project Ga0210401, IMG submission 150866) | Forest soil microbial communities from Barre Woods Harvard Forest LTER site, Petersham, Massachusetts, United States - Inc-BW-H-32-M | ecosystem: Environmental > Terrestrial > Soil >... | reverse complement strand
GATTCCGTCCAACCACCGATTACGGCGTCAACCATGTTCGTGGATTTCAGCTTCAGCCAGCTCGTGCTTCGCCCACTCGCGTAGATGCTGTCGGCGCGCTTGGCCACGATTCCTTCCAGCTCGTTTTGCTTGGCGAGATCGAACAACTCTTTCCCGTGCTCGAATTGATGGTCGGAGTACCGAAAGCGATCCGACGGGCGGAGCAGGAGCCGGAGAAGCTGCTTGCGTTCAGCGAGCGGCGCCCCGCGCAGGTCGTAGCCGTCGCAATACAGAATGTCGAAGAGGTAGAGGACGACGGGCACGGAGGAAATCAGACTTTCCGATGGAGCGCGGACGTGCATGCGCTGCTGCAGCTTTTCAAAATCGCCGCGGCCGCGCGCATCAAGCGCTGCGATCTCGCCGTCCAGAATCGCTTGCCGCGCGCCGATAAATTCGGGAAGCGCCGCCAGTTCCGGATAGCGCGCTGTGATGTCCGCGCCGGAGCGGGCGCGAATCAGCAGCCTGCCCTCGGCGTTGGCCTTGCTGCCGTCGATCCAGGTGATGGCCCTCACGCCGTCCCACTTTAGCTCGAAGAGCCAGCCGGGGTCGGAGAATGGCTTCTCGACGAGCGTCGGCACCATCGGCTCCAAACGCGCGGGCATCGGGCCTTTTTTCACGCCGTGCAACTCGCTCGCTTGTATCGGCGCCCGCGAGCGCTTGGGCGGCGCCTCTTCTTTAATTTCTTCCAGCGTGCGGCCTGTGAGGACCGAGCCGTCGTGCTCGTCCACGTTCCACCCGGGATCGGCGAGGGCGTCCTTGTGCTTCAGCATCAGCCACTCGTTGCCCTTCTCGCTGTTGCGCAGCTTGACGAGCGCGAAGCTCCCGCGCAGCTTTTCGCCGCTCAGGCTGAACTTGATCTCCCCGCGCTCGATCTGCTCCAGCGCGTTGCCGCGGCCCTCCAGAGTGAAGGTTCCGCGGTCCCAGACCATCACCGTGCCCGCGCCGTAGCTTCCTTCGGGAATCTTGCCTTCGAAGTTCGCGTAGTCGAGCGGATGGTCTTCGGTCATGACGGCGAGGCGCTTGTCCGCGGGATTGAGCGAAGGGCCCTTGGGCACGGCCCAGGATTTCAGGGTGCCGGCAATCGCGAGGCGAAAATCGTAGTGCAAGCGGCGCGCGGAGTGCTTCTGAACGACAAACGTGTTCTCGCCCGGAAAGCCGGCTTCCTGGCCCTGCGGCTCCGGCGTGCGGTCAAAGCGGCGCTTGCGGCGGTATTCGTCCAGCGTTGGCATCGGCGTATTCTAAGCGCATTTCACGCATCTTGCGGGTTCTCTCGATGTTGAGCTTTCGGAGGGCCGAGCTTCAGCTCGGCCGTTCGGGCCGCGTATCTTGTGGGCTTTAGCCCCTGAAGCTTCAGGGGCTAAAGCCCAGTAGAGACGAGCGGAACGGCCGGGCTGAAGCCCGGCCCTCCGACTGTCACCCCAGCCCTCCAAAAGCTCATCGTCGGGACTGCCGTCCCGACCGCCTGAACCCCAATTTCCACGCTGTGGTCGACCAAATTGGACCACGCCGGCTCAATTGCCGCTGCTGCACTCTGGTGCATTGATTTCCTTGATTCTCCTGAAATGTGTGATTAAGCTTGGGGAATCGTTCGAACGCCTTGGAGGGGTCGCCGTGGCTACGACAGTCTGGAAGGGTCATCTCACATTCGGTTTGATCTCGATACCCGTGCGGATGTCCGCGGCCGCGCGCGGCGACCGGATCAGTTTCAATCAGCTCCACAGCGTCTGCCACTCGCGCCTGAAGCAGCCGCTCTTCTGCCCGGTCTGCAACCGCCAGGTCGAGCGCTCGGAAATCGTGAAGGGATACGAGTACGAAAAGGACCAGTACGTCCTCTTCAGCGAGGACGATCTGGACAAGATCCAGCCGCCCTCCGCGAAGGTCGCCGAAATCCTGGAATTCGTGAAGCTCGACGAGATCGATCCTTTGTACCTGGATGCTTCGTACTACCTGAGCCCTGAAGACGCCGGGCTGAAGGCGTACGAATTGCTGATGGCGGCGATGAAGGAATCCGGCTACGCCGCGATCGCCAAGCTGTACATGCACCAGCGCGAGCACATCGTCATCATCCGACCGGGCGCCCAGGGACTGACGCTGCACACCATGTTCTATTCGAGCGAAATCCGCGCGGCGGAAGCGCTCCCCACCAATCGCGTCGAGATCAAAGCTCAGGAAAAGGCGCTCGCCGAACAGCTGATTACGAGCCTCGCCGCCCCGTTCGAACCGCAGAAATACCGCGATACGTATCAGGACAGCGTCCGCGGGATGATCGACGCCAAGCTCAAGGGCAAGGAAGTCACCGAAGTCGCGCAGCCGCACCTCGCGCCGGTAGTCGATTTGATGGAAGCCCTCAAGAAGAGCCTGGCGGCGAACCAGTCAGGCCAACCGCAGCCTCAAAAGGTCGCGGCGGCCGAACAGCAGCCGGCTGCAGCCCCGGGTCCGCGGGTGGTGCCAGCGGCGCCGAAAAGAGCGCGCAGGAAGCTCGCCTAGCTAGGTGACACGCGCCCTTTTTTGCTAGGCTGTTATATAGAGGCGACCAATGAAGTCCTACGTATTTACGCTTGCCGTCGAAGAAGACAAGTTCGAAGATGGGCGCCCCGCGTGGCACGCGTGGTGCCCGGCGCTGAAAGGCTGCCACACATGGGGGCATACATCCGGAGAGGCGCTCGCAAACGTCCGCGAAGCCGTTGAACTCTACGTGCAGGATTTGGTAGCTGCAGGTGACAGGATTCCCGTAGAGCAAGGCACTCTCGAACTCCCCGAACCGGCGGTCGCGGTGAATGTGTGACAAGGATTCCGCGCGGCGTCACTGCACGAATCTTCATCCGCGCGCTCGAAACTGATGGCTTCGTCTTTCAGCGGTCCCGAGGTAGTCACCGCATCTACAAACACACGGATGGTCGCAGGGTAGTTGTGGCATATCACGCCACCGGTGACGCGTTCCCAATTGGAACGCTAAAGGCGATGATCGAAAGTGCTGGCTGGCAGGATAGGGATCTTCAGCGACTAGGATTGATCGATTAATTCAACGCGAAGCGGCTAATCAGGGCGCGTGGCTTTTTTTCAGGGGATATTACTTTTGGCCTTCTTGTCTCTAAGCTTTTGAGCCGCGTTTACCTGGGTAGCGATGAAGGCTGCCGCCCGAATGTTTCCGCTCCCATTGGCCGCATTGATTCTTCCACTTGAGCCGTGAGGCGCTTCGTTACCTATTTCTCCGACGATGATCGAGCATCCCTGTTCGCCCTTCTTATTCTGATCGGCCAGAACCTCTACGACAATGGCAATGGTTCCATCAATCGAAGCGAACCGGTCGATGGTCAAAGTGTGGAGGCGTTCGTCCGTGATCACGCCATACGCCCGCCGATGGACCGCGTCCTGAACGTCCAACCAACACTGATTCGGCTCCACTTTGACAAACTGCTTGGCAACTTGGCCGAAACAGGGCGCAACCGTCAAAAAACACAAGACGGAACATCCGAGGGCGTAATAGATCGCATGTCGATCGATTCGCAAGGCCCACCTCCAATCATACGAAGTAATGCTCTGACTAAGTTACTCCTTCAAATTAAAGATCGTCAACAGCGCAGGTAGCCGATGGGGGTGTATACTCCGCCCAACCCGAGGATTCGTGGCAAACGCCGAACGGAAGTGTAACTAGGCCCGCCCTGGTCATCTCAGCAATGATTTTCGGACGAGGGAAGGAAAACGAACATGGCCCTGAAAATTACGAGCCGCGAAGTAGATGGGGTCCTAGTGCTGGTGCTGGAAGGGCGCATTGTGTTCGGGGAGGAAGCCGTCTCGCTTCGCGAGAAATTGGAGAGCGTTCTCGCGGCGGGAAAGGGGAAACTCGTCCTGGACTTGAAAAATATCACGATGATTGACAGCACGGGTCTGGACGTGTTGGTCATGGCCCATAACAGCGCGAAATCCAGCGGAGCAAGTCTGCGCCTCTGCAACCTAAGCACAAGATCCAACGAACTCCTGCGGGTTACCCGGCTGATAAACGTATTTGAGGTTTCCGCCTCCGAAACAGACGCGGTGCGCGCCTTGGCGAATCGGGCTGCCACGGGTTGATTTGGGCCGGCGGCCCGGGTTTTGGTTTCCTCTTCACCGCTATTTGCAGACGGATACGATCATTGGTGGACGCCGAGCCTCGAACCTCACTCGGAGCCACGAATTGAATACTCACCCCGATTCAGAGTTCTTTAAGGATCTCCGAGTAGGATGTGGGCATACCACTCGGAGAAGGCCGGCGTTGTTCTTGGCTGGCCTTCTTTTCTTCTTCGTCGTCATCGCAGGCCGACGCTTGCTTCGGGTGGTGCGGCGGTAGGCTCGGGGTCGTCTTCTGGCAGATACCCGCAAACTAGCTGCTGCAAATCGTGCAAACTTTTCGCATGTTCAGGATAGTTGACCGAATAAATCTCGAAGTCAAAACGCTCGCTCGGGCCTGATGCATCAGATAAAGCTACGGCGAAACGGCTGGCAATTCGTAAAGCGGTTGAAGAGTCGACGCCCGGTAGGATAGCCCCGAAGAATCCGAAACTTAGGACGTAGCACGAATCCCCGTCACGCAATTTCCGAGAAACTGCCTTCGCGGCATCGCCGAGCGCAGAAACGGCAAGATCTGAATGGGAAAACGCCGGACGCAATTTGACCGCGACGATGAACACGGAGAGAACCCCTTGCGTCGCCGCCGCGCGACGAAACTCCATCGACAGGCGATCCTCGAAGGTATTGAAATTTGGCACTGATCCCAATAGGTCGGCGTTTGCCTGCCCCAATTCGTCCGCGGCCTGCTTACGATCAACGACCATCTGGCGTCGAAGACGTTGAATCATCAACTGGCGATCAATGATGTAAGCTACGAGCAAACAGGAGAGCCCGCAGAAACCAAAAAATGCGACCTGGGGCGTCCTGTTTGGTGACAACGATCGGCTTGCAAAAACTGCTGGATACATTAGCGCTGCCAAACCCGCAGCCAGAACGAAGATCGCGATGCACGCGAAAAAGGTTAGTTGAAGTTCCCGGTGTTCCACATCTCCTTGCTTGGGCCGCCACAATCTGGTCATGGGGTATAAACTCTTGCTTATGATATTAGATACACTAAGTACCGGACATAGCCTGAGTGTCTCCCTGTGCCTGAAGTGATACTCAGTCACATAAAGTGACGGCTGCGGATTTGACTCCTTCAGGGGAGTAGATTTGTGTTGGGACTATCGCGCAATCGGGAGACCGACGCCCGGGTTGCGATACTGGGTCTTGGGGTGCCCCGGCCTCGACGCTTTTCAAGGGCGGGGTTCTTGATTTGGGATTCTCGGTGACAACGTCGACAAAGGCCCCGCCCTTCCAACTGCGAAGGACGGGGCACCCGGCCTCCGTTACCGTGTCGACCGGAATTTCCTTTTTGCCCTGAAAACAGCGCTATAGTACCTATCTGCACCCGCGGGCGGGTGTGTACTCCGCACCCAACCCGAGGATTCGTGGCAAACGCCGAACGGAAGTCTATCGGTGCGCGCCTTGGCGGATAGGGCTGCCACAGGTTGATTTGGGCCGGTGATCCGGGCATTCGTTTCTCTTTCACCGCGATTTACAGACGGATACGATTATTGGTCGAGATAAAGCATATTGGCCTGCCAAAGTCTGGCGACTAGCAGCGGCCTGTTTAAGCGCCCTCTCTGCTGGAATTCAAGGAGACAAGATGCATACGAAGGATAAAAAATATCTTGCGAATGTTTTTAACAGAATATCTACATCGGTGACTACGATAAACGAGAAGATTATTGCTCACCAACAGGGTAAGGCTTCCGTAGAAGACGTGGTAGCAAACGCAGCACTGGAGCAGCTCTCGATGCAGCACGAGATACTCATTCTGCTGGCTATGCTGGTTACAGACCCGGCGTTAGCGGCCGATCCTCTACCTGAACTTCCGAAGAAGATCATAGGTTTCAACTGACACAGAGGTGCCGCCCAGGGTTTGAATTGGAATCTTGTCGACTGAGGCGGTGGTGCCGGGGGGGAGAGTTGAACTCCCTACGCCGGCCTTTTCAGGGCCGCGCTCTACCGGTGAGCTACCCCGGCACTGAAGTAGCCAACAGATTGTAAGGGCGCTACGGAAGGGTGTCAATTGTTCGGCGGCGACTAGTTAGACCGAACGTGGAAATCTACGATGAGCCCTCATCGAAAAGCTGGCCCGCCCGTTCGCAAAGGCGCCGCATTTCCATTCCAAATATCCATCGTGTGCTGGATCGATCTACTCGGGTACGGTGCAATGATCGCTGAGGCAGACTTTAATCCGCTGCATCAAAAGGCGGCCGACGCCATGAGTCGTTTGCGTCTCTTTCACAAGGTCGTGGCGTCCCACAGTAATCGCTATTTACCGACGCTTGTCATGAACGATGGGGCCGTCGCCTACCGCGACCTCTCACTCAGAAGCCGCGGGCCAACTCAAGATTTTCTCGTGCGCGTGTGGGATCTTTTTACGAGCATCAACGATGATGAGAAGCAACGAGGCTTTCCTGGGGCCCGCGCAGTCTTGGCAACAGGCTTTCGGATGCGGGGAAGACGAGCAGGCATGGAGGCGACATCTTCGCAGTTTAGTTCCGTAATTCGTCGGTTCGCGAATGGAGACATCGACGCAAATGAAGCAATTCGAGAAGCCGCTCATATTCGGCAATCGTTTGACATTGTTCCAGAACTCCAAGCAAACTTCGCGTTCTCCAAGGCCTATGTGGCCGGTTGTGGCGGGTCAGCTGCGGGGTTGGGAGGCGCCAACTTCTTTGTTGATCTCGCAATCTTTCAGACTAAAAAACCTGATTGGGTGGTCAGCGGGGCGACGGTAGACTGGTCGAACGAGAAGCTATGCATGAAAGCCTCGTTCGCACCAATTCTTCAAATTCTTCCTTGCAAACACGCCGAGGGCGGTTCGCTCGACCTTCGGGATGGATTGGAAGTCGCACAACATCTAACTCACGACGCTAATGTACTGGATGCGCTGCGAAATGCGGCAAAACCACCGATAATGTGAATCGGCGGACTCAATGACTTCTTGTCCAAACTCTGCTCTCGCTACTTGCCGGGAAACAGCGCGAATGTCCAGATCGAGCCGCCGGCCGGAACTTTGGCTGCGCCGTAGCGCGTCGCTAGGGCGCCGCCGAGGCCCGAGGCGACGGTTACGTACTGGCGGCCGTTGTGGGTGTAGGTGATTGCTGTGGAATTGACGCTTGAGCCGGTCTTGAATTGCCAGAGCGTCTTGCCGGTTTCCTCGTCGAGCGCTAGGAACTCGCCTGACATTTTGCCGGTGAAAATGAGGCCACCGGCCGTGGCCAGCATGCCGGCGGAACTGGGAAGCTCGGTGAGGGGGATCTCCCATTTCTTTTCGCCGGTCAGCGGATTGATGGCCAGGAAGTGGCCGAGAACGTCTTCCGGCTTGAGGTTCGGTGTACGCGCTGCTACCCCGGTCGTCGCCTCGCCCAACTCTTCCGGCTCCGCGTTGGGGTCGATTTTTTGGAGACGTGGGATGTTCCACGTGTCCGCGTAGATCAGCCCGGTGTTCGGATCGAACGCCTCGGGCACGGCATTGGTGCCGCGCGACGGCCAGATTTCGACTTCCTCTCCCGCGGTGAAGCGCTTCTGCACGTCGGTCAAGACCGGCCTGCCGGTATCCAGATCAATGGCGCTGGCCCAGTTGACCTTGACGTAGGGATGCGCGGCGATCAGTTTGCAGTTCGTGCGGTCGAGCACGTACATGAATCCGTTCTTGTTGGCCTGAATCATCACCTTGCGGCGCTGGCCATTGATCGTGATGTCGGCGAGCACGGGCTCGTCGGTGCCGTCCACGTCGTAGATGTCGTTGGGCGTGTATTGGTAGTAGCAGGCGATTTCGCCGGTTTTCGGACGGATCGCCAGCATGCTCGATGTATACAGGCTGTCGAGTCCCTCGCGCTTCTTGGGATCGTAGGGCTCGGCATTGCCGGTGCCCCAGTAGACGAGGTCCAGATCGGGATCGTAGGAACCGGATCGCCACGTGGGCCCGCCGCCGTACTTCCACGCGTCTGTGTTCTTGGGCCACGTTTCGGAACCGGGTTCGCCGGGCGCGGGGATGGTGTATCTGCGCCACAATTTTTTTCCGGTATCCGGATCCCATCCGTCCAGGAATCCACGCGTCGTGGACTCTCCGCCGGAGACGCCTGAAATCAGCACGCCGTTGGCGACGATCGGTCCGCCCGTGGCGTAGTAACCTTCTTCGGTGTTGGCGAATTTCTGGTTCCAGATTTCCTTGCCGGTCTTCATGTCGAGCGCGAGGATGTGGTCGTCAATCGTCACGCGAAAGACCTTGCCGTTGTAAATGGTCGCCGCGCCGCGATTGAAAGCGGTGTGCTTGTTCGCGGGTTCGATCTTGGTCGCGGTGCGCCAGATTTGCCGGCCCGTTTCCACGTCGATCGCAAAGCTCCACTTGCCGTTGATGACGTACATCACGCCGTTGTAGACCGTCGGCGCGGCAAGTTCGCCCAGTTCGTTCATGGTGCTGGCGTTCCAGACGGGCACCAGGCGGCCGACGTTCGATTTATTGATCTGGTGGAGCGGGCTGTAGCTCTTGCGCGAGTAGCCCATGCTCTGCGTGAGGACGTTGTCGGTGTTCTTGCCGTCGCTGTTCAATTCTTCCGTCGTTTGGCCAAAACCCGGCGCGGCCCACAAGGCCACAAGCGCCGCACACAGCAGAACCTTTTTCATGACCACTACCCTCCAGTTAGGATTGCGGAGACTGTATGCCTGGGAGGGAATCAGGGTCAAGCGGTGGCGGGCCAGATTCCGGTAAGTCCTTTCTCCAAAGATGGTACTGACGACCTCTGCTAAGCGCTGGCGGATCGTAGCCCCTTGCGCTTCGGAGACTTCCACACGTGATCCCCGCGCATGTATTGCCATAGCCCTTGCAGGCGCCAGATCATATGCATTTGGCGGTACGGAAAATGTTCAAGAAAACAGTAGCTAATTAGACGTCCAACATCCTGCCAGTCGTTGTAGCGTTTGTAGTTCAATTCCTCCTGTAGAACGGAACCAATGGAAATTACCGTCGCGAAGGCATATCCGAACAGGAGAAATTGCAAGAAGAATTCGCGGCTCAAAACACCCAGTGAAGCGGCCAGCACAATGGTGGCGAGGCCAACGATTTCAATTACCGGCGCGAACAGTTCGAAGAGCCACAAGTACGGCAGCGCGATGCATCCGATTCTGCCATATCGAGGACGAAAGAGCATGTCGCGGTTGGGCCACAGGACATCCAGTAAGCCCTTTTGCCAGCGGGCGCGCTGGGTGCCAAGGGACTTCAGATCGGAAGGCACTTCGGTCCAACACATGGGATCGGGCACAAACCGGATTTGATAGTCGGCTTTTTGCTCGATTAGGTGCCGGTGCAAGCGAGCCACGAGATCAAAATCTTCGCCGATGGCGCGGGACCGGTAGCCTCCTACGGCCCGGACCAGATCGGTGCGAAACAGACCGAAAGCGCCGGAGATAATTGTCAGCATGTTGCCTTGAGCCCAGGCTTCGCGCCCTATTAGAAAGGCGCGAAGATATTCGATCACCTGAATCACCTCGATGCTTTTGCGGGGTAAGCGAATGCGGCGTATATGCCCACCGGAAATCTCCGATCCGTTCAACACACGAATGATGCCGCCGACGGCGACCACGCGGACAGGGTCACTCAGAATGGGTACCATGATGCGCAGCAGCGCATCGCGCTCGAGAATAGAGTCGGCGTCCACTATGCATACGTACGGAGAGGTGGCGGCATTCAATCCAGCGTTAGAGGCATCCGCCTTACTGCCTCCTGGTTCTTTATCGACCACCAAGAGCCTGGGATCCACGTCACTCCGGTACAATCCGCGCACCTCCGCGCTCGGCACTTTTGGAACGTACACGGCGCGGACCGGACGCAACTGAAACTCGTCGCATAACTCGTGGAGGGTGCGATCCTTCGACCCGTCATTGACTACAATGACCTCGAGTTCCGGATAGTCCAGTTCCAGAAGATTGCGAACAGCCACGCGTATGGAAGCTTCCTCATTGTGAGCGGCGGCAATGATTGTGATCGGCGGGGCCATAGGCGTCTCCCGTATCCAGGACAAGTTGTGGCTCGTCAGGTTCCGCTGGTGCAGGGCGCTGGTCTTCAGTGCAACAATCAACGTAATGAGATAGGCGATATTAGTGGCTAAGTAGTACCAAAACAAAATATGATTGGAAATGTTTAGAAACAGAATCATTGGGGCAATGCCAGGTTCACGGGCGTATTACCTACCCCGGATTTCGATGCGCCGAATTTTCCGGCCTGGAGCACTTCACGAAGAAGCACTTGATGTGCGCTATCAAACGCTGTACTGACCTCGATTTCGTGTTCGAGACTAACGCGGAGACCCGCGTTCTCAAGAGCAGTCACGTAGGCGTGCAATCCGTATTGGTCACCGGTCGCGACAACTTGTTCGAATATGGCCGCCATCTCGGCCTTGAACTCAATGAGCCCTTCTGCGGCCCGCAAGCGGACCAAACGGTTCGAATCCATAAGGCCTTCAAGCAGCATAGGAATGGCCCTCCGATCGAAAAGCCTTCCCAAGCTAACGATCGCCCTCAGCCTCACAAACCAAATGGAATCGTGAGCCAGTTCCTTGAGGACATCCAAAGCGAGGGCGGGCCCCACTTGCGACAGGGCGCGAGCTGCGGCAGCGCGCAGTTCGGCGATTTCATCGTCCACGAATTGCAGCAGATCCGTTCCCAGGGATGGGGTCGCGATTTCGCCGAGCACCCTGCCCAGCACCTCGCGCACCGGACCCTCGGCGTGCTGTAGGTAGGGAAGCAACATCTGCGGACGCTCAGCACAACATTGGATGAGTGCACTCTGCAGGGGAAGCGCAGCGACCGGTAAGCCATTCTCGGCGACCCAATCCAGTATCTCCTTTCCCGCTTGGGGAGCAGCGGTACGGCTGAGGCCGCGCAAAGCGGCGAGGCGCGTCTCCACGTCGCGCGAGCGTAAGCCTTCGGATAGCGCGGTAATGCCTTCTGGCGCGCGAGTCCGGCCCAGAGCGACCAGCGCGCGCATCTGCCTCCAGCCTGTATGGTGGCGTGCTTCGAAAATTCTCTTCTCGATAAGGCCGCTGGTACGTAGGAATTTCAACAAACGCGCGGCCTCTTCCGGATTGGCTGCTTCCAGCGCATCCAATGCGATCGTCTCCACGATCCGCCGGTCGAAAGGCTTATTACGCCAGGTCTCAAAGGGCAGTTCTCCGCTAATCAGTGCGTCCCATTTTTGGCGGAATTCGAACACGCGGGCATCTCGTTTAGCGAAGTACCGCTTGCGGTAGGTCCGGCGAATAAGAATGAAGGCAAGCAACAAGCCGTCGCCCGCGATTGCAGCCACGATGGACTTGACCAGAAGTGCCGAGGGGCCCAGCCTCCAGAGTCGCTCAAAAATGGACGTCATAGCTGAACCCGAATGTCGTATCGGTTCTGTCTTGCGTGCGCTCTTGATAGGCGAAGTAGCTGGTCAAGCCCTGATTCCAGGTGAATTGGAAGCGCAATCCGCCGCCGTACGTGTGGGACGAGAAACTGCCGATCTGGTCCACCTGCGCGAAATTTTCGGTACCTAGTGCGAAGAGAATGTTCCCAGAAAGCGCGCGGTCCTGCCAATGCGCCAGCGGAAATCCGAGGCGGCTGAGCCCGGATGGCTGCCATTGCCGTCCGGTGCCGGAAAAGGCGCTTCTCGCACCGGTGACTCCCAGAGACCAAGTCCAGTTGTTAGGCAAATAAAAAATGCAGGAGCCATTCAAGGTT
>Ga0210401_10006492_pt1 | contig 11857 bp, 12 predicted proteins | sample IncBWH32MmetaG_FD_150866 | JGI IMG/M metagenome (GOLD analysis project Ga0210401, IMG submission 150866) | Forest soil microbial communities from Barre Woods Harvard Forest LTER site, Petersham, Massachusetts, United States - Inc-BW-H-32-M | ecosystem: Environmental > Terrestrial > Soil >... | reverse complement strand
GCGGAGCGCTCGATGGGTTTCTACAACGACATCATCCTGCCAAGGCTTTGCAGTTTCGCGATGCGCAACAAGCAGCTCTTGCCGTTTCGCGAGCGTGTGATTGGCGCGGCAGAGGGCAGGGTGCTGGAGATCGGCGTGGGCTCCGGAATGAACCTGCCATTCTATCGCCCGCCCGTGCGCGAGGTTCTCGCGCTCGAACCGGCGCAGCGGCTTGTGAGCATGGCGCGAGGTGTCACGCGCAACATGCCCGTCAGCTTTCTCGAGGCTTCTGCCGAGGCCATCCCGCTCGATGCACATTGTGTCGATACGGTCGTCACGACCTGGACTTTGTGCTCGATTCCGCAGGGAACCACGGCTCTCGCCGAGATGCGGCGCGTGTTGCGGCCGGGCGGCAAATTGCTGTTCGTCGAGCACGGTCTCGCGCCCGACGAGGGCGTGCGTCGGTGGCAGGACCGGCTGACGCCGGCCTGGCGGCGCTTCACCGGCGGTTGTCACCTTAACCGCCCGATCGGTTCGATGATCGAAGGCGCGGGCTTCAGCATCGAGAGGATCGAGACTGGCTATATGCCCGGGCTCAAGCCGATGACGTTCATGTATGAAGGCAGCGCACGGCCGAATTGATGATTGCCGGTGATGCGCGGCCGGGCGCGCCTCCGTCTATTCAATGACCATGCCGTGTTCGGTCACCGTGACGCGTTCGACAAGCGGCGCTGCTTGTTCGCGTACCACTACTTCTGCAGCCGGAACCGGCGCTTCCGCTTCAACCTCTTCAGGAACAAGCGGCGGCGAGAAGATCGTCTCTGGAAACACACCGAACTCACCCGCTACCTCCTGGAGCGGCTTCTGTTTGTCGGCCCAGTGCAAGGCGGTATAGTCGAAGCCGTGCACGATGGTGGGCTTGACGACTTCGAAATAGGGCGAGATGTCGAAGTCGCGCGGCATATACAGCGACGAATCGCGGATATGGAGAATTTCGCGGCGCGCCTGCCGGGAGCCGGCGCGGGTGATCTTTGGCAGGATCGGATAGCGCACCGCATCGAACGCCTGCGCGATCAGCGCCGAACAGATGATCTTGGTGGGATCGCCGGAGCCGAACGCGATCATCCGCCGCCGCCAGCGCTGCGGGATCGGCAGCGGGATCAGGAATCGCATCAGGTCGAGGATGTTCTTGGTGTCATAACCGAAACCGATCCGGTTGATGGCGTAACGGCACACCGTGTAGCGGTCTTCGAAGGACAGGCCGACCGGCCGGCATAGTCTCGTGTGATAGGGGAAATATTTCGACAGCGGCGCCGAGGTGACGCCCTCGCCGATATAGGCTTCGATCAGGACATGCGGCTCGCCGTCCGCTTCCTCGGCGCCGTCGACCGGTCCGACATAGAGTGCGGCGTGCGACCAGGTGGATTGCGTGAGATATTTGATGATACCGGAGATCCGGTTGTTGCCTTCCACCAGCAGCACGTCGCCGGGCTCGATGACGCCGCGCAAATGTTCCGGATCGCTCGGCGTGAACGGCTCATAGCCCGGCACCTCCGTCTGAAGGTAGTCGGCGATCAGCTTGCCGACCGTATCGAGCACAACGCCCATGGTGCAATTCCCCTGAAACAGCCTTTTCCGGCTGCTTTTCCCCTTCCTTATCATGGCCCAAAGCCGTTGCAATTTGGTTCATGCAGCCATGTCGATCAATCATGATTGATTCACCATGAGTGTTGCCGGTCACGGCAAAGTTCGCTAGCTGTTCTATCCTTTTCAAGCGGCCGGAAACCATGACATGACAATGACGCGCCGCGGCTTTCTTTCGGCCACCGTGGCCTTTGCGGCAACGCCGATGCTGGGGGCGGGCGCCTCGGGGGCGATCTTGCCGCGCGAGGCCGATATTGTCGTCATCGGCGCGGGCGCGGCGGGCATCGCTGCGGCGCGGCGTATCCTGGCGGCGAACCGCAAGGTGATCGTGGTGGAGGCGGCCGGTGAGGTCGGCGGGCGTTGCCTCACCGATGTCTCGAGCTTTGCGGTTCCCTTCGATCGCGGCGCGCGGTGGATGCATAATCCCGACAGCAACCCGATGATCAAGCTGGCGCGTGCCACCGGACTCGAGATTACGACCGCGCCGTCGGGTCAGAAAATCCGCATCGGCCGCCGTTACGCGCGCCCAGGCGAGATCGAGGATTTTCTTGCAACTCTGGTCCGCACCGGTCGCGCCTTCGATGACGCCTCGCGCAAGTTCGATGTTTCCTGCGCTAGCGCCCTGCCGAAAGAGCTCGGCGACTGGGCAGGCGCCATCGAATTCGCGCTTGGCGCCAATTTTGCGGGCAAGGACCTGAAAGACGTCTCCGTTGCGGACAAGGTTCGCGCGCAGGATCGCAGTTCCGTGTTCGCTTGCCGGCAGGGTCTGGGAGCCCTGATCGCGAAGCTCGGCGAGCAGGTCCCGATTTCACTGTCGACGCCCGCGAACCGCATTTCCTGGGGCACCCGCGACGTCAGCGTGGAAACGCCGGCCGGCAAGATCGCCGCGCGTGCGGCGATCGTCACGGTGTCGAGCAATGTATTGACGGCAGGCAATATCAAGTTTGCGCCCGACATTCCCAAGCGCTCGCTGGACGCCGCGGCGAAGCTGAGCCTCGGCAGCTACGATCACATCGCGCTTGAACTGCCGGGCAATCCGCTGGGCCTGTCCCGCGAGGACGTCCTCATCGAACAGAGCAACTCGACGCGCACGGCGCAGCTGTCCGCCAATATCGGCGGCTCATCGCTGTGCTCGATCGATGTCGCGGGCGCGTTCGGCCGCGATCTCTCCGCGCAGGGCGAGCAGGCCATGGTCGCCTTCGCGATGGAGTGGCTCACCAAGTTATTTGGCAGCGATGCCGCCGCGGCCGTGAAGAAATCGAGGGCGACCCGATGGGACGCTTCGCCTTATGTGTTGGGTGCGATGTCGGCGGCGGCACCGGGCGGACAGCCGTCGCGCAAGATTTTGTCCGAGCCGATCGGCTCGCTCTTCCTTGCCGGAGAAGCGACCCATGAAACGCTGTGGGGAACGGTCGACGGCGCCTGGGAAAGCGGCGAGCGCGCGGCGGAGGCGGCACTGCGAAGGATCGGGGCTCTGAAGGATACCGAACCGGTCGAGGCGCCTGCACGGGCACCGCGGCGTCGCGCGGCCCCGCCGCGCAGAACTGCGACGCCGCGTTCCCCGATCAATTGACGTCGCACCCGAAGGCATGATCTCGCCGGGACGGCGGCGAGTCAATTACGATCGCAAAGCGCTACACCGGCAGCGCGAGCTCCTTCAGGTCTCTGGCGACGATAATCCGGCCGTTGAAATTCTTTTTCGCCTCATTGGTCCAGTCCGCGTCGGTGACATCCAGATCGCCCGGCACGAGATGGCTCATCACCAGCACCTTGACGTTGGCGGCGTCCGCAACGCGGCCGACATCCTCGGCGGTGGTATGGCTCTCCAGCAGATGCTTCTTCAGCGTCGCGCCGTTCTTGACCCTAGCAACCAGACGTTCGACCCAGGGGAGGTACAGCGCTTCATGGACCAGCACGTCTGCGCCCTTGGAGAATTCGGCGAGCTTGGGATTATAGTTGGTATCGCTGGAGAACACGATGATGCCATCCGGCGTCTCGAACTTGTAGGCGAAATTGTCCGTGATCGGTGGATGCGGCGTGCGGAACGCCGTCACCTTCACATCCTGAGTCTGCAGCACCACGCCGTCCTCGGTGATGTCCTTGGCGATCAGCAGTTTGCGCGGATCGGGGCGGCCTTCGTCCTCAATCCGCGTTTCAACGTCGAACTTGTTCAGCTCCCAATAGGTTTTGGTCATCGCCTCGATGCCTTTGGGGCCGAACGACTGGATCGGCGTCGAGAGCCCGGCAACCCAAGCGTTGTAGACCAGGTTGCCGTACTCAAGATTGTGATCGGAATGGTGGTGGCTGATGAAGATAAATTTCACCGACGGGATCGGCACACCGGCGATGACCAGTTGCCGGCTCACGCCCATGCCGCAATCGATCACGAATGGCGTGTCGTTCACCATCACGAGATTGGCGGGATTGGACGGGCCGTTTTCGACGCGCGGTCCACCCTTGGTGCCCAGGAACACGATACGCGTGCGGGGTTTCGCCGTTTGCGCCAATGCGGCCGGGGCAGCGAGCGCGGCGGCGCCGGCGAGCGCCAGTTTCAAGGCGACGCGGCGATCGATCATGCAATTCTCCCGTTAAGAGTTTCTCGAGCTAAGATCTCCTTGGGCGTTTGCCCAAGCCTAGCGCCCGCGAAGCACGCCGTCGAGCGCAGGCAGGCCGATGACGACCGCCGCCGCGATCAGGACGTAGCAGGTCGAGCGGAACACCTTTTCGCTCGCCTTGCCGAACAGCGACGCGCCGAAGGCCACGCCAGCCGCGTAGACCGGTCCGACCATGAAGCTGAACTTGATCGCGTCCGCCGTGATGAGGCCGCTCACGGAATAACTCACAGCGGAAACAAAATCCGACGCGCCGAAGAACAGCAAGATATTGGCGCGGCCGATGGTGGAAGCAATCGGCCGGCCGAGCCAGTAACCGACGATCGGCGGGCCGCCGGTCTGCGCGAGCCCGCTGCAGAAGCCCGACAGGCCGCCGATGCCGACGGAAAGCGCGGCATGATCCCTGCCGCGGTAGCGCCAGCCGGACAGAAGCAGCATCAGCAGCGCGAACACGAAACCGGAGATGATCCAGCGCGTGGTCACCGGATCGAGCCGGCTCAGGAAATATGTTCCGATCGGTACGCCGATCAGCGCGCCGAACACGATGATCGCCGTGGCCTTGCGGTCGGCGCACTTCCACGCATTCGGGAGCAGTGGCGCCGCTGCGACGAAATCGATGATCAATAGCATGGCGGCGACCAGGCGCGGCGCCGCCATGCTGCTTGCCAAGGGCATGAAGATCAGCGCCGAGCCGAATCCGGAAAAGCCGCGCGCCGTTGCCGACACGAAAGCGATCGCGCAGATCGCGATCGCGGCACTGCTGCTGACGTCCGGCGGGATGAGGCCCGGCAGAGTCATCCGCGCAGTGTTCCGCCGGTCTTCTTTGTTACCTCGGCCACGATCCTGGTGCCGACCGCGTCGATCTCCTGATCGGTCATGGTCTTCTCGCGCGGCTGTATCGTTACCGCGATCGCGATCGATTTCTTGGTCTCGTCGATGCCCTTGCCTTCATAGACGTCGAACACGGTGACGTCGGTGATCAGCTTCTTGTCGACGCCCTGCGCGGCGCGCACGATATCGCCGGCCCCGACATTGCGGTCGACGATGAAGGCGAAATCGCGCGCCACCGGCTGGAACGCGGAAAGCTCAAGCACCGGCTTGGCGCGGGTCGGCTTCTGCTTGGCCGCGGGAATCCGTTCGAGGATTACCTCGAACGCCATCAAGGGACCGTCGGCGCCGAGTCGCTCCAGCGTGCGTGGATGCAGTTCGCCGAAATAGCCAAGCACATTTTGCGGACCGATCTGGATGGTGCCGGAACGGCCGGGGTGCAGCCAGCTCGCCCCGCCGGGCACGATCTGCAGCGGCTGCATCGGCGCGCCGGCGGCCGCGAGCACCGCAAGCGCATCGGCCTTGGCGTCAAGCGCGTCCGCCGTCTTCGAGCCGGACCAGTGCCGTCCGAGACCTTGCGAGGAGGCAAAGCCGTGGCGCACGCCTGAGGCCGCGGTCAGTTGATCCTCCGGCTTGTCGCCCTTGAAGATCTGGCCGACTTCGAACAGCGCCGCATCCGGGAAGCCGCGGTCGCGATTGGACTGGACGGCGGCCACCAGGCCCGGCAACAGGCTCGGCCGCATGTCGGAGAGATCGGAAGCGATGGGATTGGCGAGCGCAAGCTCGCTCGATCCGCCGCCGAACAACTCGGCCGCAGGTTTCGAAATGAACGACCAGGTCACCGCTTCGACCATGCCGCGCGCCGCGAGCGCGCGCTTGGCGCGGCGGGTGCGCAGTTGAATTGGGGTCAGCACCGGTTCGCGCGGCTGCTCGCCGCGCTCGAATGGCGTCATCGGCACCTTGTCGACGCCGACAATGCGCACGATCTCCTCGACGATATCAGCCTTGCCGTGGATGTCGGTGCGCCAGGAAGGGATCGCGATCTTCACCGCCGGGCCACTGCCGGCCACCATGAAACCGAGATGGGTGAGGATGCGCCGCATCTCGATCAGCGGCACGTCGATGCCGGCGAGCCGCCTGACCTCGGTCAGCGGGAATTCGATCACGCGGTCGTCGCCGAAAGTCTTGCCGACCACGACGTTCTCCGACGGCGTGCCGCCGCAGATTTCCATCACCAGGCGCGTCGCGAGCTCTAGCCCCGGCACCATGAAGGCGGGATCGACGCCGCGCTCGAAGCGATAACGCGCGTCGGAATTGATGCCGAGCTTGCGGCCGGTTTGCGCGATGTTGATCTCGTTCCACAGCGCCGATTCGATCAGCACATCGGTGGTGTTCTCGTCGCAGCCGGAGGCTTCGCCGCCCATGATGCCGGCGAGCGATTCGACGCCGTGATCGTCAGCGATCACGCACACGCCGGCATCGAGCGTGTAGCTGCGACCATCCAGCGCGAGCAGCGTTTCGCCGTCTCGCGCCCGGCGCACGGTGAGATTGCCGCTCACCTTGGCGGCGTCGAACACGTGCAGGGGACGGGCGCGGTCGTAGGTCATGAAGTTGGTGATATCGACCAGCGCGTTGATCGGCCGCAGGCCGATCGAGGTCAGCCGCCGTTGCAGCCATTTCGGCGACGCCCCATTCTTGACCCCGCGCACCAGCCGCAGCGCAAAGCCCGGGCACAGCGCCGCGTCTTCGACCGTTACCTTGACGGGGCAAGGAAATTCGCCCTTGACCGGCTTGATGCCGGGATCTTTGAACTTGCCCATGTCGGCGGCGGAAAGATCGCGGGCGATGCCATGCACGCCGGTGCAGTCCTGCCGGTTCGGCGTCAAATTGATCTCGAACATGGGATCGCCGAGCCCGGCCCATTCGGCGTAGCGAGCACCGATCGGCGCGTCGGCCGGCAGCTCCATGATGCCGTCGTGATCGTCGGAGATTTGCAATTCCGCCGCCGAGCACAGCATGCCGCGGCTCTCCACGCCCCTGATGGTGCCGACACCGAGCGTGATGTTCTTGCCGGGAATGAAGGTGCCGGGAGGAGAGAACACGCTGATGAGGCCCGCGCGCGCGTTTGGCGCGCCGCAGACGACCTGCACAGGTGCCGCACCGTTGCCGGGATCGACCATGCACACCCGAAGCCGGTCGGCGTTCGGATGCTGCTCGGCCGAAATCACGCGCGCGATAGTGAACGGCTTAAGCGCGCTTGCCTTGTCCTCGATGTGCTCGACTTCAAGCCCGATCATGGTGAGCTTGTCGGCGAGCTTTTCGACCGGCTCGTCGGTGTCGAGATGTTCCTTCAGCCAGGAGAGCGTGAATTTCATGGCGCCACCCTGCGGCCTTCGAAAACCTCAACCAGACGAAAACGCTCGCACATCAGCATCATGTCTTCGCTGAACTTGCCCTGTCGCCCGAAATATCCGCGATGCGCCGCGCGCCAATATGTGAGGCTACGGTCGCCTTCGCCCTCTTCATAGGCAAAGGCCGCATCCACTTCGACGTAGCGCCGATAGCTCACTTCGGTGGACTCGATCACGCAGCGCGGTTCGCCGCGGCCGTCGAGCACGATCCAGCGTTCGCCGGGCATTGAGGTGTTCGGTTCGTCCTCGGTCGAGCAGGTCGCGGTCTTGACGCCCTTCAGCACGAGATCGAGCAGCTCGTCGGCAAGCTCCGGACCGTCGCCGAACGCGAACGAGCGCAAGCCCTGATATCTTTCGGGGACAGCGCTCACGAGCTCAGCCCTCCCGCCAGGGTCGGGACATCGAGCGGCTTGAAGCCGTAGTGGCTGAGCCAGCGCACGTCGCTTTCGAACAGCTGCCGCAGATCCGACATGCCGTATTTGAGCATCGCGATGCGGTCGATGCCCATGCCCCAGGCAAAGCCCTGATAGACGTCGGGATCGATGCCGCAGGCGCGCAGCACGTTCGGATGCACCATGCCGCAACCAAGAATCTCCAGCCAATCTTCGCCCTCGCCGAAACGGATCTCGCCCTTGTCGCGCCGGCACTGGATGTCGACCTCGAGCGACGGCTCGGTGAACGGAAAAAACGACGGTCGGAACCGCATGTTGATGTGATCGACCTCGAAGAACGCCTTGCAGAACTCGTGCAGGATCCATTTGAGGTGGCCGAGATGCGATCCCTTGTCGATCACGAGGCCTTCGACCTGGTGAAACTGCGGCGTATGCGTCGCGTCGGAATCGATGCGATAGGTACGGCCGGGACACACCACACGGATCGGCGGCTTTTGGCTCAGCATGGTGCGCACCTGTACCGGCGAAGTATGCGTACGCAACAGCATTCGCGAACCATCTTCCTTCGGGTTGAAGAAGAACGTGTCGTGCATCTCCCGCGCCGGATGACCTTCCGGGAAATTCAGTTTTGTAAAATTGTAGTCGTCGGTTTCGATATCCGGACCTTCGGCGATGGCAAATCCCATATCGGCGAAAATCGCGGTGAGCTCGTCCAACACCTGGCTGAGCGGATGGATCCGGCCAGCTTCGGCAGGCGCTTCGCGCACCGGCAGCGTGACATCGACGGTTTCCGACTTGAGCCGCGCGTCGAGCGCCGCAGATTTCAAAATGTCGCGGCGCGCGGCTAGCGCCTCGGTCACCTTGTCCTTGGCGAGATTGATCGCCGCACCTTGCGTCTTGCGCTCGTCCGGCGACATCTTGCCGAGCGTCGCCAATAACGCCGAGATCGAGCCCTTCTTGCCCAGCGCCGCGACGCGCACGGTCTCCAGCGCCGCCTCGTCGCCTGCGGCGGTGATCTGACTGAGAATGGTGGATTCGAGTTCAGCGAGGTCCGACATGGCAATCCCTTTTCGCCAGGATGCTAAGCCAGTGCTCCTAGCTCCGTCATGCCCGGGCTTGTCCCGGGCATCCACGTCTTACAGCGCTCACAGGAAGGAAGACGTGGATGGCCGGGACAAGCCCGGCCATGACGGCTTCAAACACCTTGCCGAGCGCAATGCAGCGAAGACTTACGCCGCCAGCGCGGCCTTGGCCTTTTCGGCAATCGCCTGGAACGCTTGCGGCTCGTGGATCGCGAGATCCGACAGCACCTTGCGGTCGACCGTGATGCCCGACTTGGAAAGGCCGTCGATAAATCGGCTGTAAGTCATGCCGAACGGACGCACCGCGGCGTTGAGGCGCTGGATCCAGAGCGCGCGGAAGGTGCGCTTCTTGCGCTTGCGATCGCGGAAGGCGTATTGCCCGGCCTTCTCGACCGCGGCCTTGGCGGCGCGGATGGTGTTCTTGCGGCGGCCGCGGAAACCCTTGGCGAGTTTGTAGACTTTCTTGTGCTTGGCGTGAGAGGTCACACCGCGTTTGACGCGAGACATGACTTGAATCCTTGATCAGAAAAGAGGTGACGGATCGCCGCGCGAACGCGGCTTGGCTTGGACGAGAACCCCGCGATCAGGTGTTCGGCAAGAAGTACTTCTTGACGTTGTCGCCGTCGGTCTTGAACAGCACGCGGGTGCCGCGGAGCTGACGAATCTGCTTCTTCGTCCGCTTGATCATGCCGTGGCGCTTGCCGCGCTGGGCGTGCATCACTTTGCCGGTGGCAGTCACCTTGAAGCGCTTTTTAGCGCCCGACTTGGTCTTCAGCTTGGGCATTTGGCTCTCCTAAAAGCCGCAGAGAGACGCGCCCAAAGGGACGCTTTTGCGGCTGAAATGCTCGTTAGAGCGTTGAAAGTGCGCAGGTTTTCTCCAAAACGCAGAAACCCGCACGGGCATCGACACGGCAGCCCTTGATCAGCCGGGCGATGAAGCGTCGGCTTATGGCAGAGCGAAAGCGAATTGGCAACGATGAACCGTGGAATCGTCATGTTCGACACATAACCTCACGCCATCAGCGGCACAGCCAGAACTGGGAAGATGACGATGTCAGCCCGAATGGACGGCTTTTTCGCCGATTTCAGAAGCTGGCGCACCTTGCGACGGATATTTGTCGCTGCGCTGTTGGCCGCGGCAGCTGTGCCCGCCGCCGCCAGGGCGGCCGGCGGCTATGATGGGATCTGGACCGTCCTCATCATCACGCAGGCGGGCAATTGCGACCCCGCCTATAGCTATCCGTTTCGGGTCTCGGGCGGCCGCATCTCGACAGCTGGCGCGGCAGACGTGTCCGGAAGCGTTGGCCGCGGCGGCAGCGTCATGGTGAGGATTTCAGCCGGCGGCTCGGTTGCCACCGGCAGCGGCAGGCTCGGCAGCAGCACCGGCGGGGGTCGCTGGAGCGCAAGGCTTTCCGGCGGGAACTGCAGCGGCCGCTGGCAGGCGACGCGGGGCTGATTTTCAGCAAATAAAATGGCCCGCCAGATCGTCTGACGGGCCGTTTTCATTTCGGCAATCTCACTAGAGCCTGATCGGTTCTGATTGAATCAGAACCGAGGCCCTACTCTTTTGTTTTGACGTGTTTTCTTCACGCGAACCGGCATCCACTTCGCTCGAAAACGCGCTGATTTGCGAATCAGCGCGGCGCCAGCACCATCACCACCTGGCGGCCTTCGAACCTCGCGTCCTGCTCGACCTTGGCGATCTCGGCAACGTCGCTCTTGACCTTGTCCAACAGCTTGGTGCCGATCTCCTGGTGCGCCATTTCACGGCCGCGATAGCGCAAGGTGACCTTGACCTTGTCGCCCTCCTCGAAGAAGCGCTGCATCGCGCGCATTTTCACGTCGTAATCGTGATCGTCGATCATCGGCCGCAGCTTGATCTCCTTGATCTCGACGACCTTCTGCTTCTTGCGGGCTTCGGCGGCCTTCTTCTGCGCCGAATATTTGAACTTCCCGTAGTCCATGATCTTGCAAACGGGAGGATTGGTGTTCGGCGAAATCTCGACAAGATCCATGCCCGCTTCGAGGGCCATCTTGACGGCGAGCACGGTCTCGACGGTGCCGTGGTTCGTACCATTCTGATCGATTAGCTGAATCTGCGCGTTGCGGATGTCATCATTGGTGCGCGGCCCGTCTTTGGTGGCAGCGGGCGGGGCTCTGTTGGGACGGCGAATGGGTAGCTCTCCAAAGTTGTGAACGAAGACGATAGTTTGAAGGAAGAAGCCTCTGCGGGCAAGCAAACTCACGCATCTGAGCGCCAAAACCCTCAAATGCGAGGCATTTTGGTCACGCCGGCGACATAGCCACCAATCTCCCGTTCCGCAAGCGCATGGAATGCCTTAGGTCGTTATCGGCGTTTATTGACGGATTGCGCCCACTCCAACAAACAGAACCGAGTAAACGTTCCATGACGAGTTCGCCCGCAGGCCCCAGTGAGCCACCGGCCTTCATCGAGGTCGGCAAGGATAACGCCATGCGCGCCATCGCGGTGCGCGCCCGCGCCGGTCAAGCGCCCGGGCTGTTCTGGCTCGGCGGCTTCAACTCGGATATGGCGGGCACCAAGGCGCTCGCGCTCGATGCCTGGGCGGCCGAACAAGGCCGCGCCTGCGTCCGCTTCGATTATTCCGGCCATGGCGAATCCGGAGGCAGCTTCGCCGATGGCACCATCGGGCGCTGGCTCGCCGAAAGCGTGACCGTGTTCCAGCAATTCTGCCGAGGACCCCAGGTTGTGATTGGGTCCTCCATGGGCGGCTGGATCGCGCTATTATTGGCGCGCGAGATTGCAAAACATGGGGCCGGCGATGCCCCGCTGGCCGGCCTGGTACTGATCGCGCCGGCGCCGGATTTCACCGAAGAGCTGATGTGGAAAGGCTTTTTGCCCGAAATTCGCGAGGAGATCGAAACCAAAG
>Ga0210401_10006490_pt1 | contig 11859 bp, 9 predicted proteins | sample IncBWH32MmetaG_FD_150866 | JGI IMG/M metagenome (GOLD analysis project Ga0210401, IMG submission 150866) | Forest soil microbial communities from Barre Woods Harvard Forest LTER site, Petersham, Massachusetts, United States - Inc-BW-H-32-M | ecosystem: Environmental > Terrestrial > Soil >... | reverse complement strand
GTATTGCCCCTGTATCCGGTATTCCTGAAAGGCCGGCGGCTCGTCGGCGGCAAGCAGCGCAACAGGTTTTGACCCGGCCGGCATCCTCAACCTATCGCTGACCCACCAGCCCTTGCACGGACTGAGTCAATTTGGCCGGATCGAAGCCCAGACCGTCTTTGAACACGAGTTGCACATTCTCGATGTCCTCGATGTTTTGTGCGGGATTGCCCGCAATGACCACCAAGTCGGCCGCTTTACCGGCGGCGATCGAGCCGATTTGCCCGCTCTCGCCCAAGTAGACCGCGCCGTTTTGGGTCGCAATGTGGATGGCCTCGAGCGGCGTAAATCCGGCCTCGACCAAGAGTTCTACGCCCCGCTGATCGCCGTATCCCGGCAAGACGCCGCCGAATGAGGTTGGATCGCACCCCGCCATCAGCAGTCCGCCGGCTTTGACGAAGTCGCGCTCGAATTGCATCTCCTTCGTCAGGGAAACCGCGCTCAAGGGATTGTTGTCCTCCGCGATGCCGGCGCGAATCCGCAAATACGTGGACCAGCCCTGCGGGCTGAGTGCCTCCTTGGCGCGCAGCATCTTGCGCATCGCCGGCCGATTCGGCACGCTGATTTCGAACACCGCCAGCGTGGAAGTCACGGCGACGTGGTGCGCGATGAGATCGCGAATCATCTCCTGCACCGGCGCCGACTCGATGTCGACATTCTTTGCGAAATCTTCGGCCGCCTCTTTCGCCGGGCATACGCCGGGCTTCTTGGTGGGGAGAAATTCCGTATCCACGAAGATGCCGTGTTCGAGATTGTCGATGCCGATGGCGGCCGCTTCCCTGAAACCCACCGCACAGAGGTGTCCGGTGACTTTCAATCCCTTGGCATGCGCATGTTCAACGGCGGCCTTCAACTCGTCCGGCTTGATCCCCATGTAGGCCTTGAACGAGGTGACGCCCTCCGCCGCCCAATAGTCGACCGTGCGGCCGGCATCCTCAGGGTCGCTCAAGGTATGCAGCTGCGGCGCGACGCCCAACAGATCGCCGATGTAGGGACCCGTGATGCGCAGCTTGGGACCGGGCTTCTCGCCCTGATCGATGATCTTTTTCAATGACAGATCCGTGTACGGCTCCATGCTGCCGGCGGTTCGCGCCGTGGTAACGCCGCTGGCCAGATACAGTCGCGGTCCGCTGTCGATCATCTCGATCCAGAACGGCAGGCCGTCCTTGCCGCGTTCCGGCGCGGTATAAAAAAGATGCTCGTGCATGCCGACGAGGCCGGGAATGACGGTCTTGCCGCTGAGATCCAGAATTTTCGCGTTGGGCGGAAAGGCATTTCGAAGCTTGGCGCTTTGCACCCGTGCGATCTTGCCGCCCTCGATGTCGATGCGCTGATCTTCAGCCGCTGCCGCGCCGGTGCCGTCGATCACGCGCACATGCATGAGTACCAGAACGGGCGCATCTTCGCTCACGTAGGGTTTGAGCCCCGAAGGGACCTGTGCAGACGCCAAGGCCGCTGAACACAAAAACCCCGCCGCCACCGCCAGACGCTGAACATTCAACACCGATACCATCGCTTTTGCTCCGCTCCCCGGACTTTTTTAAACCCTTGATTGCCGTCGACATTACACGTTTTGCGGCGGATTCGCTGCCTCGGGGAGTTAACTTATGCCTGCGAATTGACAGCGTCATAGATTTCATTATGATATCACTCCAATATCATCGCCGGGAGCGAAACATGCCTGCCAGAACTACGCAATCCGCTGCATCGGAACGCATCGCCAGCACCCTGAACGGCTGGGGAATGTTGATTCTCAACATCGCGTTGCTGTTGGGCGGGTTTTATCTGTTTGCTTCAACCGCGGCCGATGGCGGTCCGATGCGGGTGATCGGCGGCTCGACTACGCTGATCGCGCTCATCATGCTTGGCGGCTATTTCACGCTGCAGCCGAATCAGGCGCGGGTACTCATTTTGTTCGGCGCCTACAAAGGCACCGTGCGCAGCAGCGGCTTTCACTGGGCCAATCCCTTCTACTCCCGCAGCCGTGGCGTGAACCCGCAGAAGAACGCGGCATCCAACGAGGGCGACCAGAGAAATCGTCCGGGCCATCGCCGCGGCGGCGGTGGACTGGGCCTGCAATGGCTTTCCACCAAATTATCGCTGCGCGCCCACAACTTCAGCAGCGACGCCATAAAAGTGAATGACAAACGCGGCAATCCGGTCGAGATCGCGGCCGTGGTGGTATGGCGGGTGGAGAATACCGCGCAAGCCGTATTCGACGTGGAGGACTATACGAGCTACGTCGAAATACAGAGCGAGTCGGCCATTCGCAGCATCGCGAGCCGTTACGCATACGATCAGGGCGAAGAGCACGAGATTACGTTGCGCGGCGGCGCGGATGAAGTGGCACTGGCGCTGAAGGAAGAATTGCAGGTGCGCTTGCTCAAGGCCGGTGTCATCGTCGAGGAAGCCCGCCTCACCCATCTTGCGTATGCGCCGGAAATCGCGCCGGTCATGCTGCGGCGGCAGCAAGCGGAAGCCATCATCGCCGCGCGCAAGATCATTGTGCAAAATGCGGTCAGCATGGTTCACATGGCGCTCGACGAATTGGATCAAAAGAATGTCGTGAAGCTCGACGACGAACGCAAGGCCGCGATGGTCAGCAATCTCCTGGTCGTGCTGTGCGGAAATTCAGACGCATCGCCCGTCATCAATACCGGCACGCTCTACACCTGACGTGTCCTCGGAGCAGCGCAAACCCTTTCTGCTCAGGATTCCGCCTGATCTGTGGAAGGACATCGAAAAGTGGGCGGCAGACGATTTGCGCAGCGTGAATGCGCAGATTGAGTTTGTCCTGCGGCAGGCCGTGGCGAGAAGGAAGGGGCCCGCCAAGGACAAATAGGTCACTGCTGCTGGCGCTTCAGCTCGGTCTCAAAGGCTTGTTCGCGCTCGGCCACCGCCGCCTGATAACCCTTGGGATCGACCCAGACATTTTCCTTGGCGCCGGCCTTGATGCGGTCCAATTTCGCCAGCATGCCGAAATACGCGCCGTGCGCGCCCAGAAAAACATCGCATTGAAGTCCCTTCAAGGTGGCGAAGGTGCGTCGATAGTCAGCCTCGATTCCAGGATACGAGGCCGGCAGGTCCGGATGGTCGACCAGGCGCCAACCTGGGTTCACATTCCAGCTGCCGACGATGACCACATGAAGCGGATGCCCTGCCTCGTTCACCTGCATCGTCCAGGTCGTACATCCCCGCGTATGTCCGGCAGTCTTATGGGCAATGAGCGCCGTGCCGCCGAGCTTCACGACATCGCCGTCGTGCAGGATTCGATCTACCTTCGCCGCCGGATAGGTATCCTTGCCATAAGCGAAATCCGTGGCGCCTCCGCTTTCAACCACGGATACGTCCCCGTCCATCACCATGTACTTGGCGCCTGTCAGGCGAAGAACTTCGGCGCTGCCGGCGTCATGGTCGAAATGCGAATGACTGATCAATAGGACCTTGATGTCATTGAATTTGAAGCCGAGCTGTTCGACGCTGGCGCGAATGAGGGGAACCGACCTTTCCAAGCTCGAGTTGATCAAAATGTCACCCTCGGGCGTGACGATCAGGTATGAGGCCAAATCCTTGCTGCCGACGTAGTAGAGGTTGCCGGCGATATGGAAAGGAGCAATAGGCGTGGTCCACACCGGATCGGTTTGTGCAGGCAGCGGCGGGTTGGTCTGTGCACGCAGCAGCGGCGCCGACAATATCCCGCAGCCCAGAATCAACCCAATGACCAGCCTTGATTTGACCATCATCCGCTCCCATAAAACCCGATGCCAGGATACCGTGAGTCAAACCCCGTGGGTGCATGCTAGGCTTATCGCGTGGAAACCTTGAATCTCGATGCGGACCTCGCCGGACGCAGCCATAGGACGGCGCACAAGTGCCTGATAGGCTTGCTTTTGTTGGGCGCGGGGTCGTTCGCAAATGCGACCACTTACACGCTGGCGAAAGCCGATGACGCCGTGATCGGTGAAGACCAAAACATCGAAACGGTTTATGAAGACACCCTTTATGATCTGGCACGAGCCTACAGCTTAGGTTCAGAGGAACTGATCCGGGTCAATCCTCGGGTCGATCCCTGGCTGCCGGGGGCGGGTAAAATGCTGGTGGTTCCGGGGCGACACATTCTGCCTCCCGGTCCCCACGAAGGCATCGTGGTCAACCTTCCTGAGCACCGGCTTTATTACTATCCCAAACCCAAACGCGGCGGCCCGATCGAGGTCATCACGTATCCGGTCAGCATCGGCAAGATGGATTGGCGTACGCCGCTCGGCGTCACCCACGTCATTCAAAAGCAGAAGAATCCGACATGGTATCCGCCTGAGTCTGTGCGCAAGGAACATGCGGAAGCAGGCGATCCTCTCCCGCCCAAGGTCGGCCCGGGGCCAGACAATCCGCTCGGGGCCTACGCGATGCGCTTAGCGGCGGGCAACGGGACGTATCTCATTCATGGCACCAACAATCCGATTGCCGTGGGACTCGCCGTCACGCACGGCTGCATTCGCATGTATCCCGATGATGTGGCGGCGTTGTTCCCGCAAATTCCCGTCGGCACGCCGGTGCGCCTCATCAACGTGCCGGTAAAAGTCGCCTGGGTCGACGGCGAGCTGTTGCTTGAAGCGCATCCGCCCGTCGATGCGCAAGGACAGAGCTTTGAACCCGATATCGAGCAATTTTCGGACTTATTGAGAGCCGCAGTCGGCGATACCACCGTGGCTATTCACTGGGATTACGCGCGCGAAGTGCTGCAAAAGGCTGATGGCGTCATCGCCACGGTGGGCCTCGAGGCCGATTTGCCCGCGCCGAATTCCGAAGCGACGCCGGCTACCGCCAGCGCCAACAAATAGGCGGTACCCAAAGGGGGGATGGTCGGCGCCGACTTCGGCGTCACGGATGCAGCGCGATGGATGCCTTGGATGCGCTGCTCAAGGTGGTGCCGCTGCTTGTGTTGCCGAGGACGACGAAGAACTGCGCGGTTCGTTTTCGCGATGCATTGGGAAGCAGCTTGACGAACAGGCTCACCGTGCGCACGCCCGACGGGAAAAAAACTGTCGCCGGCATTTGCGGCGCGAAGTCCGCGCCAGCGAGCGCAGAGGCCGGCTCGGTCCACCAATCGAAACTGGTCGCGCCCTTCGATCCGGTCGAGCGATGTACGCGGATCTCGGCGAATCTCTGACCGGGTCCAAACGAGTAGGAACTCGTCACCATGCCGATTTTCTCGGTTTTGTCGATCGGTCGGACCGCGGCGTTCCGAGCCTTGAGGTCTGCCTTTGGCGCGGGCTCGGCGGGCGGCGGCGCGTCGTCGACATCGCTCGGCGCAGGAATCACCGCCGGGGCGACGTCGGCATCGGCGGCGGCCGTATCCGCGGCGATGGTTGGCGCTTTGGGGCGACTGAGCACGGCCCAGGTGATTCCTCCGACGACAACGGCGGCAAGCAGCGCCATCAGCGCCGATGCGACGCCGCCTTTCGCGAGAAGCGAGGTCTTCGACTTCTCGGGCTGCGGTATCGGCCCCAACGGAGTGCGCCCAAGCTCGAGATTCGACAGCCAGTCGCGCACCGACGGCGGACGATCAGCGCGCTCCCACGCGATGCCCTGCATGAGCGTCTTCCATTGCCGTCCGGTCAGCCCCGGCGGTCGGGGCGGCGCGATCTTCTGTGCGCGCGCCTCGGTCGTGCGCCGATGCTGAAATGGATGCTCTCCCGCCAGCAATTCATAGGACATGCAGGCGAGCGCGAAAAGATCATCGCGCGGATCAGCCTCACGCCCCTCCAATAAATCACAGGAAGCGTACGCCGGCGTCATCGCCGTGGCGGATCCGCCCGAGGTACCGAAATCAAGAATGCGTACCTCTCCGGAATTCGTGACCATGATATTTTGCGGCTTGATGTCGCCGTGAATCACGCGCCGCTCGTGCGCATGCGCCAGTCCTTCACCCACTTCACGGATGACCGCCCATACATATGAGCGCGGCAATGGCACCGGATGAAATTTCTGCATCAAGCTGGGGAGGTTTTCTCCGTCGACCAGCTCCATGGTGAAAAAGGGGAACTGATGCAGATCCAGCTCGTAAACCTTGATGATGCTTCGGTGCGATAACGCTTGAGCGCAATAGAATTCGCGCCGTAGCTTGGCGAGCACGTCCGATCGCGACCGCGTTTTCTCATGCAATACTTTTATGGCGACATAGGCATCCGCCTGGGTGTGCTCGCTGCGGGATTGATCCAGCGCCTTGTACACAGTGCCCATTCCGCCATTGGCCAGCTGGCTTTCAATTACATAACGGTCACGCAGGATTTCGCCCACACCCAAGGGCGCGCTCGTCGTGTCGCGCGGCTCAGGCGGATGAAGTTCGGGGAGCGGCTCGGCCATGACGGGAAACACATCGACGGTAACGCCGTCGGCCGACGCGCCGTTTTCACGCTGCGCGAGCTTCGACTTGATGGAGCGAAACAGATCATCCGGCTCCTGCGGGTCGTCGATCGGATTGCGTCGCTGCCGTGTCATGGGTGCAGATTGGGGTCCATTTGAGCCCGCAGCCTACCCGCTTGGCGATCTTAAGACTGAAGACCGATCCGCATAAAAAGGCTGTGTTTGCCGCAAAAATTGGCGGCATGTGCGCTAAATCACACCTTGTTCTGGCCCAATCGCACTGCAACAAGACGGCTATTGCGGCTTCAGCGCCGGCGCGAAGGGCTTTACGCCAAGTTCGCCATACAACTCTGCCGGGAAATAGGCATCCCCATCCTGCAGGACGAGGGCGACGTTGCGGACGGCGGATATGTTCTGCGTCGGATCGCCATCGATGAGTATCAAATCGGCACGCTTGCCCCGCTCGATGGAGCCCCGATCCGAGAGTACGCGCGCGTAGGTCGCGCCGTTCCATGTTGCGATTCGCAGAACTTCGTTCGCCGGTATCCCGGCTTTGACGTACAACTCCAGTTCCCGCTGAAACGCGAATCCGGCGACATCGTCGGTCCCCGAGACGATCTGAATCCCGGCGCGGTGGAATCGCGCGACCGCCGCGAGCATCTTGGCGTAGGAAGCGCGCCAGTGCGGCGCCATCTCCTTGGTGATTTCGCTTTCGCTCTTGTAGAGCCCGCGGCGCAGGGTGATCGGCAGATGATCCACGGCCGCCGCCAGCGACGGATTGAGTTCGCCCGGCATTTGCGTAAATTGCGCTTCGAAGGCTGTCAGGGTTGGGTCGAGCACGGTCTTGTGCGCGACGAACAGCTTGACCAAATCCTGGAACGGCTGTGCATCGAGGTCGAGCGAATTGGCGTTTTCCGCAATCAGCGTGAAACGCTGCAGCGACCGTGTATCGGTATCGGGCTTGACATAGAAGTTCAGCAACACCTGATTGATGTGCTGAATCTCATCGTAGCCGTCCTTGACCGCATCCTCGGCTTTCATGAACGCCGGGATATGACCGCTCACGCGCAGCCCGCGCTGGTGCGCATACGCCGCAGTTTCCTTGACCCATTCCGGCTTGAAGGAATTGTAAATCTTGATTTGCGGATAGCCGCGCTGCGCGTAGAAATCGACCGCGCGTTTCGCGCCGTCGAGGCTCTCGACCAGAATGCCGCCGCTCGCATTGAACGGACTTTTGCCTTCGATGAAGCCCGCGGGCACGACATGCGGACCGATGGACTCATGTCGATCGAGACGCCCGATCGCTTCCGCCAGGGTTGCATTGTCGTTGCCCATGTCGCGCACGGTCGTCACGCCGGATGCAAGATTCAGCAGGTAATCGCCCGGCGACACATGGGCGTGCATGTCGATGAATCCCGGCAGCAGCGCGCGCCCCTTGGCATCGATGACCGTGCCGGGCGTCTGGCTGGGCGACCCGGCGGGATAGATTGCCCCGATTCGGCCATGATTCACATACACATCTTGCTCGGCGCCAAGCACCGCATGCTCGGAATCGAATACTCGCGCGTTTTTGATCAGCACCGGCTGCGCCAGCTCGTGCCGATCACGCTTGGCGATGTCGCGTTGGTATGCGGCCTGGGCCTCCAGCTGTTGCTGCTCGAGCCCGGCCGCCTGGCCTTCCCAGCCTTTCAAGATCAATTGTGCGAAGCCCGGGAAAATCGTCGCGAACGGCCTCTGCCCATCGGCCGTCATCCACACATAATCCGGTTCCAGGTCCGTGCCGCGTATGGCGTAGAGCGCCACTGCCTGCGTATCCTTGCCGTTCGTCACGCTGGTATCGATCAATTTGACGATGGACAACTCGCCGCCCGGAATTCCCGGCAGTTTGAACGTCGGGTCGTGGATCAGGGCGCGGAGCATGATGCCCGTGCTTTCGATGGTCGAATCGATCGGCACATACAGCGCCTTGCCGCTAATCTTGAGCGTGCCATGATCGACCTTGCCAGACCATTCGGCGCGATCGCCCTTGCGCTCGAAGCGCTCATCGACGAGCGAACCAAAGGTCGACTTTCCGCTGATAGCAAAGCGCTGCAAGGTGCCGTCAGGCGCCAGCGCGAGCTTTTCCTTCAAGTCGGGGCCGCGGCCGTTTTCGCGATAGCTAAAGTCGGTCGTGATGCTGCCGTCATCAGCGATGCGGGTGACATGCTCACCCCCCACGTGCCCGGAGAACAACATGGTGTAGCGGTATTCGGTCGCCGCCTGCACGGCGCCGGCGGCGCATGCTGCTAACAGTGCCGCGCACAATTTGACCCTTGATTTCATGCAGCTCTCCGATTCTAGTTAGTGTTATGCGGCATCCACTGGCAGCACAGGTCCTGCCGTGAGCTCCCCATCCGCAAATCATAACTGCAAAGCGAAGAATTGGGCGACTGTATTCTTATTGCACAAGTGTTAAAGAACGTTCGGCGCGGTACCACGGTTGCGCAGGGCTGTCCACGGAGGAGAGAAGGCCCGACAGGATCAGATGGCTAGTCGTTGAAGAATGCGAAAGTCCGAAACTCGACGCTCTGTCGCGGTGCTACCACCGGGTGATGGGTCGTATCAATAAAGGCAGTGTGAGGAGCAAATCGTGCCTTTCCATCCGTGGCCGAATCGTAGTTCTTGAATATCCAAGCTTCATCTGTTCGCATGTCCGACGCAAAATACCAGCGATGCGCAGGATTGTACGTCACGTAGTAGATCTGTCCGGTGCGATCCGGGTAAAGAAGGTCCGCCGCAAGGAGGTCTCGCTCGTCAACCGAAGAGGCATCGCATATCGCAAGCGGGCAGTCTCGCAGAGGTTCAGCAATCGGGCGCCAGACGTTGATCGCCGCCATTCGTTGCCCTGGTGCCGGAGCCCCGCCGAGGACGGCGACAGCTCTGGCCGGCGCAGACTTACCGCTGAAGTCGGTGTGGATGTGAAAGCTCGGTTGTCTGACGTCGTTCGCGGCGAGCGCCTTGCGTGGACCCCCCCGGCCGCGGATGTTGTGGTCGAACACAATGACATCCACCGCGCCGGTTGCGCAGCGAACGAGATCGGCTGCTTCCGGATAGCCTACGCGACGCAGTTCGTCCTCATCATAGAAACTATGCACTGCACTCCGATGATGCAGCACGCTGGCGCCTTCCACTTCGAGCCGAAGTGGTTGCGATTGGCGCACGTCACGTATCTCGACTACATGCTCCACAAACTCGATGTTGGTTTCTTCTGTTCCGCGTGGAGGATAGGCATAAGCGAAGAGAGGCCGGTTACTGGCGGCCGCGTAGTACAGAGCGCCTCGCACAGTGGCATGATGACGATGTGAATTTGCGGACATTGGCGACCTCGTTGAATTTTGCCGGCTTGCCGCGAGCGAAGCGCGCATTCAAGCCAGGCACAATTAAAAGGTACGCCGGTGGGATCGGCGCGAGCCAAAACCTTCTTAACGACTGTTAAGCGTTCCTGAATCGTGCACGAGCGCACGCCCGCCCGGTCAATCCCGACTTGTCGCCAGCGCCAAGCGGCGGACATCTACCAAGCCCGACGCTAGCCGCCGGCCTTTTTCTTTTTCCTTTTCCGCTTCTCCAGGTACTCGTCTATCGCCTGTCGAATGTAGTACATCACCGGCGCTCCCGAGTCGTCTGAGAGCCTCTTGAGCGCGGCGATCTGTCGCGCGAGCAGATAGGGAGGGTATCGATTTACCGGATTTTTCTTGGCGGTCATGATGGCGAATATTACCCCCTTACTGGCGCCGGCCGGAAGTGAACCACAGTAGCAGCGCAAAGCCAAAGCCGAGCGAACTGACTGCGCCGAAGAACAGCATCATTGGCTGGTAGCCGGCCGGGTTGTGCGAGCTTGCGGCGTACCAATCGTTGAGCGCGCCTGCCGCCAAGTTGGCGCCGGCAATGCCAGTGTTTTGCACGACCGACATGAGGCCGAGCGCTGTGCCGAACCGCGTTGGGGAAACAAGCTTGCTCGTGAGCGGCCACATAACCGCAGGGACCAACGAGAAACTGACGCCGATCATCGCGGTGGCCACCCATAGGCTCCAGTGGGTCAGCGCCATGACGGCGATCGACAACGGCAGCAACAGCGTACCGAACGCCAGCATCGGCGCGTACCGGCCGGTTCGGTCGCACACCCAGCCAAAGACCGGCGTCGTGAACATGGCGGCCAGGAACACGTAGCTGTTCATCGCCCCCGCGGCGGCGAGATCCAGGCCGTGTGCGTGCTGGAAATACTCTATCGAGAAAGTGCTGCGAAACGCGAACATCACTGCGTACCAGAGCACGCACAACGCCAGCAGATACCAGTAGTCCGACCCGAAGCGCAGCAGGTCACCGAGCACGAAGCGCCGGACCGTACCTGGCACTCGGGCCGGTGCATCGCCGCGCATTCGGCGGTCTAACCACCAATAGCCCACGGCCGCGGCGAACGATGCTGCCGCAACGAGCGTTGCGATTATGAGCGGTGGTTGCCACCCTTGACGATAGGCTTCGGCAAACCAGGTTGGTGACATGTCCGCAGAGAACGAACCCAGGCGGCCGACGCCGATCGACAGGCCCATCGCGAAGGCGACGCTGCCGCCCGCGAAATTCTCTGCGATGGCCACGAGCATGCCGATGATGAAAGTCTCGGCGCCGATGCCGAAGAGGAGCCGGCCGGCGGCCATCTCGGCGAAGCTCGGACCGAAAGCAGTGAGTGCCGCGCCGGCGAAACACAAGGCAGCGGTACACAGTGTCACACGGGCCGCACCATAACGATCAACGAGGACACCCCCGACCAGAATCAGCACGATGTTGGGCAGGTTGTAGATGGCATTGAGCATGCCGATTTGAGTGCTGTTGAACCCGCGCCACCGTTGGAGCAGATCTGCGACCGGTCCGATTGAGTCGTAGGAGTAGAAATTGGCATACATGACGATGGCCAGGAGGGCAAAGACCGCCCACGCGGTGCCCCGGCCAGAGCCGTTTTCTCGAACTGGAGTGACAGCGTCGGTCACATGTCGATGATATGGGTCGCGGCCCGTTTTTGGCACGCTGAAGCTTGGCGTAGTCGGTTCTTGCCAATATTGCCGCGAACGGATCAAAGTGCGACCGTGCGGCGCGACACTGAATACAAAGGCGTAAGTCTGCCGAAGCGGGTCTGGCTAACCGTGATCTGCGTGACTGCGCTGGTGGCGTTCGCGCCGGGTACTGCATGTGCGGAAGATTCGGCTGGGCTGTGTGCGCGTTGCAATTTACTGGTTGGGGTCGGAGCGACGTATCGCCTTTTCGGCTGGACAGATGGAATCGTACTGCCTGTGGCGCTCGAGTTGGATGAGAGTCGTTGGGAACTGGGCGCCTTCCGCATGACGAACGCTCAGCGCTACCGCGAGAACGACCACGCCACGAACCCTTACTGGGGATTTACTGCAATGCGGCGTTGGCAGGTGCTGC
>Ga0210401_10006487_pt1 | contig 11862 bp, 7 predicted proteins | sample IncBWH32MmetaG_FD_150866 | JGI IMG/M metagenome (GOLD analysis project Ga0210401, IMG submission 150866) | Forest soil microbial communities from Barre Woods Harvard Forest LTER site, Petersham, Massachusetts, United States - Inc-BW-H-32-M | ecosystem: Environmental > Terrestrial > Soil >... | reverse complement strand
TCGCAGCAGCATAGTTGAGCGCCTGAACCTGATCATAAATGTCGATGGAAACCGTCCGTGTCACTCCGGGAATGTTGCCCCCGATCATTAGGACCACACCGAACTCGCCCAAGGTGTGCGCGAAACTGAGAGCCACGCCGGTAACCAGTCCCGGGAGAGAAAGCGGGAGGATGACGCGGAAAAATGTCTGCAGCTTTGAAGCGCCGAGTGTGGACGAGGCCGCCATCAGTCTTGGGTCGACGAGTGCGAATGACGCGGCGAAAGGCTGCACGGCAAAGGGGAGGCTGTAAATAATGGAACCGATGACCAGCCCGGCGAAAGTAAATGCGAGGGTGTGTCCGGTGAGAGTTTGCCACCAACGTCCCAAAGGGCTGCGAGAACCGAGGGCGACGAGAACATAGAAGCCAAGCACTGTCGGAGGCAAGACAATTGGAAGAGCGACAAGGGCCTCGGCGAGAAACTTCCAGCGCCAACGCGAGTACGCAATCCAATACGCGACGGGCAGGCCGAGAACTACGAGCACTGCAGCGACCAGCGTCGCGAGCCGGATTGTCAGCCAGAATGCCTGCGAGTCCATTGAGTCTCCGTTCGATTCCTGGTGAATACAGAGCAGTATAGCCAAACTCACGCTTTCGGAGTCCCAATCTGGGACAACCCAATACGGCAATGTTCATTGATCACAAAGGCGGGAGCAATGGGACCGCTACGATGTGGCTCGGGAGGTTCCGCATGGAGATTCAGGAAGCCATAAAAGTGATCCGCGCGTTGGCGGACGGGGTAAATCCAGAAACCCGCGAAGTACTACAAGCCGACTCGATTTGCCGCAATCCGCAGGCGGTCATGGCGTTGAACCGGGCCTTGGCGGCGCTGGTCACGCAGCAGGAGCGGGAGCTTAAGAAGCCGGCCAGCGCGGGGCAGTACTGGTCGCGGGCTGAGGACAAACAGATTTGTGAGGAATTACGCAAAGGAATGGATTTTGAAGAAATTGCGAAGACCCATAACCGTACCGTGCCCTCGATCATCGTGCGCCTGGTGAAACTGGGGAAAATCGCACCGAACAAATCAGGTTCGCTCTTTCCCCCGCAGGTAGCATGAAGAAAACGTCGGCACTGCGTTGGAGCCGGTCACGGGATAAACCCGATGAGAAGAAAGGAAAGCACGGGCTAGGGCGCCCGCGCCTACATTGGCTTGTGCTGTTTCTGGTGTTGGCAGGTCCGGTGGTCTGCGGACAGCATTTGCAGGTTCGGCCGGAATCAAAACCTGTAGCCAGCCAGAGCCGCGAGCAGCGAGCTTTGCGGGAGCAATGGTTCTTGCGTGGGCGTAGTTCTCCTGGACAATCGAACGCGGCGCAGCGCTACCGGGCTTATTTGCAGAAAATGCGAATGCGGGCCGTACGTCTGACGAACGCGCAGAAGTCTGGGCACGATTTGTCGCCGTCCTCAACGGTCGTTTGGAGTCCCCTTGGTCCAGCGCCATTGGCTTCGGACGCGAGCGGCACGGGAGAGTATGACTACGGCTGGGTTTCTGGGAGGGCGACAGCGGTTGCCGTCGATCCCGCCGATCGCACGGGAAACACGGTTTACATTGGAGGGGCCTATGGCGGGGTTTGGAAGTCGACGAATGCTGCCTGTGGCAGTTTTGGTAACGCAAGCTGCGTCGCCTGGGTGCCACTCACGGACAATCAGGCTACGCTTGCGATAGGCGCCATCGCCATTCAGCCGGGGGGGACCGGCGTTGTTCTGGCGGGCACGGGAGAGGCCAACAGTTCGGCGGACTCTTATTACGGGCTGGGTATTCTGCAATCTTCCAATGCCGGCGCGACCTGGACTCTGATTTCCTCAGATACCACGGGGACACGATCATTCGCAGGCATGGGGTTCAGCAAGATTGCGTTCAGCAGCAATTCTCCTAACCTGGTCGTGGCTGCAACCGCAGGTACGCCTAAAGGAATTATCGAAGGCTTGGAAAATCCGCTGACCGCGAACCTTGGCCTTTACTACTCGGCTGACAGTGGGCTGTCGTGGACATTCGCAAACATCAGTGATGGCGGTTTGACGACGGCGCCCGGCTCGGCGTCTTCGGTGGTTTACGACGCCAGCGCCAACAGCGGTGCGGGACAATTCTTTGCGGCGCTGCGCTATCACGGTTTTTACTCGTCCAGCGATGGCGTCAACTGGACTCGCCTGACCAATCAGCCCGGCGGCGGATTGAGCACGACAGCGTGTCCTGCGAATCCCAGTTCGTCGACCTGTCCGATTTACCGCGGCGAAATTGCAGTGGTTCCCGGGCGCAATGAGATGTATGTCTGGTACGTCGACGCCAACGATTTCGATCAGGGTATCTGGACATCGCTTGATGGCGGCAACTCCTGGACTCAGATTAACGATGCGGGCATCATCAACTGCGGCGACGAAGTTGGATGCGGAACGGAACAAGGCACCTATGATCTGGAACTCGCGGCGGTGCCGAACGGCGGTAGCGGAGTTACCGATCTTTATGCCGGGGCCATTAACCTTTACAAGTGCGAGATTACCGGCACATACCCGATGTGCAACGGTACAGGGTCGAATACGTTTCTCAACCTTACCCACGCCTACGGATGCAGCGCAATCGCCAAAGTGCATCCGGCGCAGCACGCGGTTTCATTCCTGCTGACCAACAACAATCAGCAAGACGTAATGTACTTCGCCAACGACGGTGGAATCTATCGCGCCCTGGATGGCTACGGCGGCCTGACCACGGGCACCTGCGGCGGCAGCAACCAGTTTGACAGTCTGAACATGACGATGGGATCGATGACCCAATTTATTTCCTTTGCTCAGGCATCTGGTGACGCCAGCACAATTCTGGGGGGAACTCAGGGGAATGGATCACCCGGCACGCAGTCGACTGGCGGCAGTTGGCAGAATGTAAACGGCGGGGATGGCGGCTTCACGCAGATCAGCCCTGACAATGAGGAAGAGTGGTTCGTCTCCAATCCTCCGAATGCAACTTCGGGAGTCAATATTTTCAGTTGCACCAATTCCAATGGAATCAGTTGCCACACGCAAGACTTCCAGAGCAATCCTGTGGTCAGCAGCGCAACTGTGGGCGGCGACACCGGCCCGTATTATCCGCCCTATATTCTCGATCCGCAAAATGCCGATGAAATGATTGCGGGTACTTGCCGGCTGTGGCGTGGCTCGGCTTCGGGCGGCGCGTTCACGGTTCTGAGCCATAGCTTTGAAAGTGGCGGGGACGGCATCTGCTCTGGCGGCGAGATTAATCTCTTGCGGGCAGTGGCTGCGGGTGGGGCGACCGACAACAACGGCTTTTCCAACGTCATCTATTCCGGAACGGATGGTTTCGGGCCGCTCATTCCTACCACTCCTCCCGGAGGCCAGGTGTGGGTGAGCACGAATGTCGCGGGAGGTCTTTCAACCTGGGTTGATCAGACTGGCGCGATTAATCCGAATAACTTTCCGATTTCCGGGATCGCGATGGACACCTCGGACAGGGAGGGTCTCACCGCCTACGTGAGCATCATGGGTTTCAGCACCACGAACTTTCCTACGTCGCACGTGTGGCAGACAACCAACGGCGGTTTTTCATGGACCGACTTCACGTCGAATCTGCCGGATGCGCCTGGGAATGCGGTGGTCGTCGATCCCACGACAGTGGGATCTCCCGGAAGAGTTTACGTGGCCACCGATGTGGGAGTGTTCTGGAGCTTCACGGCCAGCCCGAATTGGCAAGAACTCGGCCCGCCGCCAAATAGCGGGCAAGCTGGATATCTGCCAAATGTTGCGGTAACCGCCCTGCGTATTTTCACTCGCTCGGACTCGACCAAGTTGCTGCGCGCGTCTACTTACGGACGCGGAGTGTGGGAATTTCCGCTGACTCCTGACTTCTCTTTATCCATTTCCAATACCCCGATCACGATATTTGCTGGCCAGGTGCCTCCTTTGTTCACCGGCACGATTACGGCTTTGGGCGGCTACAACTATCCAGTGAACCTGAGTTGCGTTCCGGCTTCCACTTGCACGATCGCGCCCACGCAAGTAGTTCCTGCACCGCCTCCCCAGGGAACGCCGCTTACTGCAACCGTGATCGCGAGCAACACACCCGGCGATTACAACTTCGACCTTCACGGGGTTGGCACCGACCAAAACCAGATCACGAACGATGCGGAGTTCACCTTGAAGGTGGTCGACTTCAATTTGACAGCGCCTTCACCCGCGAGAATCACGGTTGGTCCGGGGAGCACTTCCGGGCCAGTGTTGTTTCAGGTGACGGGACAGGGATCCTTCGATGGCGCAGTGAGTCTTTCTTGTGAGAACTTACCAGCGGGAGCAACTTGCAGCTTCGTGCCTGCCGGTCCCGTGAATCCGACGGCGCGCAATCCCGTCGCCGTGACTCTCACAGTCACGGCCGCCTCCAACACAACTGCAGGGACATTTCCAGTCACCATCAACGGGTCGGTGACGAATGGTCCTACGAAAACGCAAGGCTTGTCTCTCACGATCACACTGGATTATTCGCTGGCGATCAGCCATCCGTCGCTGCAGGCCTACGTCCACAGCACCGTAAACTTCAACGGAACCTTGACTTCGCTGAACGGCTACAACAGCGCGGTGAATTTGAGCTGTGGAAAGGGTGGGCCACCGACCTGCTCGGCCGCGCCGGCGAGTGTGACACCAACCGCAAGCGGCGCGCCGTTTATCGTGACCGTGGGCAGTGGCCAGTGCGGTGTGTACAACTTCAACATCGTTGCGACCGGTACCGATTCGCACGCAACATCGCATTTGTTTCCAGTGACCTTTACCGCAAATTCTTATACGACGCCGAACTACACTCTTGACGTCACGCCTCAGTCCCAGACAACTTCAGTGAACACGGCGGCGATCTTTAACGGCACTCTGCTGGGCACAGACTGCTACAACAGCCCGGTCAATTTGAGCTGTGGATCGAACCATCCGCCAACCTGTACGGTTTCCCCGGCCAGCGTTGTGCCGACCGTGAGTCCCGCGTCGGCTGCGCCGTTTTCGGTGACCGTGAACAGCAATGTGGCGCAGACTTACAACTTTAATATTGTCGGCGTCGGCACCGATACCCACAAGACTGCCCACTCCTTCCTTGCGGCTTTTACCTCGACCGGAAGCGGCGTAGGCTCGGGTTTCAGTTTTACTATCGCACCGCCCTCCAGTCTGCAATCGCTGCCCGCGGGTCAACCGGCGATTTACGATCTCGATGTGGTTCCATCAGGGGGATCGTTCCCCAGTATTGTCGACCTGGCGTTCTCCGACGATTGCCCGCCATTGAGCACGTGCATGCTGAGTCCGACGCAAGTGAGTAAAGGCAGCAGCGGGAAAACTCAGATCACATTCACAATCACAACCACGGCCCCGGTTATCGCAGATAAGCGTATGTTCAGGCGATCAATCTATGCGCTGTGGCTTTTGTTGCCGGGGTTGATCGTATCTTTCGGTGGACTGAGACGGGGTCGCACGCAGCGGAAGCGCTTTGTACTTTTCTGCGTGCTGGCAATCATGGTGGCTGGGCTCTGGCTGGAAATTGCCTGTGGCAGCGGCCTGCAAGGCAACGGGTCAGGCGGAAATGGTCAGGCGGGCACGCCCCCGGGATCCTACACGATGACGGTGAGCGCAACCGTGAGCGGGCTTCCTCAGCAAACCGCGCAAGTTGAGTTGACGGTCAACTAAGATCGGCGGGTTGTGGGCGCGGGGTACACTAACGAGGACGCTCACGTCTACATTTCTCATTGTGCTGCCTTTCCATTTATCTTGTAAGCAGCGCCCTCGACGTCCTGATCGGGGGCGCGCTAACCCATGCCTGATCAGAGCTTTGACATTGTGGTTATCGGCGGAGGAATTGTAGGTCTTGCGACCGCCTTGCAGTTTGGCCGCGCCTTCCCCAAGCTTCGCCTTTTGCTGGTCGAGAAAGAAAACCGGGTGGCCCGCCATCAGAGTGGACACAACAGCGGCGTCATTCATTCCGGAATCTATTACAAGCCCGGTTCGTTGAAGGCCAAACTGTGCGTGGAGGGCGCGGCCGCGATGGAGGCCTTCTGTCGCGAGTACGGAATTCCGGTCGAGATCTGCGGCAAGATCATTGTTGCGACCAGTGCCGAAGAAATTCCCCGGCTGCAAGGACTGCTGGAACGCGGGCAGGCCAACGGAATCCTCGGTCTGAAAATGTTGGACAAGGTACAAGCGCGCGAGATCGAACCTCATTGCGGCGGCCTGGCCTGGTTGCACGTGCCGACCACGGGAATCACCGACTACGTCGCGGTGTGCGCGAAGTACGCGGAGTTGATCGGTGCGCAAGGTGGAAGCGTGAGCGTCGGAACGGAAGTCAAAGGCATTTCCCGGGGCAACGGAGAAACGGTTGTCGAGACCACGCGCGGATCGATCGGCACGAAATATTTGATTAACTGCGCCGGGCTGCACAGCGATCGCGTCAGCCGCCTTGCGGGAGAAAAGACGGAAGTCACGATCGTTCCATTTCGTGGCGAATATTATGATCTGGTCCCGGAGAGGGAGCATCTGGTTCGCGGACTGATTTATCCCGTGCCCGATCTGCGTTTCCCTTTCCTTGGGGTGCATTTCACGCGCCGGGTTAGCGGCGGCGTGGACGCCGGACCGAACGCGGTGCTGGCATTTAAGCGCGAAGGCTATCGGCGAACCGATTTCAGCCTTCAGGATATGGCCGACACTTTCGCCTATGGCGGGTTTTGGCACATGGCTGCGAAATACTGGCGCAGCGGCGCGGGAGAATTTTATCGGTCGTTCCACAAGCCAGCTTTCGTGCGCGCGCTGCAAACTTTGCTGCCGGACGTTGTCAGCGCCGACTTGGTTGCGGACGGCTCGGGCGTTCGCGCAACTGCGGTCGCCCGGGATGGATCGCTGGTAGATGACTTTAAGTTTATGTGTTCGCAGAATGTGCTGCACGTGTGGAACGTTGTGTCCCCGGCAGCGACGGCTTCGCTTCCTATCGGGCGCGAGATCGTGCGGATGGCTTCCAGCGGATTCGGACTGGCCTCGGGATAAAGAGCGCGGGCTGGAGCCTATCTTCCTCTTCCGGGCCTTTCCGGTCCTTTCCGGGCCGCATTGTCCCGTTCCTGGACATGAGGAAAACCTCCACATCCACCCCAGGAAGCAGGAGGCAGCCCAGCAACGCGTTTAGATACATATACTTAGAATGACACTTTTGAGTTACGAATACCCCCCAAAAGCCTCATCCCTTTATGGCACGAAGGTGCCATAGACACTGTATAGTTATGAGACTAAAGTTTGGTGACAGTCGCCGGGGTGGGCGGCTAGGTGGGGTGGGGCATTCTCCTCCGTGCATTTGTGACCCGTCCTTGCGGCTATAACTTCTCTGGCCAAGCGAAATGCAATCTTGCGGGAGAGTCTCCTCTTGCAGGTGTGGTCTAACTGAATAGACAGTCTGGAGAACCCGCTCCGGACAGAGTGGTCTGTATTTTATGGCTCACGCTATCGCCTTACCTGAAGTTTCTGAAGTGATCCGAGTGCTGGCCGCTGACGCTACCAGAATGAACAGCCAACTTTTGGCTGCAGCGCTGGAGCGCGACAAACGGTTTGTGGTGCTGGATCCGGTGTCGGACGCGCGCGGAATCGTTGCTGCCGTGGCCAAGGAAAAGCCGGCTGTGGTGGTAATCAGCGCCGAACTCGACGAAGACAAACGAAAAGGTTTCGAGGTCGCTCGCGAATTGCACGCTCTGCACGTTGACACGCGCGTGGTGATGCTACTCGACAGCTCGGAGCGCGCCCAGGTGGTGGAAGCGTTTCGGGCGGGGGCGCGCGGCGTTTTCTGCCGCAGCGAATCGCTCAAATCGCTGGCGAGGTGTATCCAGTGCGTCAGCGAAGGACAAATCTGGGCGAACAGCAAAGAGTTGCGCTACCTGTTAGAGGCTCTGGGCGAAGCTCTGCCGCTGCGCGTGATTGATGCGCGCGGGGCCGCGTTGCTCTCGCGGCGCGAACTCGAGGTGGTGCGCTGCGTGGCCGAGGGCTTATCGAATCGTGAGATCGCGCAGCGGCTCGGCCTTACCGAACACACGGTGAAGAATTATCTGTTTCGCATCTTCGACAAGCTGGGAGTTTCCAAGCGCGTCGAAGTTGTCCTCTATGCATATAGTCTCGGCAGCATGGCCGAGGTTCCGGAACCCAGCAACGGCACCCGCAGTAAGAAGTTGTCTCCAGTAACGAATAAGATCGCGGGAGCATCCCAACCGCCACCCCAATTTGTTTCACCCACGGTGTCGGGATTGGCCAAAGCGTAATCGATAAGCTGCCGTTTGCAATCGCGGCGCTTCGGATCTGTTTCCAATTCCTTCCACAACGTGCCGACTGCGCAGCTCCGTGCGCGACCCGCCTCACCGGTCCTCACAATCTTGTTCCGATTTCGTAACAAAAACGAAATTCTCTTTTGCGACGGCTGCAAGAGGAGTATGCTTCCGGCGATTTCGTAATCGGGCCCTGTTGCTTTCCCAATCGTCACACCCAGTCAACCAACCCTGAATTACTCGGAAGAGGATTTTACATGAGCTCCATCAACAAGACTCTGCTGCTGTCCGTTGTCTTCGCGGCAGCCTGCGCCTACGCCCAAGCACCACCCTTTCAACACATCATCGTTATCGTGCAGGAGAATCGCACACCCGACAATCTATTTGGAGGGGCGACCAACAATCCCCAGACGTGGGACGTCCAGCCGGTTGCGGGCGCGCCATCCGTGGAACTGTCAAGCTGTATCGATCCCGATCACTCGCACAGTCCCGGATGGACAAACGAATATAACGGCGGAAACTACAACAATTGGTGTAGGCCCCAGAATGGCTGCACTCAACTACAATGTCCCCAGGAAACGGTCGTCACAGCTAGCGACGTGACTCCCTACCTCAACATCGGACAGTATTACAGTTTCACGAACCGCATGTTTCAGACCAATCAGGGGCCGAGTTTCCCCGCCCATCAATTCCTTCTTACTGGCACCTCAGCGCCGACCCAGCCCAACAGTCCGCCGTACAACGCGTGGTTTGCCGCGGAGAACCCGCTTCCGAAGCAGGAAGGTGCGGGCTGCACCGCCCAGATCGGCGTTTATGCATTGGAGGTTGATCCCAACGGTGACGAGTCTCCCGGTTACAGTCCCCCAGAACCTTGGCCCGACCCCGGCTACCCATGCTACGACCATCCTACGCTGACCGACTTGTTCGAAAACAATCAGCCCCAAATCACTTGGAAGTACTACACCCCGAATAACGTGGCCATCTGGACCGCGCCCAACGCGATTTTCCATATCTGTCAACCGAGCGGAGGATCGTGCACTGGTTCCGAATGGCAGAACAACGTGATTCAGGATCCGCGACAAGTGCTCGCGGACATCAACAACCTCAACTGCAGTGCTAACGCTCTCGCCCAGGTGAGCTGGGTAATCCCCAGCGAGCCGTACTCGGACCACGGGCACGAAAACGCCGGTTACGGCCCGACTGGGTTGGCAGCATTGTCAACTCTGTTGGCTCCAGCCACTGCGGCTACTGGAACAACACCGCCATCCTGATTACCTGGGATGACTGGGGAGGTTTTTACGACCACGTTCCGGTGCCTCAGCCCTTCCGCAATCAGTACGAATTGGGGTTCCGCGTGCCGCTGATGGTTGTTTCCGCTTACACGGGAGTAAAGAACGGCGACGGAAGTTACAGCGGCTATGTTTCCTGCCCGGCCCCGGTTGGTCAGTGTGAGCAGATCCAAGATTTCGGTAGCATCCTGCGGTTTATTGAGGAAAATTTCAGCTTGGGTCGAATTGTCCAACCTCCCTACTTTTACGCGGACGCGCAGGCCAATCCGCTTGATCCGGGTTTCTTCGGTCTGACCTCGCCCCGCCCATTCCAGGCGATTCCGGGGCTGACGTATGACGCAACTTTCTTCCTCGGTAACACACTGAATCCGAACGAGGATCCAGACGACGATTGAAGACGATTGAAAATGCTGTAACATCAGCCGCAGCAGGTGCTGAGCATCCGCGAAAAGGCCAGCACCTGCCGACGCTACGGAAGCCGTTTTGGTGATAAAATCTCAGACCGCAGCGAGGGCAGTGCTGACCTGCCAAGGGGCGCGCTGTGCTGTCCAGAGGAGGGTAAGTAAGTTCCATGCGAAGAAATCTATTTTGGCATGCCACGCGCCGCGCTCTATCGGTCTTAGCATTGACTCTGGTGCTGGCAAGCGTCGCGGCGGGAGGAACGTACAAGGTGCTCCATAGCTTCGACTGCGCGACTGACGGCTGCGGCTCTTATGCCGGGCTTACTTTTGACGCGCAGGGCAATCTTTACGGCACTACGCTTGACTCCGTCTTTGAGCTGACGCCGGGCTCGGGCGGCTGGACTTTGAGCGTGGTCCATCTCTTCACCCTACTCAGCGATGGGCAAGGCGTTTTTGCCGGCGTGACTTTTGATCCGGCAGGCAAACTCTATGGCACCGCGATCGGGGGGGGGCCTACGACAGCGGTACAGTCTTCGAATTGATACCCGGCGCCAACAGTTGGACGTTTAGCGTAATTCACGACTTCGATTATACGATACACGGAGGCAGCGACGGGGCGAGTCCTTTTGCTGGGTTGGTTCTAGATGAGGCGGGTGAACTCTACGGGACTACCCAGGACGGCGGGATTTACGACGGGGGAGTCGTGTTCAAGCTGCGCTCGCGACCAGGAGGTGCCTCGTCCGAGAGCATACTCCACGACTTCGGTCGCAGTACCGGCTACGACGGAGGGAGCCCCGAGGCCGGACTGATCTGGGATGGTGCGGGCAATCTTTACGGTACGACCAGATGGGGAGGCGGATACTACAAGAATTGCACGGCTGGCTGCGGCACAGTGTTCAAGTTGGTCGCCACTTCCCGCGGCGGTTGGAAAGAGCAACTGTTGCACCGCTTCAACTGGGCCCCCGGCGGCCCGGACGGGTATGGTCCCTATGCTCCCGTGGTCTTCGACGCGGCTGGCAATCTTTACGGAACAACCGCAGCCGGGGGGAGCAGTAACAGATGCCAAGGTGGCTGCGGCACGGTTTTCAAGCTAACACCTTCGTCAAGTGGCCGCTGGAAGGAGACCATACTTCGCAGCTTCGGACCAGGCCAGGGCGGAAGCGCTCCTTTTGCAGGCGTAGTCCTCGATAAAGCAGGCAATCTCTATGGGACCACCCAAAGGGGCGGCATCAATAACGCCGGCGTGGTCTTCAAACTAACACCTGGATCGAATGGCAAATGGACCTACACTGTCGTCCATCGCTTCACCGGCCCCGACGGAGCCCAATCCAACGCCAACTTGATCTTCGACAAAGCCGGCAAACACCTCTACGGCACCACCAGCCTCGGCGGTGCGCACAATGGCGGCGTCGTGTTCGAAATCACACCATAATTCCGCTGTCCTCTCGCCGAGCGACGATTCATCAAGAGACGGCCGATTTTTGGTGCCGCTGAGCACCGGGGCTGCTCGACAATCGCGGTTACGACCGGTCTACATCGGTGCGGGCTCGGACGGAGTGTCCGCGGCGGGGGCTGCTGATGGCCTTATCGAGAGAATCCTGCCAGTTCTTGAGCTTCGCGGCCACTTGCTGCATGTACGCCGCGGCTTCGGCTGGGCTCAGAATCTCGTGATTGTTTTGTCCGTTGTTGGAGGGAGATGAACTCCGGCTGCGCGGGTAGGGCATTTCGATAAAGTCATTGGGGACGTCGGAGGTGAGTTTCGAAATGTCCAGGTCGGCGATCACTTCCTTCACTGCGGCGGAGTCAACAACCTTCTTTTGCAATGCGCAGGTAAGCGAAAGCGCGTTGAAACAGAAGTTGTTGATGTTTC
>Ga0210401_10006485_pt1 | contig 11863 bp, 8 predicted proteins | sample IncBWH32MmetaG_FD_150866 | JGI IMG/M metagenome (GOLD analysis project Ga0210401, IMG submission 150866) | Forest soil microbial communities from Barre Woods Harvard Forest LTER site, Petersham, Massachusetts, United States - Inc-BW-H-32-M | ecosystem: Environmental > Terrestrial > Soil >... | reverse complement strand
GTTATAGCCTGGTTATTGGCCAAGGAACCCGAGATTGTGGAGTCGTTGATGGGGCATGGCGCTGCAGCGGTCGCTCCTGCGCAGGGGAAGATTCTCGCGCGGAACGTGCCCACCACACCGAAAATTTCGTAGTGGCCCCACCCTGGATCGAGAGCTGCCTTGAAGACAAAATCCGGGCTCTTGTTAAAGGAGTAGTTTGCCTCGTTGTTGTACAGACCAGCCAAATCGCCGGGTGCAGCAATCAAGGTGTTCTGCGTCTGGAGTTTGCCACCGAAGGTGGTCTGCGCATCTTCCACGGACAGCGCGAACGTCAGCTTGTTGTCCGCGAAGGCCTTCGAGATCCGGAAACCAAACTGGCGGGCCCAACTGAAGCCGACGTTATACTGCGCGTCAATCGTCATTGGACGGGCTTCCGTTAGTGGCTCAGTTCCCTTCTTGGTTTCGGTAACCAAGCTCCACATCTGACCGCCGGTAATGGTCCAGCCGCTTTCGAAGGCCGCTTGCGCCCAGAATTGACGCTGGCGGAAAGTGTAACTATTGGTCTGGTTGTTGTTAGAGGTGACACCCGCGGACAAAAAGTCACCCTCGAAATAGCCACCGACCTTGACGTCGGCAAGCTTGCCTTGAACCCGGGCATTGATCTGAGACTGGCGTCCGGAAAAGTTCAAGTCATTGACGTGGGCGATGGAAGCGCCGACGAAGGGAATTCCCTTGAAGTCGGTGTTCACGTCGTTGGTGATGGCACGTTGGCGATAAACACCTTCAGCCGCCATGAAGCCGCCGGGAGTAATGGTGATTCCCTTGAAGCGAATTTGGTACGCATCAGGCTTGTCTTCGTCCGGCGAAGCAACGAAGCCGGCTGACAGTGCCGGCTGAGCGGCCACGCTGGAGGCAGGCAACGCGCCCTCATTTACCAGGGGAGCGTTCACCGCCCTCAGGTTATTCTGCATCACTTCCATTTCATGGCGTTGTTCCTTCAACGCATCGTTCTGCTCCTGAAGTTGCTTCGACTGCGCTTCGAGCAGTTCGCGAAGTTGTTGAAGTTCATTTTCCACGGTCGGAGAGGCCGGTTTGGCCGGCGCATCCGACGTCGAGGAAGCCGCCGGCGTCTTGTTGTCCGTTGCGGCTTTCGCAGTGTCCGCCTTCTTGGCAGCGGTTGAATCCTTGTCATCCCCCGTTCCAGCGGCTCGTGCTATCGCCGGTGATGCGGCGATGCCAAACGCCAGAATCCATAGTGCAAGTACTCGCATTCCCTTCCTCCTTGAATTTAACTTCCGAACCTACCGACCCGCGCCAGCCCGGGTTCAGCGAAGCCCATGGCCCACCAACCCACACGCTCGCCGTCCGGTTGCCGCGAATCCGGCTTCCACCTGTATCCTCTGTGGTGATGGTGCCGGCCTAACGGAGATGAAAAGCAACACAAAGAGTTGCAGCTATTTCGCAACAGCGCGGAGAGACACCGCCTGACCTTGCAGCCGCGCCGTCCCCTTGACCGATTACGGGGACGGCAAACCTTATGTGCCTGCCTTGAACCACCCGTGACGGGAATGTTAATTGTGCGTTACAACGGTTGGAAGGCGTTGATACCACGATGGCTGGCCCTGAGGGAAGCTTGGTGAGACGGGGAAAAGTCAGAAGAGGGTGAAGCTAGGTCGATTCAAGTCCAGAAACGGACGAGGGCGGAGCAGCTTCTCCACCGCTCAGTGATCCGGCACTGCGGCTCGTCGAAGGCACAATCCGGCGAAAAGATAGGATGCTGAAAAATCGTCGCCGGCAAAGATCGCAACGGTAGGCGGGAATGCCGAGCCGGCGCTTTAGGGAGATTACGGTTCCGTCCTCCACACGCTCGCGGGAGATGCGTCTAAGATCAAAATTTCCGCATTTGGAGCAGTGTGCGTAACGGCTAAAAGCGTATGCAACGCGCCGGGCGTAGAATGGCCAGTCGCAAGTATGGCATCGCCATGGACGCAGGCCGACAAACGTAGCGAGTAAATCGGAAACTCCTTCGCGATGGGAGCGGAAGCAGTCCGAGCTCCGACACTGTGGACAGATCATGCCTGTACGCAGTCTCCTATCCGGTCTGGGCGCCCCACTTTCGGGAGCATACCTAAAGATACCTCGGGCAGGCAAGAATGGGATGAATCGGGGACTGAGTGTAGAATCTATAACTCGTTAAAATTGCTTTCAGAGGAGAGAATGGCCCAATACACCGATGCTCACTCGAAGGCGGGAATTGACGCCCGCTTGCCCAAGCTGGAGACATGGCCAAACCACTTCCCCGGCTACGAGATCACCATTCAATTTCCAGAATACACATCCGTGTGCCCAAAGACGGGACTGCCGGACTACGGCAAGATTACGATCCAGTACGAACCGCGCAAAGTTTGCTTCGAGCTGAAGGCTCTGAAGATGTACCTGCTTGCGTACCGAAACCTCGGAATTTTCTATGAGAACGCCGTAAATCGCATGCTTCGCGATATTGTTGACGCGGGCCGGCCGGTCAGTTGTCGCGTTACCGGGGAATTCACGCCGCGTGGCGGCCTTACCACTACGGTGGAAGCGAATTGGCCCCGTCGCGGAAGAAACAATCGTCGTCGCAAGGCATAGACAACTTCTTGCGCCTCAGCCATAATTTCGCACATCGAAGGAATAAGGCGGCCAGGCCGCCGGAAGGAGATCTATGAGTTTGAGTTCTACGCCGCTGCCCCATTCCCAGCCCGAAGAACCGGTGGCAGAAGTGGCGGCCCTGCCTCGATGGGTCGTCCTGCTGTTTGTAGTTGCCTTTGTGCTCGTTGGATATCTGTTGTTCGCCAGCTATGCAGAAAGACAGGCCATGAGGAAGGGCCTCGATGACGCGGACAAAAAGAGTCGCGTCCTGGGCTCAGAGCTGGAAAAAACAAATACGCAGCTCGCTGACCTGAAGGGCCAGCTGGAAGTGACGTCGCAAAAGCTGGGGCTTACACAGGACGAGCTAGCGCGTGCGCGGTCACTCTCGGCCTCTCTAAAACGACAACAGGAGGCGAATAACGCGAAGCTGCGCGAGCAAATCGGCGCTGTGGAACAAGACACTTCCACGAAGCTAGGCCAGGTGGCTACGGAAATCAGCGGGACGAAGAGCGATGTTGCTGCGACGAAAGCGGATCTGGAAGCGACCAAAAGCAAACTTCAGAGCACCGTCGGCGACCTTGGCGTGCAAAGCGGACTGATCGCGCGAAATCATGATGAAGTGGAAGAGCTCAAGCGCCTAAACGAACGCGACATCTTCGAATTTGACCTCAACAAGCAACAAGGTATCCAGCATGTCGGTCCCATCCAAGTGAAGCTGAACAAAGTGGACACCAAGCGTTTCAAGTACACGATGAACGTGGTGGCTGACGACAAAGCAATCGAAAAAAAGGATAAGACCGTCGGTGAACCTGTGCAGTTCTACGTTCGAGGCACGCGATCGCCATATGAGATCGTCGTCTTCGAAGTCTCGAAGGATCATGCGAAGGGTTATCTGAGCACTCCCAAGGGCGGAGGCGCTCCCGCTTCTGCGGCTGCAAAACCAGCGCCGGGGAACTGAGGTTCGGAGCAAGCTGGTAGCTTTCGTATTGTGAAGGTTAGAGCCGCGGAGGTGGCGCATTTGAATACGATTCGGACGTTAGCCCGCGGTGTGCGCCGATTTCGCGCGATTGTCCCGCTTGTTCTGCTCATTGCAACGGGTCGCAGTGTACTCGCGCAAACCCCCTCCCTCACTGACCGATTGCCTGCAAGCACCGTATTCTTTGCGTATTGGCACGGCATGGGAGCCGTGACGAGCCCGGAAAAGACGAATCACGTGGTGCAGCTGTTTGAGGACCCCCAGTTCGTACACGCCCGCGAGTTGCTTTTTAAAAGCTTGCGCGAAAACATCGCCAAGAATGGGCCCGCCACTTCAGACCGCGATCAAGCCGAGGTGCTTTCGCTCTTCGATAACCCCGCCGTCGTGGGAGTTGTTCTGAATCCGAAGTTGGAAAAGAAATCCACGGCCGATTCTGCGCCGCCTCCGGTCACCGGATTTTTTGTGGTTTACGACGCGCACGGAAAAACGGCTATTGTGGAGAAGTTGCGCGCTGCGAATCGCGCCACCGGCAAGGAAGTGCCTACCGTGATGAGCTACGATTTTCACGGAACGAAAATCGAAGCACGCGCCACCGGCACGGATGTGTCCTACACCGCTCTTACGCCGCAATATTACTTTCTCGCTGATCAAAAGTCTGTGATCGAGGAACTTATCGCTCGATTTGGCGGCGCAGAGAAACCGGCTGATTCCGTGACGCAACTCCCCGAATATGCGTCGATGCGTCCTTTCATCGGTACCGACTCGGCCCTTGAATTTTTTGCGCGCTTCCCGAACCTGACAAAAACTTTGACCCCGGCACAACTAGAGAAACCGGCTACGAAGTTCGCAGTAAATCTGCGCCTCGATCGAATTAGCGTGTTCGGCGGAAGCGTCAGCTTTGCCGGGGAAGCAATGCGATTTCACGGGGCGATGATCGGTGAGGCAGACGCGGGTGGGGTGTTTGACTTCGCCGGCACGAGCGGCACTTCGTTCGTTACCGCGCCCGCCGTGAACTCCGGGCCTGTTTTCAGTATTTCGCGATTTAATTTTGTCGCGATTTATAAAATGCTCCGCGCCGCGGCCGAACCCTTATTGACATCGCAGCAAACTGCGGCGATGGACATGTACGAAAAGATGGCGCAGGGATTTCTGGGCATGCCTGTGGCCGATGCGCTTCAGCTCTTTACCGGCGAAGTTGCATCCGAAACATCGTTCGCTGATGATGGTTCGTCGCAGAGAACCTACGCGATTTCGATTCAAAAGCCCCAGGACGTGCTTCGCATTCTGCGCGCCGCCGGAGGAAGTTTTACGGTCGGCGAGGACACGTCTGGCACCACCACGTACCTTGATCTTGTCTTTCCAAGTACCGATCCGAAGACGGGAGCCAAAAAGCGTGAGCTCTATTACGTCGCGGTGACGCCCACAATGCTTTTTGCGGCGCCGCGTAAGGCGCTCATCCGCCAGGCCGTGGCACGGTTGGACGCTAAGCCCGATGCTGCTCCGGCCGCCGGCATTCTGAACGGCACGGAACTCACGCATCAGCGTTCCCTTCTGCCTGAAAGGCTTTCCGGATTAAGCGCCGCTGATATGGTCCAAATCCCATGGGACAAGGTGATAGCCCACTTCGCTGATGAGATGGCAAAAGCAGCCAAGGATTCCACCACACCGCCCCCTTCTACCGAGTGGCTGCAAGCGGTAAAGCCTGAGGTCCTCACGCGCCACATTCACACCGGAATTAGCGGCTGGTGGAAGGATTCGCACGGCATTTACTTTGATTCGTACATTCAGTAGGCTTCGCAGGGGCCGATTTTTTCCACTGATTTCTTTCGCGGCGGCGAACTTTCTTTTTTGCTTTGCACACGCTTTGCACGCTCAGGAAACCGGACGTGCCCCGCGAACCGGAATTCAAGCCACCACCGAGATCGTCAAAATTGACGTGAGCGTGCTTGATCGCCAGGACAAATTTGTGGCGGGCCTGGCACGAGACCGGTTTCGGGTTCTCGATAATGGTATCGAACAACCCATCGCGTTCTTTGCACCGATCGAGGCTCCAGCTCAGGTGCTGGTGATGCTCGAGACGAGTCCCGCAGTTTATTTGATCCACGCGCAGCACCTAACGGCCGCCTATGCCCTTCTTGACGGCCTTGCTCCGGACGACGAGGTCGCGCTCGTTTCATATTCTCAGGCGCCGCAAGCAATTCTTCCATTCACACCTGATAAATCCGCGTTGGCAGCGGCGCTGGGTCAGATCCAGTACACGCTCGGGATGGGCAATCTCAACTTTTACGATTCCGTCTCGACTGTTCTCGACTGGATTGCACCTCTCCACGGGAAGAAGGCCGTGGTCCTCTTGACCACTGGCCTCGATTCTTCGCCGCCGGAGCGGTGGGATGCGCTGGTGCAAAAGCTCAAGGCGGACGATACCGTCCTGTTCGCGGTCGCCCTGGGCGGTTCTCTGCGGCGTCCCACAGGCGCAAAAAAAAAGAAATCGAAAGTCGCGCCAAAAACCGACACGACAGACGAGCCAGCGAACCCGGTGACCTTTGCGAAGGCCGATTCGGCGCTACGATCGCTCGCAAAAATCACTGGTGGGCGCGCTTATTTTCCAGAGTCGCCAAATGATTTCGTTACGATCTATCGCGAGATAGCTTCCGCTCTCAGGCATCAATACGTCCTGGGCATCGCGCCTCAACATGACGGTCAATTTCATGCACTCACCGTGGAGATTCCCGACGCGAACCGCCGATCCAGTCCGGCGTCGACAAAATCGTTCGAGTTTCAGATCTTTGCCCGTGAAGGATATCTCGCTCCGCTTCGGTAACCGTATAATCGGAATGTTGTGGCTGCAGGTGTTAAGAGACAAGGAGCACGAGCGAAATTATGCGTCCCGCGCTTACCGCCTTCGGAGCCATCTTTGCAATATTCCTTGGCTTTGGCTTCCATCCGAATTCGTCCAATTCACAAACGACAGCGCAGCAAACCGCAGCTCCAGCGCCGGCGCGGTTTGCATTCGGCGGAAATGCGGCCGAGGTTCCGGCCGAATTCGTGGGAAACCTTATTTTTGTTCCGGTGGACATCAACAAGAGTCAGCCATCGCTCTTCGTGCTTGATTCCACTGCCGCTGCGTCGTCTGTCAGCCCTAGCCGTGCTGTGGATCTCGGGCTGAGTAGTCTCAAAGACCCGATATTGAATTTCCCCGGTGTGGACATTTCTTTTACCAATCTTCTAACTATCGATAAGCGGGATTTTTCGCAGGAGGTGGGACGTCCGTATCAAGGCACGCTGGGCGCTGACTTTTTCAGCCGCGTCGTCGTGGAAATAGACTACGCCCGCCAGACGCTCCGCCTCTACGATCCGGCCACGTACAAGTACACGGGAAAGGGATCCGTTATCCCGTTGAGGTTTAGCGGACCTGCCCCCCTCATCAAAGCGAGTTTTAAATTGGCAGGGCTAAAAACTCGTGAGGCCGATTTTGTCGTCGACACGGCGCTCGACGCGTCGGTGCTGATCTCCGATCGCTTTAGCGAAGTGCATCGCATTTTTTCCTCGCATGTGAAGACGATCAACGCATCCGATCCGCAAATCGAAGGTGGCGCAACGGTCGCTCTTGGCCGGTTAACGGAGTTTGAAATCGGCCGATACGAAATACGGGGGCCGGTCGCGGCCTTCGTTCATCTAGGAGCAAATTCCAGCCTCGACAATAATCGCGCTGGAGTAGTCGGCGGCGGAATACTACGGCGCTTTACGGTAATTTTCGATTACGCTCACCAGCAACTCATTCTCGACCCCAGCAACCATTTCGAGGATTACGAGCAGGAAGACAAAAGCGGGATCGCCGTAGTCGCCAAGGGGCCAGGCCTTCTCACTTTCGAAGTCGGGTCGGTCGAGCCCGGAACGCCCGGAGCAGAAGCGGGAGTTCTGAAAGGGGACATTATTGCGGGAATTGACGACGAACCGGCGGCAGACCTGACGCTCGCGTCGATCCGCGCGCTTTTCCGGCAGGTGGGACACAAATACAAGCTACTGATTCAGCGCAATGGGCAATCAGTGCAAGTCACGGTTCAAATGCGGCGCTTGATTTGAAATTTCCCCGCGACTACTTCTCGAACTTTCTCAGCGTGTCAGCCATCTCACGGAGGCGCGAATCAACCTTTGCAAAAACGGATTCCGGCTCGAATTTGCCGGTCTTGCCACGTTTGCCTGCTCGAACCCCGGTGAGAATTTCAATTCCCTGCTCGATGGTCGCCACCGGATAAATATGAAATTTTTTCTTCGCGACGGCGTCAATCACTTCATCGCGGAGCATCAAGTCTTCCACGTTCTCAGCTGGAATCAGAACTCCTTGCGTTCCCGTGAGCCCCTTCAACTTGCATACGTCGTAAAAACCCTCAATTTTCTGATTCACGCCGCCGATCGGCTGCACGTCTCCTTGCTGATTCACCGAACCGGTGACAGATAGTTCCTGCTTGATCGGAATCTCCGAGAGTGCCGAAAGAATGGCGTAGATTTCCGTGGAACTCGCGCTGTCGCCGTCCACGCCCGAGTAGGATTGCTCGAAGCACACGCTCGCCGATAACGAGAGCGGTTTATCCTGTGCAAACGTGCGGCGCAAATATCCGGATATGATCTGCACGCCCTTATCGTGAAATCGGCCGCTTAAATTCGATTCGCGCTCCACGTTAATAATTCCCAGTTTGCCAAGCGCTACCGCCGCCGTAATGCGCACGGGCTTGCCAAATGCGTAGCCGCCGATTTCAAGTACGCTTAACCCGTTCACCTGACCTGCGCGTGCACCGGTGGTATCGATAAACAGCAGGTTCTGCTCCACCATCTCCCGGATTTTTGTTTCCGTCAGATTGTGGCGATCGATTTGCGCTTCCTGCGCTTTCCTCACATGCTCCGCGGTTACCACTGCCGCTTTTTCGTGTTTTGCCACGTAGGACGCTTCGCGAGCCAGGTCCGCCAGATCGAAGAATCGCGCCGTAATCTTCCCTCGCCGGCCGGCACGACGCACTCCATGCTCGAGAAGCACTGCTACCGCAGTCCGGTCGAAGGGGCAGAGATGCTCGTCGTCACTCAATTTTCGTAAGCGACCCGCGTACTGGCGAATTACCTCTTCGCTCCAGGTCATTTCCTCATCGAATTCCACTCGGACTTTAAAAATTTTCTTGAAGTCGTCTTCGTAGTCGTAGAGGAGCTCGTACATGTCGCGATCGCCGATCAGGATGATCTTCACCTGAATCTCAATCGGTTCTGGCTTCAGCGCTGCGCTGCTGAATGGAAAAAATACGTCGACCGGCTGAATTTCGAGTTTGCCGTGATTCAAAGTGCGCTTGAGCGTCCGCCACACGCCTGTTTCCGTCAGCGTGTCCAGCGCGTACATCACAAGAAAGCCACCGTCCGCGCGCAGCAGCGAACCGCCGCGCAAATCCATGAAATCCGAATTCCACCCGCCGCGCGTGTCGTAGCTGCGGTGAATCGTCCCAAAGAGGTTCGCGTACGTGGGAATCGTCTCGAAGATCACCGGCACTTTTTCCTGCTCACCGTGCGCGAGGATCACATTCACACCGTACACACGGAACGGGTCGCGGTCCGTGCGCTCGGGCCGCTGGCCTCCGCCGCCTTCCGAAGGCGGTTGCTCATCCTCGCCTTCCCGCTCTTTGAATGGGTCCAGATTGTCCAAAATATGGTGGCGCACTTCTTCGAGATACTCGGAAATCTGCGGGCTCGGATATTTTTCTTTCAGCTCTTCGATCACTCCATCGACGAGCACCGATGCCGCTTCCTGCTCCAGGTAACTCATTTCGCTCGCAAGTTCGCGCGAAAGCGAAAGCGTCTTGCGATACACAACAGTAAACTCCTGCCGGAACTGATCGTATTTGCGCTCCAGATCCTCAGCCGCAACGCTCTCGAGCTTCCCTTCCTGCACCATCTTGGGAATTTCTTCGATGGGCACCATCTGCCCTTCGAGAACAGGAAAAATCTCCGGCAATGCCACCGCCCCCACCTGCATGCGTCCCAGCGCGAACTGCTCGCGCGCGATCCGGCGAGTGAAATCGTCCATCAATTCTTTCTCGCGCACAGTGAACCGCTCCACGATCCGAGTCTTTTGGCGCTGGAACGGCTCGCCTTCGAAAACCTGCGGAATGCGCCGGCGAAGGAAATCGATGCCCGATTCCACTTCTTTCTTGAACGCGTTCGCCTGGCCGCGCGGAAGAGTGAGCAGCCGCGGCCGGTCCGCGTTCTTGAAATTATTCACATAGCATCGGTCCGGCGCGGTCTCGGTCTCAAGATGCATCTCTTCGACCATGCGCACAATCATCCCGCCGCGGCTTGTCCCGGAGAGCCCGCACACGAAAAGGTTGTAGCCAGATGCTTTCAACTCCACGCCCATTCGCAGCGCGCGCATCGCCCGGTCTTGCCCCATATCGTTTACTGTTGGCTCCACCTCTGCGGTCGTCTCGAACGGGATACGAGCGGGATCGCAGTGCCAGCGCAGTTTTTCGGGTGGCAGGCTGCTGACGTGTTTTGAGTTGGAGTTCTTACTCATTGCAAATTCCGAAGCGCGCTACTCTAGCACGCCGCGCCTTTCAACTCCCACCCGCTTCGAGCGGGTGGTTTCTAGCAGCGCTCGGAGCGTATAAATCAAGCAGGCCGGCCGCCAACGCTACTACAATCGGCCCAAGCACGACGCCCAACATCCCAAAAACTGCGATACCGCCCAAGACGCTAATAAAAACCACGAGCCCTCCCATCTCCGCACGCCCGCTGATCAGCCATGGGCGAATGATGTTGTCGATACTCCCAACGATCACACTGCAGATGAGAGCGAGAATGATGCCGCGCACGATATGGCCTTCGAGCATCAAGCTGATCGAGGCCGGAACCCAGATCAACGCGGAGCCTACGACGGGAACGAGCGAGAAGAATCCCATCATGACTCCCCAGAAAATGGGCGCGGCGATTCCCGTCAATCCAAACGCCACGCCACCGAACAACCCGTGCGCGGCAGCCGCCACGATGCTTGACGTCACGCTGGCAAAAATCAGATCGCGCGAATCGCGAATCATTCGATCCCGGTAATGTCCCTCGAAGGGCAGCACCTCGCGCAGGCGGTCAACCAGCGAAGGCCCGTCGCGAAAAAGATAGAACATCGCCAGAATCGTCACCGAAAGCTGAAACGCGAATCCGGCCGTGTGTCGCAACACGGTGCCAATCTGACTGGCCACATACGCAGCAATCTTTTCGGCGTAACCACGCAGAGTGCTTGCCAGATCGGTGGCCTCAACCTCAGGAAATCGCCCCTGGAAGCGCATCCACAGATCGTTCATCCATCGGAAGTGGCCGGAAGCAACCTGCAACTGAATGGACTGCACCGCTTCGTATCCCTGGCGGACAAACGCAATCATGATGAAAATCGCCGGCACAATGAGTATGAGCGTTACGCCAACCGTGCTCGCGACGGCTGCGGTCGTCGTCCCCCACTTTTTCGCCAACCGCTCGTACATTGGAAAAAAGAGAACCACCAGAATCACCGCCCACGACAGCGACGCGAGGAAAGGCTCAAAAACGCGAAATGCAAGATAGGCGAGAATTGCGACAATTCCGTAGAAGAGTGCGCTGCCAAGCTTTTCTTGCGTGGTCGTTCCGGGGCTCACAGTTTCTCCGCTTTCCACCTCAAACCAGACTGACTGATAGTTGCAATCTGCACGTTTGTCAACCGCGCGTTCTATTCTGAGGGGTCAGGCGTGATGCTACAATGCAGCTATATCTGTACTGAAACAGCGATGACGAATCCACAGAATCCCTCCTGCCACCACACCCGCACCCGCTTGATCGCCAAAGACGACGATTCGCAGTACGTCGAATGCCTCGACTGCGGCGAGATCCTTGAAGCCGGCGAGCTGAACGACACCACGAATTTCGGCGAGTCTCTTTCGGACGCGTAGCGAACACATTCACGACACAAATTCCGCATCCCTCCATCGTGAACGGGCGTACAATCCGCTCAATCGCATCCGGAGGTCGCCATGTCGACGCGCATCCTTGTTTTTGTAGCTTCGCTGGTCCTTGCGTTTTCTTGCCGCGCTCAACAAGGTCAAAGCAGCCCGCCTGCTGACGCGAAGCCGCCTTCTCCGTCCGCCGCCGCGAAGATTCCGCCCGAAGCGCTCAAGGTGGTGAACCCCGTGAAGCCAACTGCAGCCTCGTTGGCCGTGGCAAAAAAGAAATATGGCTACGATTGCGCGATGTGCCATGGAACGGATGGAGACGGCAAAGGCG
>Ga0210401_10006483_pt1 | contig 11864 bp, 8 predicted proteins | sample IncBWH32MmetaG_FD_150866 | JGI IMG/M metagenome (GOLD analysis project Ga0210401, IMG submission 150866) | Forest soil microbial communities from Barre Woods Harvard Forest LTER site, Petersham, Massachusetts, United States - Inc-BW-H-32-M | ecosystem: Environmental > Terrestrial > Soil >... | reverse complement strand
AGATCTCCTGATGATAGACCGGATTGTCCGCACTTATATTCGCAAGCACCGTTGGCTCCAGGAAGAAGCCAGGGCGATCGACACGCTTTCCCCCGGTCAAGACGGTGGCGCCACCCTTACGAGCTTGGTCAATCTGGTCGAGCAGGCCGGCCAAAGCCTTCGCCGAAATGACCGGACCCATTTGCGTGCCAGTCTCGCTGGGTGCCCCAACCTTGACGGCTTTCATAGCGTCGGTGAAGGCTTTCGTGAAGGCCGCGCCTCGATCCTTACCAACGACGATGACACGCTTAGTGTTGATGCAGCTTTCTGCATTGTTGAAGGTTCGACCGTACACAGCCGCTTGCACCGCGTCCTCTAACGGCGCGTCGGGCATGACGATAAGCGGATCGCTACCCCCCAGTTCCAGCACGATCTTCTTGAGATTGCGACCTGCATTTTCTCCGACGGCAGATCCAGCTCGCTCGCTGCCCGTTAAGGTCACGCCGATGATCCGCGGATCGGCGACCACCCGGGCGATCTGTGCGGGGGTAGCGAAAACGTTGGTATAGGCGCCTTCTGGGGCACCTGCTTCCCTCATGAGGCGCTCGAATGCGAGCGCGCACTGAGGCACGTTCTCGGAGTGTTTCAGGATCACGACGTTGCCGACGGCCAGCTGCGGCCCCGCCACGCGCACGACCTGGTAATAGGGAAAGTTCCAGGGCTCGATCGCCAGCACGATGCCCTGCGGGCGAGAAATGACCTCCGCGTTTGGAAATCCAGGGAGCTGCTTGGGTGCGAGGAAGGCCTCGGCATTTTTTGCATAATAATCGAGGATACCTGCAACCAGACTCACTTCCCCTTTGCAGGAACCAGGTGTCTTGCCGACCTCTAAACCCAAGTAAGCCGCATACTCCTCAATCTTCTCTTTCAAGATCTCGGCTGCGCGGCCCAGGATACGGCAGCGGTCGGCGACAGGTCGGTTGCTCCAGTCGTTGAGATAGAGCTCGTGCGCCTTCGTGATTACCTTATCCAGGTTCGCATCACTGATGATTGGGAATGTCTTCACGACCTCCTCGGTCGCCGGGTTGATGGTCTGGTAGTCCATTGCTCATTGTCCTTCCCAAATGGTCGACAAAAACTGCGCTGGGCCTGTCGTTGGAAGCCGCCGCATATTGAACGCGTTCGCGCCATTAATTCCATGTGGCCCGCTTTCCGAAGTTTTCGGACCAGCCGTCCTCAATCGCGGCGATGAATTGCCCTTGGGCGGACTATTGCTTCACGCGATGAGAGAGACGGATCTAGGGCAAGCCGGAAAAGCCCGCCTCGAGTCATAACATCTGCCCGTTACGGTCCGAGCCGACGACGCTTACTTAGAACCAACGAGGCTTGGAGCATGGGTGATCCGATGCGCCGTAGCTTTCTGCGAACCTTCGGACAGGCGCCGCAAAGCACACGCAACGCTTTGCCATTTCGGCGGTCCGAGAAACGCCTGATTTGAGGGACTTTTCGCTTTCGCAAATCGTTGGCGGAGAGGGATCGGTTTCCATTCGTTCGGGCACGGGACGGGTGCCCTCACCGCTATCGCGGACCCGCTGAGCCGCCGATATCCGTATTGCAGGGAGCGTTTCGTTCAAAGAACGCTGCCGTTGGAACGTTACGCAGAACTTTCGCCTGAATTTCAGAAAGCGCAGCTCACCCCCGCCACCCTTCCGTCCCGGTCCAACTATAATATGTCCATCATCTTTTTCGATACGCCCCGCCTTCCACAGTCGGTCGAGAGTCATAGCCGCAACGGGGGCTTCACCGCCACCGAGCAGACGATGTATCTCGCCAACAGTTCGCCAAGAGCCGTCGAGCAATTCGAATATCTTCTCATCGAAAGATCGAGAGGCGCTAGATCGCGTTGGCCGCATCGGAAGACCGTTGCGCATTGCAGGCCGCTTGTGTCGATAGCCAGAGGCTCTTTCTAGGCAGCCGCACGCTGCCATGGTCTGCGATCCTCACGCCGGACGTCTCCCGAGTGTTGCCCGGACCAGCACGTCGTAGTGATTTTCGGAAGGCGATCAAATTCGACTACGCCTTGAAGCCGCCCTGTGCACTTTGTGCGATCCGATTGTTAAGTCAGTTAAGACATCGGTTTCCGCTCGTTCCAGAACTATTTTGGATCGATATCCCAGAGCCCGGGCTATCCTGATATAATTTGTCAAGGTCGTGCTGCTGACGCCGCTCAGATGACGCGATATTTGGGCTGGATCTGTTCCTAACAAATATCCAATAGCTTCAATGCTCGACGCCTCTCTCCGCAGGGCCGCGATTGCATCCACGATCGCTCTTTCGTCGGTAGCTACATCCATTGCGAATTGATCGCTTACTTCCGGAGCGGCCCCTGGAAAGCTTCGATTGCACGAGCGCATCACAATCACCGGTCATTCTCTAACAAATGCACAACAACCAAACGCCGAGAGTCGAGGTCTGATGAGGTGAGAGACGAGAGGAATAATCCCCATCTACCCTTCAATGGCGATTATCGAGGCGCTAGGAGCAACGGTCAAACACCCATTCGCGACGCGCATGTCCGAACAGTTTCGACGCCAGCGAATGTGACATTTGAGGTCAAGTGAAGCAGTTTTGAACAAGCCCTTTGTCATACGACCAAGGCAACACTGACGACGTCTCGGAGGATAGTGATGAAGAAACCCTTGTTTTTCGCAACCCTCGTAGCCTGCCTTGTCCTAACCTCGGCTGCGGAAGCACACTCGGCCTATGACGGATCTTGGGACCTCATTTTCGTGACGCAGAGAGGCGCGTGCGACCCGACCTATAATTTCTCCGTCAACATCAGCAACGGAATCGTCACACACCCAAACCTCGTCAAATTCCACGGCTATGTAGCGCGTTCGGGTGCGGTTCGAGCATCTGTGACCGTCCAGGACAAGTTTGCTTCCGGCTCGGGCAAGCTCGCAGGAAATACCGGTCGCGGCGCGTGGAGCGGTCACTCGGGGCAGTCCCGCTGCTCGGGGTACTGGACCGCTCAGCGAAACTAGCCCTCGCCCTGGGGCCGAGAACGGCTACTTTTCGCTGACGTCTTGTTCGACGTTTTCTTTGCCGACTACCAGCTCTCGCCAAAAGGCCGCAGTTCAACATTGAACGACCACGCGCTGCGATGCTGGTGTGCGACATGCCAGATCTCGTCGGCTATCGCCGCGGGTAACGTTCTCGATGTGGCGACACACCACGATCCTTTCGGATCAGACGTTCACCTCCTGCTGTTGCCAGTAGTACTTTCGAACGTCCCGCCGAAGTATTTTGCCGAACGACGACATCGGCATTTGGTCTCGGAAATCGATCTTCTTCGGAACCTTGAAGGTTGATAGATACTCCCTGCAGTGGGCAATGAGCTCGGCTTCGCCTACCGTCGCACCCGGCCTGACTGTCACAGCCGCGACGACGATCTCGCCCCACTTGGGATCGGGAGCACCGACCACCGCCGCCATCTCAACGGCGGGGTGCCTATAAAGCACTTCTTCGATGTCGTTCGGAAATATGTTCTCACCGCCGCTGATGATCATGTCCTTCTTACGATCGACAATGTATAGATATCCCTCATCGTCGAAACGACCCATATCTCCCAAGGTGAAGAACCTACCCTTCCAGGCTTCTTCAGTCGCCGTCGGATTGTTGAAATACTCTCGGATGATCGTTGCGCCACCGATATGGATTTCGCCGACCTCGCCCTGTGGGACGACATTTCCTTCCTCGTCCCGCAGCTCGACAAACATTCCTATTACCGGCCGGCCCACCGACCGGACCTTGCGTCTCTGGTCATCGGGACGCAGATTCGTTACCAGACCGACTTCAGTGGCACCGTAGAATTCGTTGAGACCGGCCTTCGGAAACCTTCGTAGGATCGCTTCCTTGGTGTGGGTCAGAAGCGGTGAGCCGCCGCTCAGCAGGAGCCGTAGCGGTCGCAGGTCGAACCGGTCGATCTCTTCGCTGGCGATCATCGATGCCCACATGGTCGGCACCATGAAGGTCCACGTCGCTCGATGCCGGTCAACGGTCGCAAACACGTTGGTCGGCGACGAGTCGCCGGTCACGATCACGGTACCGCCGCGGAAGATCTGCAATAGCGCGAACAGGGCCGGCGCCTCATGGAAGAGAGGCGCGACGACCAACTCCCGGTCGTCCTCGGTAATGCCATAGATGGTCGCGATGCGGCGCAGGCAGTCGGCAAACTCCCTGTGCGGGTTGACGCAGCCCTTCGGAAAGCCGGTCGTGCCCGACGTATAGCCCTGGAAAAAACAGGCGGAGAGATCGGCCGGCACGGAAGGTGGCGTATCCTGTCCCGATGCGACCAAGTCTTCGTATCCAAGAGGTTCCAACTCTTCGCCGTCGGTGATGATATAGCGGCCGTTGACGGAGGGTAGCCTGGTTCGCAGCGACCGAACGGTATCGACGAAGGCTGCGTCGAATATCAGGGCCCCTGCGCCTGCGTGATTGACGACATATTCGATCTCGGCGGCTACGAACCTGAAATTCAAGGGGACGACGGCCAGCCCCATCAGCGCAGCGGCGTGGTAGATTTCGATGTATCGGCTGCTGTTCTGCATGAGCAGGGCGATGCGGTCGCCCGGCCTCAGCCCGATATCCGCAAGCGCGCTGCCCAGACGGCAGACGCGGCGCCATAGCTGCGCGTAAGTCTGCGCGCCCGCCGAGGAGACAATGGCGACCTTGTCGGGTGTGTAGGTGGCGTGCCAATACAGTGCATCACCGATTCGACTTGGCATGACGGCCTCCCTGATGGACTCGTGTCGAACGCTGTCGCGTTCGATCAATGGACGCGCGCGAACCTCTCGCGTCGGCTCAATCTGGAAGGTTGTATCCAACCTCCGCGAGCCCGATCAGATCGCCGGCGGAGTCTTTCGCCTCGACGGCGATCTGAACCCAGCTCTTTCCCGGGCCGTGATAATGCTTGCGCTTGACCTTGCCCGTCGCGGTCACGACTTCGCCGACCTTGACCGGCTTGGTGAATTTCGCGTCGACAAACCGAAGGGATCCACCATCCCTTCCGACCACACCCCATGCACGGATCACGACTGACGCGAGCGTTGACATAGTCATCATTCCATGGCCGACCGTCTCGGGAATGCCGAACACTTTTGCGCGCGCCGCCCATTCCTCGTTGGTATGCACGGGATTCATGTCGAGCGAGGCCAGCGCGTAGTGGTCGATGGCAGGTTGCGCGTAGGATTGCACGACGGGTGGAAACGTGTAACCGGCTTCGATAGTCTTGAAAGTCATCGACATCGAAATACTCCCCTGTCAGGCATTGGCGAAGCGCGCGACGTCGACGCGCGTCTCCGGAAGGATCAGCGAACACCACCAACGCGCCTTGATGGCACCCCTCTCGTTGCGAAATTCGAGGAGCATCTGCAAATAGGGTTTGCCGCGTTGGGTGAATTTGTCGGTTGTCGTGGCCGTCGTCGTGATTATTTCGCCGTAGCAGAACGGCTCGACGATCTCGATGCGCTGCTGCGGGTTACGGGCACCCGGCGTCCGGATCCAGGTCCCGATACCCGTTTCGCCCAGGCTGTAGAACGCGATCGTGGTGACGAAGACCGGGTGTTGAAGGAGTTCGCCCGTGGGAGAGTGCTTGCGGGCATAGGCCGGATCGACCATCAGGGGATCGGTCTCGCCGCACGCCCGGTTATAGTCGAGGATATCCTCTTCACTGATCTTGAAGGTTCGCTGGCCGGTGCCGCTCTGCCCGACCGTCGCCTCATCCCAGGTCTCGTATGCCTCCCACCCCACCACGAAATCGCGAGAGAAATGCCTCTGCTTCTCCGTTTCGAGATATCTATCCAACCTGCTAGGCACGGACATGATAGCGTTTCCCCAAGTAACATATAATTTGTCGAACGTTCGTTAGATTTTTATCGAACGATCGGTAGAAAAACAAGCCCCCCTCCTATGAGAATCGATAAAGATGGCAAGCGAGACGTCGGCGAAGCGGAAGAAAGTTAGAAATGACAAGGGGATGCCTGGCGACGGCGAGCCTTTGACGAAGGGAGCGCAGGCCAAGGCTCGGATCATCTCCGTGGCGGAAGCCCTGTTCAACAAACAGGGCTTCGATGGTGCGTCTATGCGTGACATCGCTGCGGCGGCGGAAATGCAACCAGCCTCGATGTACTACCACTTTGAATCGAAGGAAGAATTGCTTTGGGCGGTTTGGGAGAAGGGTGGTCTCGAGTTGCTCAACAGAGTTAGCGATGCGATTGCCGATAAAACCGACCCTTGGCAGCGGATGGAAACGGCATGTGTCGCGCATACCTCGGGATTGCTTGACTGGCGGCGTGCGAACCAGGCGCTCTTCGTGATGCCGCCTTGGCATTACCCGGAGAGCATCAAGGCAAGGGTCATCGCTCTACGCGACGAATATGAAAAGATATTCGTTAGCTTGATCGACGATCTTCCTCTACGCAAGGGAGTCGACCGCCGCTATCTGCGTCTGACGGTCATCGGAGCACTGTCCTGGTCGCTCTTCTGGTTCAAGAAGGAACGTGACACTCCCGCAGCGATCGCAAAGCAGATACTTGCGATGCTTCGTTCCGGCGTCGAACCGGCCAAATAGTTCCAACTGACTGGCTGCGCGACGCTGCCGCCGCGCGCTCCTCATCGCACCGGGCTTTAAGGGCTTGATTTGCAAGTTTCGAGGCGCCCTCGTTTGCTAAAGTGCTCGCGCGACCGCATATACGCGGAAGCGTACGTCGCACGCGACCCATGTCCTGTCGCTGCGGTCGTTCTTATCGCGCCACTAGGGGACACCTGGACTCGGACAATGGCTGGAAAGCCTCGTCGCCCGGCACGATTTCCGTGACAGTGTAATAATCCCACTTTTCCTTGATCTGGTCCGGCGCTTTCACTTGCACCAGATACATGTCGTGGACCATACGCCCGTCGGCACGGATTCTCCCGTTACGAGCGAACATGTCATTGATTGGCATCGACTTGAGCTGCTTCATGACGACGGCCGCGTCGTCAGTCTTTACCGCCTGTACGGCCTTCAAATAGTTTGTGACGGCTGAATATGCGCCGGCCTGCACGAAGTTCGGCATCTTGCCGAATTTGGTGAAGAATCGCCGGCTCCATTGCCGCGATAGATCGTCAAAATCCCAGTAGAACGGCGCTACCAGGATCATGCCCTGTGCCGCGGCGGCGCCGAGCGCGTTAACATCGGTGATAGTGCCCGCCAGCGGCACGATGGTCTGTCCCGGCGTAATATCAAAGTCCTTCGCTGCCTTGATCGAGTTGAGCAGGTCGGCGCCGGCGTTGGCGAGCCCAATCACCTTGGCCTTCGAGTTCTGCGCTTGCAGCATGAAGGACGATAGGTCGGTGGTACTGATGGGGTGATAGACTGTTCCGACCACCTTGCCGCCGGCGCGGACGATGGCGTCGGACGCCTCCGCCACCAGTGATTTGCCGAGCGCATAGTCGACCGCCACAAAATACCAGGTGTCGAGGCCGAGCGACTTCACGATCCGCGACTGGCCCTTGGCGAAGGAATAGGTATCCCAGGTATAGCTGATGGTGTTGGGCGAGCACTCCTCGTTGGTCAGCCGGGTTGAGCCGGAACCCGTGACGATCAGCATACGGTTCTTCGACTTGGCAACGCTCGACACAGCGAGCGCCACACCGGAATTGATCACGTCGGTGATCAGATCGACATTGCCAGTGTCGTACCACTGCCGCGCGATGGCGGTCGCGATATCCGGCTTGTTCTGGTGGTCGGCCGAGACCAGCTCGACCTTGAACGAGGGCTTCTGTGTCTCGACGAAGTCGTCGATTGCCATCTGCGCGGCGGTTACCGCGCCGGCGCCGGCAAGATCGGAGAACACGCCGGCCATGTCGGTCAACACGCCGATCCTGACGGTGCCATCGGAGATACCCTCCGCATGAGCGGCGCACCCGGCGAAGGTCGCTGCGATCACCGCTGCACGCACAATTGTTCTTCTCATGGCGTCCTCTATGGTTCGCAAAACTCCGTTGCGCGTTGTCCGGGTGTCAGCGATCCTGATTATTCTTCGAGTTCGTGTCGTTCGAGAGCAGGTGTTGTCGTGCCCAGACAGCCACTTCCTCCATGGTACTTTTGGTCTCCGGCAGGAACGGGAAGATCGGGTAGACGTGAACGGAGTCCTCGATGAGCCGTAGCGTCACCTCGACACCGGCCTTTCGTGCGCGTTCGGCCAGCCGCGTGGCATCGCTAAGCAGCACCTCGCCCTGCGCCGCCGTGACGAACAGCGGCGGCAATCCCGCGAGATCGCCAAACAGCGGCGACACCAGCGGATCGGTCGGTTCGTGGCCCTGGAAGTAGGACGCGGCCATGAAGGTCAAGAGGTCGCGGTTGGCGGCTGGATCGTCGCCATTGAAAGCCCCCACGCTCGGTCCCGACAGTGTCAGGTCCGCGAACGGCGCCACAGCGAAAATTGCCGCCGGCAAGGGATCGCCGGCATTGCGCAACGCCAGCACCAGCGCGACCGCCAATCCACCGCCGGCGGATTCTCCGGAGATGAGAATCGATTTTGCTGGAATGCCGAGCCTGATCAGCGCGCGATAGGAGGCTACGGCATCGTCGATCGCCGCCGGATAGGGATGTTCGGGTGCCAGCCGATAGTCGACCGTGTAGCAGGCACCGTCGATGGCCGCGGCGAGCCGGCCCGCATATTCCAGCGATCCCTCAGCCGATCCGATCAGGTAGCCTCCGCCGTGAAAGTGCAACGCGACATTGCCGCGCGAGGCATCCACGGCCGCGACACGCCAAGCCCTAACGTCGCCGAGTTCGTCCCGGGCTGCGCTGAATTCGCCGGGCAGCGGAAAGTTCTTGGTGAGGAAGCGCTCATAGGCCTCGCGCAGCCCGTCATGACCGCGCGCGACGTCCTCCGGCCGAAAGGCGTATTTCCAGAGATCAAAGGCGCGCTGCCCCTCGGGCCGCTGCAACCGTTTGCCTTCGCGCAAGCCCGTGACGTTGAGCACTTCGCCGGGCGGCCTCTCGACCGCCTTGACCACATTGTAGGCCCAGGCAAGCCCCCAGCTCGTTTCGGCCATCGGATCGATCCGCGCCATGCCCTTCCAGCGGCCGTTGCGATCGCGCACTCGCTGGGCGTCGTTCTCATGCATCAGCTTGACCGCGGCGCGCGCACCCGCCTGGATGCGGGTGGTCCGCGGCAAACGCCGCTGCTCGTACTCAAGCAGCGCGCCGAGGACATCATCCGACCGCCGTGCCAGCACGTGCGCAAAAGTCCAAGCATCCTCGATGCCTTGTCCTGCGCCTGCCGCCAAGAACGGAACCATCGGATGCGCGGCATCGCCGAGCAGCGTGATACGACCGCTGGTCCAGCTATCGACGGGATCTCGATAGAACATACCCGTGATGAAGACGCTGGGGCACTGCTCGAGCATCTTGCGGGCGCGCGGTTCAGCGTCGACGAACGACCGCAGCATTTCCGAGATGTCGCCGCTATCGTCCCAGGATTCGCGCTGCACCTCGTGCGCCGGCACCGAAGCTAGGATGCTGTAGAGTTTCTTCGGCCGCACCCAATATGTGATAAGGGTCCGACCCGGGCCAAACCAGTAGTTGCCGCGCTCCTCGAGATTGAGACCTTCGAGCTTCTCGGCCGGAATCAGCGAACGCCACATCATGATATTGGCGAAGTGCTTTTGTTCCTCGCCGCGCAGGTGACGACGCACGACCGAATGGATCCCGTCGCAGCCGATCAGCACATCGCCGCGCACCGTCGTGCCGTCCTGCAATTTAACCTCTACGCCACCGGCATCCTGGGACACATCGATCACGCGGGCGTCGTATCGTCTGGCTTCCGCCGGCACCGCATTCGCCAGTATCTGGATCAGATCAGCCCGGTGAATGTTGTACATCGGTGCGCCGTAGCGACCGGCAGCCTCATCGCCAAGCGGTGCTTGGTAGAGCATCTTGCCGGTGCGCAAGTCGCGATAATCGTAGGATTGCGGTTTAACGCCGACCCTGCGGATCGCGCTTTCGAGGCCAAGCTGCCGTAACACGATTGCCGCATTCGCCGCGATTTGGATGCCGGCACCGATCTCGGTCGGCATCTTGGCCTGCTCCAAAACAAGCGCATCGACGCCTTGATGGCGCAGGGCGATCGCAGTACTGAGACCGCCAATGCCACCTCCTACGACAAGTACACGCATGGTTTGCCCGCCCTCAAGTTTTTATTAAAGTCATTTCGCCTGAAAACGCGTAAAACCTGTGAGCTCCACTACCAGTTCTGTCTGTTTCGCACGACTTGCTCGACCCATCCAGCGAAGCGTGGATGCCTTGCGAACTTGTTTTGCAAGACTGCCAATTCTTGGCGAAAGGCTGGCAGAGCAAGAAGCGTTTCTATGTCGGGCTCCCTGATCTTCCAGATTTCCGATGGAAGGAAGCCGTGAACCTTGAGCTCATAGAGTTCGAAAATTGAATAGATGACCTCGCGGGCCGCTTGGCGCTCTTCTGGCGCCATCTCCATGCTGCCAGTAGCGCTTCCCTCGAAGAATGCAGTCGTCGGCAGGCTCCGGCGTAGGTCGGAAATTCGATCGGAGTATCTAAGGAAGATCTCAGCTCCCAAACGCCGATTATTCGTGTGCAGTTCTGCATATATGGCAATGCTACCGACTATGATGGTTCCGAGCGTCATGAATTTTAGAATATGATCGAGCACCGCAAGTTTCTCATTCTCGCGTCATTGTAACTTGGCACTCAGGTTTGTCGCGGAATGCATCCGGCTCTGGATGATGCTCCACTTATCAGATCTGACAGACTGGTCCTCAGGACGCAGATGGTACGTTCGAACCGGGTGATGCCTTCTGCAGCTAACGCATCTCTCATCATCACAATCGCTGTCATCCCGGATACTAGATACGAATCGCTAACGTCCAGGAGTCGAAGAGAAAACCCGCCGGACGACACACGTCTCGATCAACTGCTTTCAAGACACCTACTCGTGTAATTCAAGTGACGATCGAACCGTAGGACTCCCGGTCAACCGAAGCGAGTTTAGTGCTCTCGAATGCAGGCGATCGCCCTCCGACTTCGCCGGACGCGGGAAGCATAGCAAAGCGACCGGAGTGGAAAACAGTCTTGCTGTCCACACACTTCGGACACGTCCGACCAAATGCGACGTTGACCTTCTCCGCCGTCGCTGAAACGCCTGTCGACAGTTCGCGGCGTCACTCACGTACACACACTGACGGAGACGGCATGCGCCCATACGGGGTGCCCCGCTGCGGTGCCAAGTCCAGCGCGCACTCAAATAAGTGGTCACCGTCCTTTCAGCAGCGGACAAGCCGATTGCGTTGCTGGAACGGCCGCCTCCTCCGCAGGAACGGTGGCAACTCGCTCATATAGATCCCAGGGCCCACGACTGTGAGCAGGGCTCTTCACGCGAAACGAATAGAAGTCCCTCATCAGCCGGCCATCGGCTCGTAGACGCCCCGCGGATACAGTCGCATCCTCAACAGGGAGGGCATACATGGCTGTGATAACCTCGTCCGTTGCTTTCGATCCTGCCGTCTCCACGGCTTTCAAGTAGTGACGCACAGCACTGTATGTACCTGCTTGAATCATCGATGGCATCGCACCGCCCATTTTGGCGGCGTAGCGGGCTGACCATGCACGCGAGCGATCGTCTAGGTCCCAGTAGAAGGATTCCGTGATCCTCAAGCCTTGCGCCTCCTTGAGGCCGATTGCCTTCACGTCTGAGATGAGCATGGCGAGAGAGGCAAATGCCTCCTTACCATCCTTCCCGATCTGGAATTCGCTCGCCTGCTTGAGAGCGTTGACGGCGTCGGCACCTCCCTTCAAAAGGGCAATG
>Ga0210401_10006482_pt1 | contig 11864 bp, 7 predicted proteins | sample IncBWH32MmetaG_FD_150866 | JGI IMG/M metagenome (GOLD analysis project Ga0210401, IMG submission 150866) | Forest soil microbial communities from Barre Woods Harvard Forest LTER site, Petersham, Massachusetts, United States - Inc-BW-H-32-M | ecosystem: Environmental > Terrestrial > Soil >... | reverse complement strand
GCAAACACCGGAGCGGCAGAGGCATCTCCGCCAGAGGTGCGGCAACTCGTACTCGCCGCGGACCAGTTCATCGCGGCGCGCCCGCTCGATGGCGCAGCCGACGCGAAGACGATCCTGGCAGGATATCCGTGGTTCAGCGATTGGGGTCGGGACACCATGATTGCGCTGCCAGGATTGTGCCTGGCGACAGGCCGGGCGTCGCTGGCGCGTAACATCCTGCGGACATTCTCCCGCTTCGTCAGCGAGGGCATGTTGCCCAATCAATTTCCGCGCGCGGGAGTAGCGCCGGTGTACAACACAGTGGACGCCGCGCTGTGGTACTTCGAGGCCGTGCGCCAATATTTTGAGGCGACCAACGACAGAAGCCTGCTGCAAGAATTGTTCCCCGTGCTCGACGGGATGATCGGCGCGCATGTGCGCGGCACGCGGTATCAAATTCATGTCGATCCGGCGGACGGTTTGCTCTTTGCCGGGGAGCCGGGCGTGCAGCTCACGTGGATGGATGCCAAGGTCGGCGACCGCGTGGTAACCCCGCGGATCGGGAAACCCGTTGAAGTGAATGCGCTGTGGCTGAATGCCGCGGGTTCGATGGCGCTATTCGCGCGCGCGTTGGGCCGTGATGCGGCGCAGTACGAAGCGCTAGCCCAGAGCGCTCGAACCGGCTTCCGGCGATTTTGGAATTCCGAAAAGCAATATTGCTTCGATGTGATCGACGCCCCGGCAATGCCGGATGGCAAGGACGCGGCGCTGCGGCCCAATCAGATTTTCGCGGTTTCACTGCCGGAAAGCGCTATGAACCTGGATCAGCAACGCGGCGTGATCGATGTGTGCGCCCGCGAATTGTTAACTTCGTTTGGCCTGCGCAGCCTTGGACGGAATGAAACAGGTTACCGAGGGCGCTACTCTGGAAGCCCGGAGGAGCGCGACGAAGCCTACCATCAGGGCACCGTGTGGGGTTGGCTTCTCGGGCCATTCGCGCTGGCTCATTTACGCGTATACCAAAATCCCGCCGAGGCGATGTCTTTCTTGGAACCGATGTTTGGCCACATCAAGGCCGCCGGGCTGGGCACGGCCAGCGAAATTTTTGACGGGGAGCCACCATTCACGCCGAATGGATGCGTCGCGCAAGCTTGGACGGTTGGGGAAATTTTGCGCGCATGGCGCGCTATCGCCGCGGCCCGCGATCGGGAAAATGAAACGCACTCGGCGACTGCACGCTAAAAATTGCGGCGAAAGGAACCTTATTCTTTAGCGCCGGCGGCTCTTCTCAGCACGCGTTGAAAAACCGCCGGCGAGACGCCGGCGCCACACGTTAGCGCCAGCCACCGAACCTTCCGTAATATCCAAAGCCGACAAAAGGCGCCGGATACCATGGGTACGGATATGGATAGCCATACGCGTATGGATACGGATAGGGACGAGAGTAGTATCCAGGCGAAGGCGGCGGCCCAGGCCTGCCCATGCGCGGGTGATTCTGCGCCGAGTGCGAATCGTAATCCGATTGCGTCACCGGTTGAAACGCAAATTGACTTTTCTCCGTGGAGATCGTCACGGGCGCCTGCAAGCGAAAAGAAAGGACTGTTTCTGGTGCAATTACAGTGGGTTTACCCGGCGTGGACATAACGCCAATAATTCCCGCGGTTGCACCAATTCCCGCGCCGATGGCCGCGCCGGTACCACGGCCAGCGATAGCTCCGATCACGGCTCCCACGGCAGTAGTCGACCCAACCACAGCTGCGTCCTGGCCATGTGAGGTGCCGGCCGAAGTTTGAAACAGTTGGGTCTGTAGTTGCAATTGCTGGCCGTCGACCAAAGTCAACTCAGGTATATCGACTCCAAGCTGAGAAGTCCCGTCGCCGTGCCCGCCTTTCTTTACGAGCGAGACACGGCCAGTTTGCGCCTGCCCACGCCGCGCCACAACCCATCCATCCACAACGATGGGCTGATCCAGGACGGCGCTGAAACTATCCCCGGTCACGTTACGATCGGTCGAGATCCATTCGTCAACACGCACACGAACAATCGTCCCTGCGGGCATGGTCAGCGTCTGAGGAAGCACCGCCTGACTTGGTTGTCCCTGAGCTTGAGCATCGGGCTGGCTTTGCGCCTGAATGGCCGGTTGCGGTTCCGCAAGAGCGCCCGGCTGCCCTTGGGTCTGAGAATCTGGGGGCGGAACATTTCCTTGGACTTCCCGCGGCTGATCAGGCTGATTCTGCTGAGCAGTAGCGGGTAATGCGCCGACGAAGGACGCCAGTCCTAAGGCTAGCATCATCAGCAATCTCAACAGAGACCAGTTCTTGGTATCCGCCATTTTGGGGATCATTTTTCTTGCTCCTCGCAATTCCGTGCCTGCCTGCCCCCCGATGGCCGCAGGAAAAAAGGTTGATTCCTTTCACGGACTCTAATAACTCCTTTGATGATTATTGCTTGGAGTTGAGTTGTCCAGCAGAAAAGCGGCGGTATTCCAGAATGATAAGCGATGCCCTTCGTCGCCAAGGCGCTTTCGTTTGAGTAACCTGCCTGTAACATTGCCGGGGTAGGTTGGGCGGCCTAGGGGAAATGCAGATGCGCCGCACCTCGCTGGAGGACCCGCGTTACTTTCTAAATCGACATCTTTCCTGGCTGCAATTCAACCGCCGTGTGCTCGAGGAAGCCGCCGACGCCAGCAATCCGTTGCTGGAACGCGTGAAGTTCCTGGCCATCACTGCCAGCAACCTCGATGAATTTGTCGAAGTCCGAATCGCCGGGCTCCTCCAGGAGGCGGAGCAACGCCGGGGAGAAATCGGACCCGATGGGCTCGCACCCGCCGAATTGCTTCCGCAGCTGGCCGCGGAATTGCAGGAATTCGTGAAGGACCAATATGACTGCTGGAGAGCGGAACTCGTTCCAGGTCTCGCCGCCGAATCCGTCCGTGTACGAAAGGTCGATGAACTGGATTCGGAGGCCAAGAAAGTAGTGGAGAAGTTTTATTCGGAACAAGTTGAGCCGATTCTGACTCCGGTGACGGTGGACCCGGCCCATCCTTTTCCGCGCGTCCTGAACAAGGCGCTGTGTGTCGCGTTTCTTTTGCGGCGCAGGAAAAAAGCATCGGACGTATACCTGGGAGTCATGACTGTGCCGCGGGCGCTTCCCCGGCTCTTGCGCCTGCCCGCACAGGAGGGCGCTATCGAATTCGCGTTCCTGCATGACATCGTGCACGCGTATTCGCAGCGGCTTTATCACGGCTACGAAATCATCTCCGCCGCGCCGTTTCGCGTCACGCGCAACAGCAACCTCTATCTGCGCGAAGAGGAATCTCGCAGCATTCTGGATTCCGTGGACACGCAGCTCCATCTTCGCAGGAAAGGAGCGGCCGTCCGCCTGGAAATCGAGCACGGCGCCGATCCTGAAATCACCGAGCGATTGCAGTCGAATTTCGGTCTGACGGGCTGGCAAGTATTTCAGGTCCATGGACCCATCAACTTGTCGCGTCTGTTCAATCTCTACGAGCAGACCCCGCGGCCCGACTTGAAGTTCCGGCCATTCGCACCGAAAGAGTTTCATCTGAAACCGGGCGTTGCGAACATGTTTGACCTGTTGCGGAAACGAGACGTGCTGCTGCATCACCCCTACGACTCGTACTCAACCGTCGTAAATTTCATCGAGAGCGCGGTCCATGATCCCGACGTGCTCTCCATCAAGCAGACTTTGTACCGGACGAGCGAGGATTCGCCGATTGTCCGGGCGCTGATGCAAGCGGCCGCCAAGAAGGAAGTGACCGTCGTGGTCGAACTGAAAGCGCGGTTCGATGAGGCCTCCAACATTCGCTGGGCAAAAAATCTGCAGGAAGCCGGAGTGCAGGTGTACCACGGCCTCGTTGGGCTAAAGACCCATTGCAAACTGGCGTTGCTGGTCCGCCGCACCAAAGATGGCAAGGTGCGGCGCTATGCGCATCTCGGTACGGGCAATTACAATCCTTCGACGGCGCGTTTTTATACGGATTTGAGTTTGTTCACGCAGGACGCGAAGATTACGGAGGCCGTGCATCATGTTTTCAATTACCTCACGGCGTACTCCGAGCGGTCTCAATTCGGGCCGCTCTCCGTGGCGCCGCTCAACCTGGGGAAGAATTGCGTCAGCCTGATCGAGAGGGAAGCGGCGCATGCGCGGGCGGGCCGCCCGGCGTTCATCGTCGCGAAAGTCAATTCTCTCCTCGATAAGAAAATCATACAGGCGCTGTACGCCGCCTCCCAGGCAGGCGTCAATATTGAATTGATCGTTCGCGGGGGTTGCGCGCTACGTCCCGGGATTCGCGGCATCAGCAGCCGGATTCATGTGCGCAGCATTGTGGGGCGGTTTCTGGAGCACAGCCGCATTTTCTTTTTCGCCAATGGAGGGCAGCCTGAAGTTTATTTGGGCAGCGCCGACTGGATGCCGCGGAATCTCTACGAACGCGTTGAAGTGATGTTCCGGCTAAAGGACCCCGCGCTGTGCCAGCAAGTTTGCGGCATGGTCCTTGCGCCTTATCTTGCCGACACGGAAAAGGCCAGGGTCCTCCTTTCCGATGGAACTTACACGAGGGCGAACCGAGCGAGTGGAGTCTCTCGATCAAGGAACGGCACGCGGTTTAGCGTTCAGGAGTTCTTGATGGGTCAGTCCGAGGAACGGGAAGGCGCGCAAGAGGATTTTTGCATGCCAATCAATCCCAAACTGCGAAATTCCCCAGTGCTTGAAATCCTCTCCAAGAATTGGCGAGCTGTGCAGGAACCGTAGAACGAATTTTTCCGCACGGACTGCCGCTCTAACAATCACACAAAGAGGAAATAGTTGGGCGCGAGGCTTTGTGGCGCATGCGGCTCGCCAGCGTTTTTATCAGTGATTTGCCGGGAACGTCGCATTCGGGTAGTTGGATGGCGCGCGGGGAGTCAACAGCGCAAAATCACGAACCCACGCTGCAACCGCCGCAGCGAATGAAGAATGGGACACGAAAATCATCTCGAATGTTGCGGCGAAGCTACTCGCCGGTTCATGAGGCTGCGAAAAAACTCAAATTGTTGTCATTCCGAGGCACGCCGCGTGCCGAGGAATCTCTCCTTCTGTTTACTTTAGAACCCAGAGAGATTCCTCACTTCGTTCGGAATGACAAAATAGCTTACTTTTTCCGGAGCCTGTCATGCCGCGAATGAAGAAATCTCTTCGCGACTAGGGTTTCGGTTTCTTGGGTTTTTTCTTTTCACGTGGTGGTGCGTTTTTGTTTGCCATGGCCACAGCTTGCCACGAATTGCCGCGCTTGGCTAGAGGCAATGAAATGCTTGTCGCGACTTCTGGAAGGAGTCATAGCCTTCGATCGAAGATGTCGGGTAAGATGTCTTATCCGGTACCATCGCGGGGAGTTCGTTGAAGCGGAGGTGCCATGTTATCAAAGTGGTTATTCACAGCCGGCGCTCTCTGCCTGTTTTCGGCCGGATTTATCGCCGTTCGGGCTGCGCCTCAATCCGCTCCCAGCACGCCGCCTGCGCAGCCGTCCGGAGCGCAGAAGCCGGAGTCCGCGCAGTCGGGATACGTGTTGAAAGTCACCACGCGTCTCGTAACAGTCGACGTGATCGCCACGGATTCGCGCGGGAATCCCGTGCGCGACCTCAAGCCCGAGGATCTGCAAATTCTTGAGGAACACAAAGCGCCGCAAAAAATCGAACACTTTGAATATTTTGAAAAGTTGGCGGGCGCTCCGGGCAGAGCCGCTTCGGGACTTCCCAAACCGGCGAACGTCTTATCCAATCAATTGCCGCTCGAAGAATTGAAGATCCCTCCAACAGTACTGTTAATGGATAGTCTAAACACCACGACGCCCAACCAGTTGCAGGGGCGAGCGCACATGCTGCAATTGCTGAGGACTTTGCCGGCGGACACTCCGATTGCTGTTTTTGCTCTGGGAAGTTCCTTGAGAATCCTGCAAGGCTTTACGAGCGATCCGGCACTTTTGCGCGCCGCCGTAGATCAATCATTGACAGGGTCCACAATTCTTCCGAATCCGGCCAACGACACCAAGAGCATATCGAATTACATTCAGGATTCCACCGCCGGGATGGACACGAACCTGGGGTTAGCGAGCCAACTGGGCGAGATCCAAAACTTTGAGAAGGAAGAGTACGCGATGACGATCGATCTCCGGGCCAAGGAGACTCTCGGAGCCATGGCCCAGATCGGGCAATACCTCAGCGGGATTCCAGGGCGAAAGAATTTGATCTGGCTTTCGGAATCTTTTCCTCTTTCCATCGCCCCCGACCCCGAAACCGGCAATAATCCATTCGGCGGCCTTCGCGAATATTCCGAACAAGTCAGAATCGTTGCCAATGCGCTGACGGATGCGCAAGTGGCCGTGTACCCGATGGATGTTCGCGGATTGCAGGCGTTGCAGTCGTTGTCGGCTTCCGAGAGTATCAGCCAGCCCCAGATCAGAACAAACGGGCGCGCGGTGGCTGGGCGGCTGCACGTCGAGGGCACCGATCTGCAGCAATCTCAAGACACCATGACGGCGCTGGCCCAAGACACCGGCGGCAAAGCTTGTAAGAACAGCAATGACTTGGCCGGCTGCGTGATGACCGCTTTGAAAGACAGTTCTTCCTATTACGAAATGTCGTTCTACCCTCAGGATGTGAAATGGGACGGGAAGTTTCACAAGATTTTGGTGAAGACATCGCGGCCGGGGGTGAGGCTCAGTTATCGCCGCGGTTACTATGCTCTGGATGGATCCGCACTCGCCAAGAGACTGCAGCCCGAGGATCATCTGCGGCAGGCCTGCGCCGATCAGTTGCCATCGACGACTATCCCTTTGTCCGTGCAGACTGTGACTCCCGGCCAAAATGGAAGTCCGCGGGGAGGGCTTCAATATCTGCTTTTGATTTCGCCAGCCGGGCTGGAGACCGCTCACGACGCCGGTTCCTATAATCTGAATATCCAGATGGCCGATTGCGAATTCGCTCAGAAGGACACGATTTTTAAATTCAATGCAAGGGAACTGCCTAAAACGGTTTCTGGCGAGGTGTTCCGGAGCTGGCAGTCGAGCGGGATCCCCGAACACATTTCTTTAATGCCGGCTGCGGATACGCAGCGGATTCGTTTAGTGGTTCTCGATGTTACTTCGGGCCTGACCGGCGCCATTGACATTCCCGTGCGGCCCTCGGAAATTGCCAAAGCCAGGGAGGCCGTCCAGCCGCCGGCGCCCGTCGCGACGACTCCTTATGTGGAATTGCCGGATAAAGTAAAGGCGCCTTCACCTCCCAAGGTGGTGGCGTCTCTGACATTTCATTTGAATTCCAGCGTATCTGGAACTCTCGATTGGAGTGGCGACAGCCTGCTTTATCAATCAGCGGGAGATATGCCCCTCGACAAGGCTGCCAGCGGATTTTCCAGCTATGCATTCGGCGGCCGATTCCATTGCCAGGAAGGGCATTTTGTTCCCGTGGACCCCGCGGATAGCGAGGCGGCGCTGCGCTTCACGTTTCACAACCACAATGGAAAGTTGATTGTCGTGGATTTGAAGGGCGAGCAGCCTGTTTACGTAGGCGATCTTCCCGTCGATCCCGCCGCGCAATCTCTTTTCGATCAAGTGTGGAAAACGAGTCACTGCCAGGCACAATAGAGTTCTTCTGTGCGCAAGAAGGCCGGGCAAAAAGCGTATGGTTTGATTTCCGGGAACGCCAATCTCCCGATTGGCGTTTTGCGCAGTGCCATCCAGGAGAATGGCGTTCCCGGCCGATTTCCTCCCCATTGCGGTGATTGAATCGCTTGAGAAGTGCAAGCTAGAATATCGGTTTATGGCCGAAGACGCGCTGATTCGCCTGGGTACTTCCGCATTCACGGCAGCCGGCTGGGAGGGCGCGTTCTACCCCGCGGGGATGAAACCAGCGGAATATCTGAGCTACTACGCCACAAAATTTGACACGGTGGAAGTGGACAGCACGTTCTACCGCACACCCGCGATTTCCACCGTAAAGGGTTGGTATGCGAAAACTCCACCGGGATTCTTATTCGCTGCCAAAGTGCCTCAAGTCATCACCCACGAGAAGGCGCTGGTGGACTGCGACGAGGATTTTCATCTTTTCCTGAAGGCCATGGATTGTCTCGGGGAAAAACTGGGCCCGCTGCTCTTTCAATTCGGATATTTCAATCAGAAGGCCTTCAAGAGTGTGAATGAATTTCTAGTGCGGCTGGTGCCATTTCTAAAGAAAATCCCCAAGGGATATCGTTTCGCCGTGGAAATCCGCAATAAGAATTGGCTGGTGCCCGCGTTTGTTGAGGCGTTGAGAGAGCGCCACGTCGCCCTGGCCTTGGTCGATCAGGTATGGATGCCGCGTCCGAGGCAGCTTTTTGACCGCCTCGACCCCATCACTGCCGATTTTGCCTATGTGCGCTGGATCGGCGACCGCAAGGGAATCGAGGAGAAGACGAAAACGTGGAACAAAATCATTGTGGACCGAACGGCGGACTTGAGCGACTGGGTTGAGGTGTTTAAGAAACTTAGTGAGCGACGAATTCAGATTCTCGCATTCGCCAATAATCACTACGCTGGATACGGCCCCGGCACCATCGAAGAGTTTCGATCGCTTTGGCAGCGTGCAAACCGGTAATTGTTAAGGCTCGCCCATCTTCATGACACTCCGGATTTAAGGATCGAAAGCTTTCGATTCAAGAGCGAACGCCGGTTTTCGCGGCGCTGAAGTCCCGCCGGCGGTTTTTCATCGGCCCTAGACGGGAAGCTCGGGTTTCTCTTGCGGCTTGATCTAATTCCGGTCCATAGCCCGGGCCTTGATCAGGCGGGCTCCAGGAAAGTTTTCGAGGAAATGCCGGTCGCCCAAGGCTTCTTCCAGATTTCTTCGCGTCAAGCGGGAATGTTCGCGTCCCAGGCTTTCCGCGCGCGCACCTTGACGGTGTTCAATGGCATCGAGTAGCGCCCTGTGATGCTCTTCCGCGATGGGGAGTATTTTCGACGAACCGGGAAGCGTTTTCGGAAGGAGCACACGTGAATTCGGGGACACAAACGGGAACTTGTAAACTTGCTCCAGCGCCCTGCGCAAGCTTTTGTTATTTGCCAGGTCGAGAATGGCCATGTGGAAGGCTTGATTCAAATCGAGATAGCGGGTAAAGCTTTCAATGTCCATCGTCAAAATCTCTTCCATGGCGCGATTAATTTTGCGCATGGGTTCCAGCTGGGCAGGATCCTCAATACGTTCAGCCGCGAGCCTGGCAGCGGCCCCTTCCAGGATGCCGCGGGTTTCGATTGCGTCCCAGATATCTGAAACGGTGAACTCGGTGGCAGTGAAGCCGGAATGGGGTAGCGCATTGACCAGGCCTTCGTGCTCCAATTTCTCGAAGGCCAGGCGTAACGGCGTACGGGAAACGCCAAGCTTCGCGGACAGCGGAATTTCGGCAATTCGCTGACCAGGCCGCAAAGCGCCGCGGAGGAGCATTTCCCGCAGACCCAGCGTTGCACGGGCCACTTGCGAAGCGCTATCCCGGGGCTCTCCAACTTCCGTGATTGGGTGTGCACGATTGGCGGCTCGCTTCATAAATGTTTCTCCATATAGGCCCTGCGGGATTAGTTTTGCGCAATCGACGCTACTGTGGGCACATTCTTACCTTTAATCTTCCGCAGGGACAACAGAATTGTTCGCAGGAACCAAGTTGCCTGAATATTGCTAATACGTAACCTCTGCTTTTTGGGGGGCTGTGTCGCAAAAGAACGGTTCGCTAAATTTCGCGCTGTTTCAATTTACGGAACGATGGAGATGGCTTCCCGAGTCATTCCAAAATTGGCGCTTGCGGGATCCAATGCTAAGACTTGTAATTCCATTGCTCCCGTTACCGCGGCGGGGACGTCCACATGAAACGTGTTTTGCACGCCAGCATAAGCCATCGGGATTTCCGACTCGACCTTGCCGTCACGCAGCAGCCGCGCGACCACACGAATTTTGTTGGCGTCCCACAGGCCGTCCGGTTCCGTCGGGCAACCGCAAGCCATCGTCACCGTGGCACGCACTTCAAACGGCGAACCCGCCTTCATTTTGGCATCCGCCAGCGGCGCGAGCGGCGTAATGATAAATCCGTGGATCTCCAGCAAAATGCCGTCCCCCAATACATCCTCGCCCGGAACGAGGAGAAGGGTTTTTGACGACCGCTGCGTGGCCTGCGCGTTGGCGAGAGGTCCCTCCGCTGAAATTTCGACGACGGTGGGCTTTTCTAAGTGCAGCACGGCCAAGAAGCCGGAAGTATCAGGGGTATTGTAGAGAGCCATCCCGCGAGTGCGCGGCTTCTTCATGATTAAGTCCGTATCGCCCGTCCCGCCTTGCTGCATTCCCTGCGCCAGAATCTCTCCCGTGGAGACGTCTTTTACGGTAATGCGCGCGCCACCCACGTGCGTTCCAATCACTTTGGCGTCTCGAGCGATCGCGCGAATCATTACTTTGGTTTCCTTAGCTCCGCTTTGCGCAAAGAGCGGAGAAACAAAAACCAGAACGGCAAACGAACTGGCTGTGAGCAAGCTTCGAGCTTTCATTTATGGCCTCCGTTGATGGTAGAAAACATATCACATTTCCGAATGATTTGAAGATGCCGGCTCCGGGAGATGCATCCATCATCCTACGGTGGACGATGCCGGACTTACGAGCGTATGATTTATGCCGTTGCAAGCCATGCGGACATCTTCGGTCCGGCAGGGCCAAAGGAGATAAATCCATGAATGAATTCTCGCGCCGATCGCTGCTCGGTGGAGCAGTCGCGGCGGCTGCCACAACATTGTGGAACGAGCCGGTGCGCGCCCAATACGTCTGGCAAAAAAGCGATTGGCAATCCAACGATTTTGATGCGCTGACGCGTTCCTCGAAGCGGATCAAACAGGTGATCCACGGCTTTGGCATGAACGATGGGCGGTTCCTGAAGAATGCCAAGAACTCGCTCAACGGACTTCACTTCGGCGCGGGTGTTTCCGCCGACCAGATCCAGATCGTCTGCGCTTTGAACGGGCCGGCAAATCTTGCCAACTACAGCGACTACGTCTGGCAGAAATACCGGATTGGAGAATTCGAGAAAGAAAATGATCCCAAGACCGGCGAGCCCGCCGTGCGCAATTTTTATTATCCCAGCAAGGCCGGCCCGTCGCTCAAGTACACCTCCGATGATCCCAGCAGCCCGGACTCCCTCTACCAGGATTTCAGCGTTCAGGGCTTGCAGGCACGCGGAGTGAAATTCCTGAGCTGCCACTCGTCCATCGAAGAAGCGGCGCGCGGGCTGATCGCGAAGTTCAAGTTGACCGAGCAGCCGGAAGATATAGTTAAGGATATCCAAGCGCATATAATGCCCGGCGTCATTCTCGTGCCGGCGCTCGCTTCGGCGCTCGCTCTTCTGCAAGGTGAGGGACACTACAGTTACATGACCGCGGGTTAAGCCACCGGCACAAAGAAAAAAACTGTGGCTGAAGAGCAGGATTGTCTCCAAATTAGGGTCGCATTTGCCTACTCCGACTCGATCGACGTTGCGGCGGGCAAAAAGGTCGGTTGACACCTGCGGAACAATCGTCTACAAGATTTCAAATGATTTGTGACGCGCAGATGACCACGACATACTGCTGTTCCTGTCCATCCGGCGAGCGTGTGTGTTCTGGCGCAGAGGGGCTGCAAATCTACTAGCAGTCAAACTCTAACTGAGTAACCCTCGAACCCACCGCCAGAGGTTGATCTGGAAGGTGGGTTTTTTGTTTTTGGAGCCGAAGTCTCCTATGCGAATTTTAAACCTCTGGATTCCAGGTCTACGGATTGGGAGAGGCCCAAGAGGGGTGAGGGTAACCGGAGGAAGGAGAAATCGAAATGAAATGGAACCTGGAAAAGGCC
>Ga0210401_10006481_pt1 | contig 11866 bp, 7 predicted proteins | sample IncBWH32MmetaG_FD_150866 | JGI IMG/M metagenome (GOLD analysis project Ga0210401, IMG submission 150866) | Forest soil microbial communities from Barre Woods Harvard Forest LTER site, Petersham, Massachusetts, United States - Inc-BW-H-32-M | ecosystem: Environmental > Terrestrial > Soil >... | reverse complement strand
CGATGACAGACCAAAAGCTGGTTACGCTGAAGATCAACGACCGCGACGTGCAAGTTCCGCCGGGAACGCTTGTCATCGAAGCCACCCGCCGCATCGGCACCGAAGTTCCGTCGTTCTGCTACTACCCCGGGCTCTCGCTACAAGCCGCATGCCGCATGTGCCTCGTGGAAGTCGAAAAAATGCCCAAGCTGCAGACCGCGTGCACGCTGGTGGCTACCGAAGGTATGGTCGTGCGCACCAATACCGACCAGGTGCGCCAGGCGCGCAAGTACATGCTGGAATTTCTGCTCACCAACCACCCGCTGGATTGCCCGGTGTGCGACAAGGGCGGCGAGTGCGAGTTGCAGGATATGGTATTCCGCTACGGCGCCGACACCAGCCGCTTCGTCGAAGAAAAAATTCATCGGCCCGAAGAAAAGTGGTCGGAGCTCGTTTACTATGATGCGCCGCGCTGCATTCTCTGCTTCCGCTGCGTGCGCGTGTGTGATGAGGGCATGGACGTTAAGGCGCTCGGCGTGGGCATGCGCGGCGCGAACAGCGTCATCATTCCCAACCGTGAAGATCACCTCGAGTGCGAAGAGTGCGGCATGTGCATCGACATCTGCCCGGTCGGTGCGCTCACCAGTGGCACCTATCGCTACAAAACGCGTCCCTGGGAGATGCAATACGTCTCCACGGTTTGCACCCACTGCTCGAACGGCTGCAAGACCACGCTGAGCGTGCGCAACCATGAAATTTTGCGCTCCAACAATCGCGATCTATCCGGAATCAATGGCGACTTCCTTTGCGTGAAGGGGCGCTTCGGTTTCGATTTCGTCAAGCATCCCGACCGCATCAAGCAACCTCTGGTTCGCAAGGGTGACAAGCTCTATCCCGTTTCGTGGGAAGAAGCCTCGCAAACCGCGGCCACAAAGTTGAAAAAGATTGTCGAAGTCTACGGTCCCGATTCGATCGGATTCATCGGCTCGAACCGCACCTCCAACGAAGAAAACTATTTGTTCCAGCGGCTGGCACGCGCCACGTTCGGCACCAACAACGTCGATCATCACCGCACCGTGGACTACTCCGGCTTGTTCACCGCACTCGGCGAGCGCGCCGCCGATTCGCTGTTGACCATGGAACAGCTCTACAAATCCAAGGCCGTGCTGCTGATCGGCAACGATCCGACCAACCAGAACCCCTTGGTCGCGTGGCAGATTCGTACTGGCATCCGTCACCACAACTCCAAGCTGTTCATCGTGAACTCTCACGAAATCAAACTGCACCGGAAGGCCACGCAGTTTGTGAAGGTCGAGGCGGGCCAGGAAGTTGCCGCGATACGCTGGATGGGCCGCGAAGAAGGCCAACTTGCTCCAGACCTGGTCGAGAAACTTGTGCAGCTCAAAGCTGCGCTCGACGCCGAACCAGAAGTCGCCATCGTCTTTGGCGCGGAAATTTCCGGCGCCGCCATCGCCGAACTCGTCGCCTTCGGGTCAAGGCTTCAAGGAAAAGTCCGCTACATGGCTCTGGGCGACTACGCGAATTCCCGCGGCGCAGCGGATATGGGCGTTCTACCCGACCGCCTCCCCGGCTACGCGTACGCCGACAACGCTGGCGCTCGCGAAGCGTTCGAAAGGCTTTGGGGCGGCGTCCTCCCCTCGAAGCCAGGGCTCACCACACCACAAATGGTGGAAGCCGCGCAATCCGGCAAGCTGCAAGCACTTTACGTCATGGGCGCGAATCCGCTCACGCGCTACGGCACGCTGGGCTTCGGACGCGGCAATCTCAATCTCCTGATCGTTCACGAGCTTTTCCCGACCGATACATCGCGCCCCGCCGATATCGTTTTCCCGGCCGCCTCCGCCTACGAAAAAGACGGCACCGTCACCAACACCTCCGGCGAAATTCAGCTCCTGCACAAAGCCGCGGAAGTGATGGGCACGCGCAGCGACTTCGATCTCCTGCGCATTTTGTCGCACCAACTCGAAAAGTTGGGCCTCGGCAAAGCCTTTCACTACAAGACGCCCAGCGCGGTCTTCGACGAAATTCGCAAGGCCGTGCAAGGTTACGACGTGCTGCCCGCGGGTCTGCTCACCGGCGGCGCCGAAGCCACACGCGTACAGGTGGCCAGAAATGGCCACGCGCCCTACGATGTTCCCGCGGGCCTGATACGCTCGGCGCAAGACACGCTTTTCACCAGCGGCACTCTCGGCCGCTTCTGCACCATGATGGACTCTCTACCGGAGGCCGAGACCAAGCCGTGAGCGACTTCCTAGCCCAGCACGCCGAAATCATCATCACCCTCATTAAAGTACTGCTATTGCTTTTCATCGTGCTGACGGTGAACGCCTATCTCACCTGGTTCGAGCGCAAGGTTGTCGCGCACATGCAATCGCGATGGGGACCCCACCGCGTCGGCCCTCACGGCCTCCTGCAACCTCTGGCCGATGGCGCAAAATTTCTCCTCAAAGAAGACCCGACTCCCTCGGGCGTCGACAAATTCACCTATTTCCTCGCGCCGCTGATGGCACTGGCGCTGGCACTCACGTCCATCGCCATTCTCCCATTTGGTCCCGACCCGATTCGCATCTTCGGCCATGACATTTTTCTCGGCATCGTGGATCTGAACATCGGCATCCTCGCGCTCTTTGCCATCACCGCGCTGAGTGTGTACGGAGTAGCTCTGGCGGGGTGGTCCTCCAACAGCAAGTATCCGTTGCTCGGCGGCCTGCGCAGTTCCGCCCAGATGGTCAGCTACGAACTCTCCCTCACGATGTCCGTGGTAGGCGTTCTGCTGATGGCAGGCAGCTTCAGCCTGCGTGACATCATCAACGCCCAGGCGGCGCATCCGGAACGCGGTATCCTCGGCTGGAACGTTTTTCCGCAGATCCTCGGCTTTCTTTGCTTCTTTACCTCTGCCGTCGCGGAAACCGATCGCGCCCCTTTTGACTTGCCTGAAGCCGAGTCCGAACTGGTCGCCGGCTTTCACACCGAGTACGCCAGCTTCAAATTCGCGATGTTTTTCATCGCGGAGTACACCAGCATGATCACGGTATCCGCACTCTGCTCGATCCTGTTCTTCGGTGGATGGCTCTCTCCGTTCCCGGCAGCATGGACCTTCGCGCACTATTTGCCGTCCGCGATCCTTATCGCCTCTGGTCTGTGGGTCATGTGGGACGGCATCCGCTACGAAACCATCTTCGGGCGCATCCTCCTCCCGGGAGTGGGGGCCGTCATTACCGTGATCGGCGTGGTCCTGATCCTTCTCCCGTCCGTGAATGAATTCATCCAGGGCCCGTTCTGGCTGCTGGGTAAAATTTCATTTTTCCTCTTCGTCTATGTCTGGGCACGCGGCACTCTGCCACGCTTCCGCTATGACCAGTTGATGTCCTTCGGCTGGAAATTGCTTCTCCCCGTTTCGCTCGCGAACGTGGTGATCACCGCGTTCGTGATTCTGTTGAGGGGGCACTAGATGAACGCTCCTCTCCTCGTCTTTTTCTTTCTCGCGGCGATCGCCATCCTCGGAGCGATTAGTCTGATCCTTCAGCGCCACCCGATCCACAGTGCTCTTTCGCTGATCGTGGTCATGGTCGCACTCGCGGGCCTCTACCTTTTGATGGGCGCCGAATTCGTCGCGGCGGTGCAAATCATCGTCTACGGCGGCGCGATCATGGTGCTCTTCATTTTCGTCATCATGCTCCTGAACGCAGGTGTCGAAGAGCGCACTAATATGTCCAAGATGGCAGGTTGGGCGGGTCTTCCGCTGGCCATCGCACTAATGGGATTTCTCGCCGCCGCCGTAGCTCGTTCCACCGACCGCGTGCAGGCCGTCGCTCAAAGCGGCGCCACCGCTCCCACCAAAGTGGTGGCCGGCCTGCTCTTCCAGGAATTTGTCTATCCGTTTGAGCTGACCTCGTTCCTCATCCTCGTAGCCATAATTGGCGCGATCGTTCTCGCGCAACGGGAGAAACAATGATCCCCGCGCACTACTACCTGGTTTTGAGCGCCATCCTGTTCGGCCTCGGCGTCGTTGCCTTCATCTTTCGCCGCAACATCATCACCATTTTTATGTCTATCGAGTTGATGCTCAACGCCGTGAATCTCGCTTTCGTGGCCTTCAGCCAGGCGTGGAACCGCCTCGACGGCCAGGTTTTTGTCTTGTTTGTGATCGTAGTGGCGGCCGCGGAAGCGGCTGTCGGGCTCGGAATCATCATTCTCATCCAGCGCAACCGCCAGTCGCTCAACGTCGAACGCGTGGACTTGCTGAAACTTTAGACTATGGCGCTTACTTCAAATCACCGTCATTTCGAGCGAAGCGAGAAATCTCTCTTCGATTTCAGCACAGGCAGGATGCCGATCAAACTCTAATGCCGATACTCGACAATCTCTGGATCATTCCGCTCCTGCCCTTGCTCGGCTCGACCATCAACGGTCTGTTCGGCGGCAAATGGCCGAACAACATCGTCAATTCCGTCGCCGTCGGCTCTACGGGCCTCTCGTTTGCCTGCGCACTCGAGGCTGTCCGCGAATTCTCTCAACTTCCGCCCGACCAGATTCCCTTCGTGAAACAGTTCTTCACCTGGATCGCCGCAGGCACCTTCCGCGCCGGCTTCGATCTTCAAGTCGACCAGCTGACCGTCGTGATGCTTCTCGTCGTCACTGGCGTCGGCTGGCTCATCCACATCTACGCGACCGGCTACATGGCGCACGAGGGCGGCTATTACCGCTTCTTCTCCTATCTCAATCTCTTCATGTTCTTCATGCTCCTCCTCGTACTAGCCGCCAACTACGTGCTGCTCTTCGTCGGCTGGGAAGGGGGGGGCGTGTGCAGGTACTTGCTGGTGGGCTTCTACGTCCTTAGGAAGTCCGCCGCTGACGCCGGCAAGAAAGCGTTCATCGTCAATCGCATCGGCGACTTCGGCTTCATGCTCGGAATGTTCCTGCTCTTCAAAACCTTTGGCACCCTCGACTTCGTGCCCATGTTCGCGAAAGCAGTTCCGATGCCTGCCGACGCGATGGGGCAAATGGGCACCCTCACCGTCGCTTGCCTTCTGCTGTTCGTCGGTGCCACCGGCAAATCCGCGCAACTTCCACTCTACGTCTGGCTGCCGGACGCCATGGAAGGCCCGACGCCGGTCAGCGCCCTGATTCACGCGGCCACCATGGTCACTGCAGGCGTTTACGTTGTCGCCCGCTCGCACGTTCTCTTCATGCGCGCGCCCAGCGCCATGCTCGTCGTCGCCATCATCGGCTGCGCCACTGCTCTATTCGCCGCCACCATCGGCCTGGTGCAAACCGACATCAAAAAAGTTCTCGCCTACTCCACCGTAAGCCAGCTCGGCTACATGTTTCTGGCCTGCGGCGTCGGCGCATTTTCCGCGGGCATTTTCCACCTGATGACTCACGCCTTCTTCAAAGCCTTGCTGTTCCTTGCGGCTGGCAGCGTGATCCACGCCATGGGCGGCGAGCAGGACATGCTCAAAATGGGCGGCCTCAGCAAGAAAATAAAGTGGACCTACATCACCATGCTTACGGCCACGCTGGCCATCGCCGGCTTTCCGCCGCTGGCAGGGTTCTTCAGCAAAGATGCCATCCTCCTCAACGCCTTCCAAAGTGAAAACGGCGGCCACTTTCTTTATGCGGTCGGCCTGTTCACTGCCCTGCTCACCTCGTTCTACATGTTCCGGCTGATCTTCCTGACCTTCTTCGGCAAGCAGCGCTATGACGAACACCACGTCCACGTGCACGAATCTCCGAAGAGCATGCTCGTGCCGCTGATGATCCTCGCCGTCCTCTCGCTCGTGGGCGGCTGGCTAGCAGCCCCTGCGTTCTGGGGTGCGCCTGATTACTTCGCCAAGTTCCTCGAACCCGTTTTCGCCCAAGGCGGCGGAGCCGAGTCCGCGGCCGCCGAAGCCGCGGCCCACGCTCTCGAAATGCCGCTCGCGATCGTCGCCGTCATCACCGCAACCCTCGGCCTGGGCATCGCGTATTGGCTCTATCTCAGCAAGCCTGCGAAACCAGCCGAACTCGCGAAGTCCATGAAGGGCGCTTACACCACGCTCTTCCACAAATATTACGTTGACGAACTCTACGCGGCAGTCGTCGTCAAACCGCTGCTCTGGCTCTCCACGAAAGTTCTCTGGCAGACCGTCGACGTCCGGATGATCGATGGCGCCGTCAACGGCGTCGCCTACGGCGCCACCGAAGTCGGCGACAACGTTCGCCACGCGCAATCGGGCAACACCCGCAGCTATGCCGTGTGGGTCGTCATCGGCGCACTGGTCGTGATCGCGATTGTCTTCTGGCCCTACCTCAAGCCCGCCGCCGTAGGGATGGTGCGCTGATGTTCCCCGGCAACCACCTGCTTTCCATACTGATTTTCCTCCCGGGCATCGGGTCCCTCGCGCTCTTGCTCCTCCGCGGAGACGATCATGTCTGGATTCGCCGCCTGGCCCTCACTATTTCTCTGGTGGAATTGGTTTTTTCGCTCTTCCTGATTCCGCTCGTGCCCATGGGTGTGGCCGGCTATAGCTTGGTCGAATATTACAATTGGATCGCCAACCCCCCGATCCACTACCATCTCGGCGTTGACGGCATCAGTCTTTTCCTCGTGATCCTGACCACGTTCCTCACGCCCATCTCCATCCTGGCGTCGTGGAACAGCATCAACCACCGCGTAAAAGAATTCTTCATCATGCTCCTGATGCTCGAAGTCGGGGTCGTCGGCGTCTTCATCTCGCTCGACATGTTCCTCTTCTTCCTTTTCTGGGAAGTCATGCTCATCCCCATGGCCTTCCTGATCGGCATCTGGGGCCACGAGCGTCGTATCTATGCCGCCGTCAAATTCGTTCTGTACACCATGGCCGGCTCGATCCTGATGCTGGTCGGTATCGTCTGGCTCTACAATCTTACGGGCACCTTCGACTTGCCCAAGATTCAGCAACTTCTGCAGGACGGCCACTTCGCGCTCACCTCACAGCAGGAAATGCTGCTGTTCCTGGCCTTCTTCGTGGCCTTTGCGATCAAAGTGCCGCTCTTTCCGCTGCACACCTGGCTGCCCGACGCCCACGTCGAAGCGCCCACCGCGGGTTCCGTAATGCTCGCGGGCGTGCTTCTGAAGATGGGTACCTACGGCATGATCCGCTTTTGCCTGCCGCTGTTCCCCACCGCCGCACACCACTCTGCGCCCTGGGTAGCCGCGTTGGCGATCCTTGGCATCATCTATGGCGCGCTTGTCTCGCTGGTCCAACCCAATCTGAAAAAACTCGTCGCCTATTCCAGCGTCAGCCACCTGGGCTTCGTCGTCCTCGGCATCTTCGCCTTCCATAACATTTCCATGCAGGGCGCCGTCTTCCAGATGCTCGCCCACGGCATCTCCACCGGCGCGCTGTTCTTGCTTGTCGGCATGTTGTACGACCGTCGCCACACCTTCGAGATTTCCGAGTACGGCGGCCTGGCCACCCCGATGCCGAAGCTGGCTGCCTTCTTCTTGTTCGTCGCGCTGTCCTCGATGGGCCTGCCCATGCTCAACGGCTTCGTCGGCGAATTCCTGATCCTCCTCGGCACATTCCAGCCGCACGCCGACTGGGCCAGCTGGGCCGCGATTGGCGTGATCCTTTCCGCCTGCTACCTGCTGTGGGCCTACCAGCGCGTCTTTTTCGGAGAGATTACCCACGACAAGAACCGCACGCTCCCCGACGCCTCAGCGCGCGAAAAGTGGATTCTCGCGACCATGGCCGTCCTCATCCTATGGATGGGCTTAGGCTCGACATTCTTCACTCGTCGCTTCGCCGCCTCCAGCCAAAACGTCCTGGACCAGATGCAACGCACCGGCCCGCAGGAAGCCTGCCTGGGTAGTACAGGCGCTCCTGCCTGTGCCAACGTCAGCCCCGCGCAAGGTTCATTCATCCCGCGCCAAACGTCCGAGTCTCTCGCAAATGTCGTCCCGACCGTGGCGAGGACGCCGCTTTTGCTTTTGACCGCAGCCCAAGCAAAACCTGTCATTCTGAGGCTACCCGACAAGGGTAGCCGAAGAACCTCAACGTCAACTCGACCCACCGCCGCGACAACGGCGAAGCTTTCCGCTCGGTCATCGCCAAACTCTCCCGCAAGCCCCGGAGCCCGCTAAATGATTCCCCGCCCCGAAGACCTGATCCGCGTCCTCCCGGAAACCATCTGGTGCATCTTCGGCGTCGTGCTGATGCTGCTCCAACCCTTTACCCGCAATCGCCACGTTCTAAGCTTCTTCGCGGTCCTGGGTGCCATTTTTGGCGCGTCCTCCACGATCTACGCGTACACCACCATCGGCCCGGGCACCGCCTTCAACGGCCTGATCCAGTTCGACGCCTTCAGCATCTTTTTCCACTTGCTCATTGGCCTCGTCTCCATTCTCGTCGTCCTGATCTCCGGTCCCTACCTCGAGCGCGAAAATCTTGAGTCCGCCGAATTCTTCGCGTTGGTCCTCTTCGCGACCGCGGGCATGGGCGTCCTCTCCTCCGCTCAGGAACTCCTCACCGCCTTCATCGGCCTGGAAATGAGCTCGATCTCCAGCTACATCCTGGCGGGGTATCGCCGCGACACCCTCAAGTCCAGCGAATCCGCGATGAAGTATTTCCTCCTGGGCTCCTTCGCCACCGCTTTCTTCCTCTACGGCATCGCCCTGGTCTACGGCGTCACGGGCACGACAAACCTCGCGCAAATGGGCACCGCCGACAGCGCCAGCAACCTCCTCAAGCTTGGCCTTTCGTTAATCCTGATCGGGCTCGGCTTCAAAGTGGCGGCCGCTCCGTTCCAACTCTGGACACCTGACGTCTACGAAGGCGCGCCCACACCTGTAACCGCGCTCTTCTCCGCGGGACCCAAAGCCGCCACCTTTGCCCTGCTCCTCCGCATCTTCGCCGATGTGCCCGCCGCCACTCATTTCTGGTTCTGGGCTTTCTGGATCCTGGCCGCGCTAACGATGTTCGTCGGCAACCTCGGCGCGCTGGTCCAAACCAACGTCAAGCGCATGCTCGCCTATAGCTCCATCGCCCAAGCCGGAAACATTCTGGTCGCCTTCGCCGCCGTAACCTATCTCGAAGGCAACTCCGACACCGGCGGAGCCGCCGCCTTCGCCGCGGTCCTTTTCTACCTGCTCAGCTACGCTCTCGTAAAACTTGGCGCCTTCACCATCGTTTCCCAACTAGGTGGCGCGGGTGAAAAGCACCTTTCCTTGGATGACTACGCTGGCCTGGGCAGTCGTCAACCGGTAGTAGCTGCAGTTCTAAGCCTGTTCCTGCTTTCGTTGTTGGGCCTGCCCGTGACCGCGGGCTTCTTCGGCAAGTTCTACGTCTTTAAGGCTGCGGTAAACTCGCACCTGATCTGGCTGGCCGTGCTCATGGCCGCGAACAGCATCATCGGTGCCTACTACTACTTCCGCCTGATCGTGGTCATGTATATGCGCGAACCCAACCTGGAGACCGGCCCCGCCCCCGCAGTCATCGGCTTCCCGCTTCCGGTCAACGTGGTCCTGGCCATAACCGCCGCAGGCACCGTCTACTTCGGCCTCTTCCCCAACCAGGTCCTCAGCTTCGTCCTCCAATCCAACCTTCTTGGACACTAAACGCAAAGAGCTTTAGGCACAAGGGGTTAGGGTAAACGCCAAGTATTTTCTACGTTTGATATCGGGTCAGATGGAAATTCCCTCGGTATTAGGCATACGGAGGAATTTTCCATGGCTAAGCCCAAGTTCACGTTGTACAAGCACATCAAGATCGGCGGCAGATGGCGATATGCCCGTGCAGCCGTTGCCGCTAACAACAAAGTCAAACCGCATGTGGTGATCATCGACGGAGAGGAACAGACACACGAGGGCGGGTCGTACTGTGTTCGCAATGGCGATAGTTGGCCCGACGTGGGGAACGATCCCGCCGAGGCGCTTCGCCAGCGCACCAAGCTCCTCGAAGGGTTAGGCGCTGAACCCGAACCCGTAGCCGCCACGGTCGGCACTCCGCTCCGAGAAGCCGCCGATACATACTTCAGGAACCTTGAAGCGCAGGGCAAAGATCACAAGACCATTCGCAGCTACCATACGGGCGTCGATCCGTTCGTGGAATTGGTCACCAGCAGCACTAAGACCCACCCCAAGTCACGGACCTATGTGGAGGAAGTGGACAAGCAGGACATGAACGACTTCATGGGCTGGATGCGCAAGCAGCCCGTCCCTGTACGCATGCATAGTAATCCCAACCGCACCATGGCGAACAAAGTCCTCTATGTTGCCATCTTCCTTAAGGCATTCGGTCGGACGAGGCTGCTCCACAAAAAAGAATATCCCCGCTACCACGAGAAGAAGATCGTCGCCCACCCAGAATCGGAGTTGGACCTCCTGTATTCCCACGCCGACCCCGAGGAAACGTTCCTGCTCGACTTCTTTATCGGCAGCATGGCACGCAACAATGAAGCCGCTAATTGCAAGTACACCGACCTCAGCGGCACGACCCTGACCCTTTACGGCAAGCAGCACAAAACACGCACGGTGGAAATTAGCCAGCGACTCGCCGATTCCATAGCGGCACGCCGCAACAGCAGCAAGTCTGAGTTGCTGTTCCCTAACCGTGTCGGCAAGCCCGATACCAAGATGTGTCGGAGCCTCCAGAATTTGGCGAAGCGTGCGGGTGCAAAGTTCCATACGGAGTTACACAAGCTGAGAAAAACTGGGGCAAGTCGCCGTTACTTAAGTGGGGTGGGTTTGCCGACCCTCATGCTCGAACTGGGGCATGAGAGTCTCGCAACCACGCAGAAGTATCTTGCAGACGTGCGGCGAGAAGACGAGATCAAGAAAGCCGTCGCCGATGCGGACTACATACGGAAGTTGAAGATCATGAGGACGGGCACATAACCTCGTACTAGGCCAGCAACATCTGAATTTCGTTGTGCTTCGCCAAAATTCCAATGCGCGCTGAAAATAGTGTGATTCCCTGCCACGATGGCTGCCTCATCCAGGTCATCCCTTCACCCTCGAACGCCAAGAATCTGTCCCGGTGAACCCGAGCGGTATACCTGTATATATAAGGATGGAGGAACCCGGACGTTTTCACGACGCTACGTCGGTTCGGATTAGGCAGCCCGATCGTACCGGTGGTGCAGCCCTCCCAGTCGCGGATGAGAAAGGACCTGACCGGCGGCTACGGTCCGAGTTCTTCCATCTGGCGTTCCCTTCCCTAGTCCGAGATGTGTCCGATCCTCGTGGTAGTATTGAATATACTCAGAGAGCCGGCGTTTCAGGTGGCGTTCGTCAACTGCGATGATGTGATCCAGGAGATCACGCCGGCAACTCCCTACCCAACGCTCTGCGACTCCATTCTGCCAAGGACTTTCGAACGAAGTGCGGAGAGGATTCACCCTCAGGGATCGAACCGCTGCGGGGGCCTCCAGTCCATACTTGGCATCACGATCAAAGATGACGAACCTCGGAGCGGATCCAAATGGAAATGCTTCTCGCAGCTGCTGAACGATCCATGAGCTTGTCGGATGCTTTGTGATATTGAAGTGCAGGATACGCCGACGGTCGTGACTGATGACGAAAAAACAATAGAGCGAGCTGAAGGTGATCGTCGGAACAGTGAAGAAGTCCATCGCGGCAATCGCTTCACGGTGATTCCGGAGAAAGGTAAGCCAGCGCCTGGCCGGCTCCGGATCGCTAGGCGCCCGTTTCATCCAACGAGAGACTGTTCGCTCAGAGACATCAAAGCCGAGCATGAGAAGCTCGCCATGGATGCGTGGCGCTCCCCACGTGGAGTTCTCAACGACCATTCGGAAGATCAATTCCTGAATCTCCTTCGACGTCTGTCGTCTCCCGACCGGCCCCCGGGCCATGGAGATCAGCTTCCAGTACAAACGGAATCCG
>Ga0210401_10006480_pt1 | contig 11868 bp, 1 predicted proteins | sample IncBWH32MmetaG_FD_150866 | JGI IMG/M metagenome (GOLD analysis project Ga0210401, IMG submission 150866) | Forest soil microbial communities from Barre Woods Harvard Forest LTER site, Petersham, Massachusetts, United States - Inc-BW-H-32-M | ecosystem: Environmental > Terrestrial > Soil >... | reverse complement strand
CACCGAGAACACCACCTTCACGTGCTGCCACACGATGCGGTCCGGCGAGCGCGTGCCTGAGACGGTTCCAATTGGTCGCCCGATTTCGAATACGCAGGTTTATATCCTCGATGAAGAAATGCGGCCGCTCGGCCCCGGGAAAACGGGAGAGCTTTACGCGGGCGGCGATGGCGTGGCGCGCGGCTATCTGAATGATCCCAGAGCAACCGCAGAGAAATTCCTGCCTAACCCGTTTGCGGAACGCGAAGGCGAACGAATGTACCGGACGGGCGACCTGGCGCGGTGGCGCGACGATGGCGTGGTCGAATTCCACGGACGAATCGACAACCAGGTAAAGATTCTCGGTCATCGGATTGAGCCAGGCGAAGTGGAAGCCGTACTGCAGATGAACCCGGGCGTCAGCCAGACTTGCGTGGTGCCTTATGCGGGGGAGAATGGCTCGAAACAGCTCGTGGCGTATTTTGTAGCTGCGTCAAGCCCGTCCCCGTCATCGGCGGATCTGCGAACTTTTCTTTCAGGAAAGCTTCCGCAATATATGATTCCGGCACGATTCATTTCGCTTAGCTCGTTTCCTCTTTCGCCGAATGGCAAAGTGGATCGCGCGGCACTGCCCGCCCCGGTAGTTACGGCCGGCGGCAACACGCCCGCCGAAGCACCGTCCACAGAACTCGAACAGACGCTAGTGGAACTGTGGCAGCGAATTCTTCGCGTTGAACGCGTGCGGCTCGACGACAACTTCTTCGATCTGGGCGGCGATTCGCTGATGATTGTCGCTGCGCATTCCAATCTGCAGAAGACGTTTGAGGCTGAAATTCCGGTGACCGATCTTTTTGAATTCACCACGATTCGTACGCTGGCGCGGCATCTTGGCGAGAAGACGCAATCAAGGCCTTCATTCGTCGAAGTTCAACTGCAGGCACAGAAACAGCGTGAAGCCTTTGCGCGGCAACGCAGACGCCGCGCCGGCGGTGCGATTTGAGTTCGCGCGATACCCAAAGCCCTCTTCTCGATGGCGTTGCGATCGTCGGAATGGCCGGGCGCTTTCCGGGTGCCCGGAGCGTTGCAGAATTCTGGCGCAATCAACTGGACGGCATCGAATCGATTTCCCATTTTCGCGTCGAGGACCTCGAAATTCCGGACGCGGTGGAGCGTTCGCGAGATGCGGACTACGTCCGCGCGCGCTCGATTCTGGAAGATGCTGATCTCTTCGACGCCGAATTCTTCGGCATCTATCCTCGCGAAGCGGAACTAATGGATCCGCAGCAACGGCTGTTCCTCGAATGCTGCTGGCAGGCGTTTGAAGACGCGGGTTACGATCCCGCCCTTTACGCCGGACCGATTGGCGTTTACGCGGGCTGCAGCACGAGTACATACTTTCTTTCGCAGTTTTGCACTGATCCGGAATTTATCCGCAAGTTTACAAGCGGATACCAGGTTGGAAATTATCCCGAAATGATGGGGAACAATCTGGACTTCCTTGCCACGCGCGTCGCCTACAAATTGAATCTGCGTGGACCCGCCTTCACGATGCAGGCGGGCTGTTCGACTTCTCTGCTCGCCGTCACCCAGGCTTGCCAGTCGTTGCTGACGTATCAGAGCGACATGGCGCTGGCAGGTGGCGCTTCAATCACGTTCCCGCAAAAGCGCGGCTCTTATTATCAAGAGGGCGGAATGGTTTCCCCTGACGGTCATTGCCGCACCTTCGACGCCGACGCGCAAGGCACCGTGTTTGGAAGCGGCGTGGCTGTGGTCCTCTTGAAACGGCTCGACGAAGCGGTCCGCGACGGCGACCAGATTTACGCCGTCATTCGGGGATTCGCGGCCAACAACGATGGCGCGGCGAAAGTCGGCTACACGGCTCCGAGCGTCGAAGGCCAAGCACGCGTAATTGCTTTGGCCCAGGAAGCTGCGGGTATCGATCCGCAAACGATTGGATACGTCGAAGCGCACGGAACCGGAACGCCGCTCGGCGATCCCATCGAACTCGCTGCGCTGACGCAGGCGTTTCGCGCGCATGCTTCCAGAAAGCAATTCTGCGCGGTGGGTACGGCGAAGACGAACGTAGGCCATCTCGATATCGCCGCGGGCGTGACGGGACTGATTAACGCTTCGCATATTGTCCGCGATGGAGTGTTTCCGCCGACTCTCCACTTCAAAAAGCCGAATCCGAAGTTCGATCTCGAAGGCAGTCCTTTTTACGTGAATTCGGAACTTTCGGAGTGGAAGAGCGACGGAGCACCTCGAAGAGCGGGCGTCAGCGCGTTCGGCGTTGGCGGGACGAACTCACACGTGGTGATCGAGCAGGCGCCAGCGCGAATTTCGGAGCCATCCACTCGAACTCAGCAATTGCTGGTTCTGTCCGCGCGGACCGAAGTAGCGCTCGAACAGGCTACCGACAACCTCGCCGAGCATCTCAAAACCCATCCTGACACAAATTTGGCCGACGCGGCCTGGACTCTTCAGGCAGGCCGTCGCGCATTTCCACGCCGTCGCGCGGTGGTTGCGTCAGACGTTAAGGACGCAGTTGCGACGCTCTCACGGCGCGACCGCAAGCGCATGCAAACGTGTTTGCGCGCGAGCGAAAACCCGCACGTGAGTTTTCTCTTCCCGGGGCAAGGTTCGCAATATCCGAACATGGGCCGTGAAATCTATGAGACGGAGCGGGTGTTTCGGGAAGCAGTCGATCATTGCGCGGAAATTCTGCGGCCTCATCTTGACGCCGACCTCCGCACTCTACTCTATCCTGCGGAAACAGCCTCCGAAGAAGCGAAGCGACGCGTCACGGACACAATCATCGCGCAGCCGGCAATTTTCACCATCGAATACGCTCTGGCGCAACTCTGGATGAGCTGGGGCATCCATCCGCACGCCATGCTGGGACACAGTGTGGGCGAATTCGTGGCCGCGTGCCTCGGTGGGATTTTTTCGCTCGAAGACGCATTGACACTTGTCGCTGCGCGCGCCCGGATGATGCAGGAAGTTCCCGCCGGCGGAATGCTTTCCGTTCGGTTGCCGGAGGAAAAGCTCAGCTCCCGTTTGAACGGACATCTTTCGCTCGCGGCTGTGAACTCGCCATCGTTGTGCGTCGTGGCCGGACCGTTTGATGCGTTGGAAAAATTCGAACTGCAGCTCACGAGCGAAGGAATTGCCAGCCGACGCCTGGTTACTTCGCACGCGTTCCACTCGGCGATGATGGATCCGATTCTCAAGCCGTTCACAAAGTGCGTCGAGGGAATCCGCCTGAAGGCGCCGCAGATTCCGTATGTCTCGGGCGTTACCGGAACGTGGATCACCGAGAAGGAAGCGACCGATCCAGCGTATTGGGCGCGACATTTCCGCCAGGCCGTACAGTTTTCGGCCGGCGTGAAAGAACTGCGGAAAGATTCGAGCGCGATTCTGCTGGAAGTAGGGCCGGGGAACGTGCTGTGCACTCTCGCGCGACAGCACACCGGCTTTTCCGCCGACCAGGTTATCGTTTCATCGCTCGCAGATGGATTTTCAGGGGAGGGCGATTCAATCGCCCTAATGAATGCATTGGGTTCTCTCTGGGTTGGAGGAGTGCTGCCGAATTGGCCGGCGCTGCATGGGGGAGAGCGCCGGTTGCGCATTTCGCTGCCGACGTACCCGCTTGAACGCAAGCGCTATTGGCTGGAAGCGCCTGCGGTAGACGCAGCTTCGCCGCCAATGACAAGGGCGGTGGAAACAAGCGGAGCCGCGATCGAACTCCCCGTGGAGGCATCGGAACCCGTGCATGTGACCCCGGCATCCCCCATGAACGTCAGCGTCGTGAACCGCGCGAACAAAATCCGTGCGGTCTTGATCGAAATCTTCGAAGATCTATCTGGCATGGACCTTGGAGATGCAAACGGCTCAATCTCGTTCCTCGAATTGGGTTTCGATTCGCTTTTCCTGACGCAAGTCACTCAGGCGCTGCAAAGCAAATTCGGATTGAAGATTACGTTTCGCCAACTTCTTGGCGATCTGGGGTCGATGAGCGCACTTACCGAGTATGTAGACAGCAAGCTCCCCTCCGATGTACTGTCCGAGCTAGCTCCTTCTCCCGTCCCGATTTTGACGGCGCCTGCCTCAACAGGGGCTATCGCGTCTTCCGTACGTTCCGTGATGGCTGCGCAAGCTGCGATGCCGGGAGCTGCGAGTGGAAATGCCGCAATGGCTGAATCTCCAATCGATCGCCTCATACGCGAACAACTCGATGCAATGAACCAGTTGTTCGCGAAACAGCTCGAAGCGATTCGCGGAGCCGCGCTCGCGCCGGTTGCGCCTGCTTCCCCCGCTGCTGAAAAAGAAGGCGTGAAGGAACTCAAAGGCTACACGCCGTTCAAACCGCTCCAAAAAGGCTCCTCGGGAGAACTCACTCCTAAGCAAACCGAATACATCCGCGCGCTCGTCGACCGATATACCAAGCGAACCGCGGGATCGAAGCAGAGCACGCAGGAATACCGACAGGTGCTGGCAGACCCGCGCGTCGTCGCGGGATTCCGGGCCGAGTGGAAAGAAATGGTGTACCCCATCGTCACGGTGCGTTCGCAAGGCTCGCGCCTATGGGACGTTGACGGGAACGAGTACATCGACATCTTGAATGGTTTTGGCCCCATCATGCTGGGCCACCGGCCGGACTTCGTCGAAAAGGCCATCGAGAAGCAGCTGCACGAAGGTTTCGAAATTGGCCCGCAGACATTGCTCGCCGGTGAAGTGGCAAAAATGATATGCGATTTTACCGGCAACGAGCGCGCAACGTTCTGCAATACGGGCTCCGAAGCGGTGATCGCCGCGATGCGCGTCGCACGCACCGTCACCGGACGCAACAAAATTGTTTTCTTCTCAGGTGATTACCACGGCATGTTCGACGAAGTTCTCGTGAAGGGATTCAAGAAGGGCGGCGTCCCGCAGGCCGTCCCCGTTGCTCCGGGGATTCCGCGCGAGAAGGCGGCAAACGTAGTGGTCCTCGAGTACGGCACCGCCGAATCGCTTGAATGGATCCGCCAGAACGCGAAAGATCTCGCGGCTGTAATGGTTGAGCCGGTGCAGAGCCGCCACCCGAGCTTGCAGCCCGTTGAATTCCTGAAAGAAATCCGCAAGATCACCGAAGAATCGGATACCTGCCTGATTTTCGATGAAGTCGTTACCGGATTCCGCGTCCATCCCGGGGGTTGTCAGGCCCTGTTCGATATTCGCGCCGATCTCGCCACTTACGGAAAAGTTCTCGCGGGCGGAATGCCCATCGGCGTCCTGGCCGGCACTTCGAAATACATGGACGCGCTCGATGGCGGCATGTGGCAATACGGCGACGATTCCTATCCTTCGGTGGGGGTCACATTTTTCGCGGGGACTTTCGTCCGCCATCCCCTCACGATGGCCGCCGTAAAAGCCGTGATGCAATATTTCAAAGCAGAGGGCCCAGCTCTTCAGCAGCAGCTTAGCGAACGAACCTCCGGCATGGTGAAGCGCCTGAACGATTTGCTCGAGCGCAACAACGTTCCGACGCACATCGAACATTTCGCCAGTATTTTCTATTTCAGCTTCCCTGCGGATTTCCGCTTCGGAAGTCTCTTCTACTACCACTTGCGCGAAAAGGGCATTCATCTTCTCGAAAGTTTCCCCTGTTTCCTTACCACCGCACACACCGACGCTGACATCGACCGCATCGTACGTGCGTTCGAGGAGACCATCGCGGAAATGCAAGCGGGCGGCGCACTGGATCTGCCGAACGGCAATGGGGCCGCGCGCAGCTCTGAATCGGCCGCAGAGGGGCCGTCTCGCGACATGTTGATGACCGAGCCTCAGCGCGAAATTTTCCTCGCTGCCAAACTCGCCGACGACGCCTCCTGCTCCTTCAACGAATCTTTCAGCTTGCACTTGCGCGGTCCCCTGCAGGTGGACGCATTGCGAGAATCCGTAAATGCTGTGATCGCGCGGCACGAATCGCTGCGTGCGACGGTGGACGCCGAAGGAACCACGCTTCATTTTCTTCCGGAATTGAAACTTTCGATTCCCCTGCGCGACATCTCGCAAATGGAGCCCGGTGCGCGCGATGCTGAACTCACGCGCATAATCGCCACCGACGCGCGCACCGCGTTCGATTTGACCAAGGGCCCATTGGTCCGTTCCGAACTGGTTCGAATCGAGCCCGATTACCACATGCTCCTGATCACGTCGCACCACATTGTTTGCGACGGCTGGTCCACGAATGTTTTCCTTGATGAACTGGCGAAGCTGTATTCGGCGAAGGCCCGGGGACGTTCCGCCGGATTGCCGGAAGCCGTTCGATTCAGCTCCTATGCCCAGATGCAGTCGGCGCATCGCGCATCCGCGGAAGGTGCGGAAGTAGAAGCGTACTGGTTCGGCCAGTTCAAGGATGTGCCGCCGCCGCTCGATCTGCCGGTGGACCGGCCGCGCCCATCGGTGAAGAATTATGCGGGAGCGACGTACCGCACTCACATCGACGTGGAGAGTTACCGCCGTATCAAACAACTTGGCTCGAAGAAAGGCTGCACGCTCTTCGTGACGCTTCTCGCGGGCTTCCAGGCGCTGTTGCATCGCCTGACGAATCAAAATGACATCGTAGTGGGCATTCCCGCGGCCGGGCAGTCTTTGCTCGACGACGGCAATCTAATTGGTCACTGCGTCAACTTCTTGCCTCTGCGCACGAAGTTTCGCGACGATCTTGCATTTGCCGGCTTGCTTGGCGACGTCAAGAAGACCTTGCTCGATGTCTACGATCATCAGTCGTACACCTACGGCACTTTAGTTCGCAAACTGGCGCTCCCGCTCGATCCAGCCCGTCTGCCTCTGATGGAGGTGCAGTTCAATCTGGAGCGAATCGGCGCTGGCGCGGAATTCGAAGGGCTGAAAGTGGAGGTTGACCCGAATCCGAAGTCGGCCGTGAACTTCGACATCTTTTTCAACGTGGTCGAATCAAGCCAGGGTTTGATGATCGATTGCGATTACAACACGGACCTGTTCGATCGGTCCACAATCGCACGTTGGCTCAGCCACTACACGACCTTGCTGCTCGCCGCGGTTCCCGAACCTGAAAGAGCGGTGGACGATTTGCCTTTGATAACACCTGCGGACGTAACTGCGCTCCTGGCCGCATGGAATCCAGCACCGATCGAATGCAAAGTCGATTCGACGATGCATCAGATTTTCGAACAGCACGCTTCGCAAACTCCCGATGCGGTCGCCGTGGTTTCGGGAACCGAGCGAATGACCTATCGCGAGCTCAACGAGCGCGCGAATCAATTGGCAAGAACTCTTCGCGCCAAGGGCGTGAAGCCCAACTCGCTTGTCGCCGTTTGTTTCGAGCGCTCTCTGGAAATGATCGTGTCGTTTCTAGCGGTTCTTAAGTCCGGCGGAGCGTATCTGCCGATTGATTCCTCCTACCCCAAGGAACGGCTGGCGATGATGCTCGAAGATGCGCGGCCGGCCGTGCTGCTCACGCAACAGCGCCTGGTGGCGAATCTGCCGGAGCACAAAACTCAGATCGTCTGCGTCGATAAAGATTGGCCTGACATCGATCTCGAGAAAAAAACCAATCTTTCGTCTACCGCTCGGCCGGAAAATCTCGCGTATGTGATTTACACTTCCGGCTCAACAGGCAAACCGAAGGGCGTGATGGTAACGCACGCAAACGTTCTGCGTCTCTTGAAGGCCACAGAAACATGGTTCCATTTTAACGAGCAGGATGTTTGGACGCTGTTTCACTCCTACGCATTCGATTTCTCGGTATGGGAGATTTGGGGCTGCCTGCTGACCGGCGGACGCCTGGTGGTCGTTCCTTACTGGGTAACGCGCTCTCCGCAGGATTTCTACAATCTGCTCGCGCAGGAAAACGTGACGGTGCTCAGCCAGACACCGGCAGCGTTCTATCAAGTGATTCAAGTCGAGGAATCGGGCTTCTCAAGGCCACTTTCGCTTCGCTTTGTAATCTTTGGTGGAGAAGCGCTGAATTTCACGAATCTTCGCCCATGGTTCAAGCGCCATGGCGATAAGCAGCCGGAGTTGGTCAACATGTACGGCATCACCGAGACGACCGTGCACGTCACCTACCGCCCGATTGCTGCTGCGGATTGCGAGGGCGAAACGCGAAGTGTGATCGGCGTTCCGATCCCCGACCTTCGCCTCTATTTGCTGGACGCCAAACAAAAGCCGGTTCCGACAGGCGTCGTTGGAGAGCTGTATGTGGGCGGCGCAGGCGTCGCACGCGGGTATTTAAACCGGCCCGATCTCACCGCTGAGCGTTTTGTGCCGGATCCATTCGCAGGTGGCACCTCCGCGCGCATGTACAAGTCGGGCGATTTGGCTCGCTTCCTGAAAGACGGCGAACTCGAATACCTCGGGCGTGGCGATACGCAGGTTAAGATTCACGGATTCCGCATCGAGCTCGGTGAAATCGAAGCTGCGCTCACGCAACATTCCGGAGTGCATCAGGCCTCGATTACGGCGCGAAAAGATGGCCCCGGCGAGAAGAAGCTCGTGGCTTATTTCGTGGCAAAATCAGGAAAGAATCCATCCAGCGCTGAATTGCGCGAATTCCTTCAAGCGAAACTTCCGGCGCATATGATTCCGTATGCCTACGTAGCGATGGAGTCGCTCCCGCTAACGGTGAATGGCAAAGTGGACCGCGATAAACTTCCACCGCCAGATCTGGGCGCTTCGACGAAGACGCGCGAGTACGTAGCTCCCAGCACTCCCCAGGAAACAATATTGGTGGATATACTCAAAGAAGTGTTGCGGCTCGAACGCGTCGGCGTCACCGACAATCTGTTTGAGCTTGGCGCCGATTCACTTCATGTGTTCCAGATTACGTCGCGCGCGGCAAAGGCGGGTGTCGCGATCACGGCGAGACTCTTGTTGCAACAGCGTACAATCGCCGCGGTCCTTGCCGAGATGAGCAAGTCGCCCGCGGATGTGCAGCCCCAAGCGCCCGCGATCACTCCTGTAGCGCGGGATAAGTACCGCGTAACACGTGAGGTTTCCCGATAACTGGAAAAACCCGATGACGGATTTCACCCGGCCAGCAAATCCGAAGGCGGCATTGAAAGAACACCGGTCGGCCAAGCCGAGAGCGACGTCCAGCGCCGGCGGCGATCTATTTGCATTTCCTCTTTCTCCGTCTCAGGAGAAAATGTGGTTGGCTGACCGGGCTCAACCCGGGAATCCCTCCTACAACGCCTCTTTTCGCTGGAGGCTCGACGGCCCGCTCGACCCGGATATCCTCGAACGAACTTTCGATGAGATTGTGCGCCGGCACGAAATTCTTCGAGCTACATTCTCCCGCAACGGCGGAAACCCCGTTCAACTGATCGCTCCTTCGGCGCATTTGCGCATCGAGACGCACGATTTGCGCCCCCTGACTCCCGAAAAACGCGAATCGGAAATGGACCGATTATGCGGTGAAGAAGCCCGGCGCAGTATCGACATTGAAAAGGGGCCGCTGATCCGCGTTGGTCTGCTGCGCATGGAGGACCAGCGCTACATCCTCATGCTCACCATCCATCACCTGGTCTGCGACGGGTGGTCGATTGGCTTGATCATGGAGGAACTCCAGAAAATCTACGCCGCTTTCGCCGAAGGCCGCGACTCGCCTTTGCCCGAACTCGCCATTCAGTATCCGGACTACGTGGTGTGGCAGCGCGAGCGCCTCGCCAGCGCAGAGGTCGAGCAGCAACTCGGCTACTGGAAAAAGAAGTTTGGCGGCTACAGGCGGCTCGAAGTGCTGCCGGATTTTCCGCACGCTGCGGCGCGCACTACAAATAGCGCAATCGTTTCCACGCTACTGCCGCGAGAACTCACTGAAGCCCTCAAGGAATTCAGCAATAGGCAGGGCGGCACTCTGTTCATCACTTCATTGGCGGTTTGTTTGGTACTCTTGCGTCGTTACTCCGGTGAGACCGACATCGCTGTCGGTTCCCCACTCGCTGGCCGCAATCGCACTGATCTTGAAAGTCTGGTGGGCCTCTTCGTTAATCATGTGGTGTTTCGATCCGACGTCGCGGGGGATCCTACATTTCCGGAATTTGAGGCGAAAGTTCGAGACACGGTGTGGGAAGCCTTCGCGAACCAGGACGTTCCATTTGAAAATGTGGTGAAAATGGTACGTTGCGACCAGGAATCGCAAGAAGAGCCGTTCTATCTCGTCAATTTTATCTGCCAGCGCGAGTATGCGCGTGCCTCGACTTTTGTTTTTGAATTCGCGGGAATCCGAATGTCGACGATGCCCTCGAAATCACAGGGTGCGCTGTACGATTTAAATTTTTTTATGGTCGAACGCGAAGTTGGCTGGCGCTTATCGCTCGAATACAACACCGATATTTACAGTGAACGCACAGCTCAGCAGATGCTGGCGCATTTCCGCGAACTGCTCGATGGCGTGGCGGCCAACCCGGATCGCCGTCTCTCTGACTTTTCATTGTCTGGAAACACTCAGCTTCCGAGAAAAGAACCGGCGAACTCCGCGCTTCCTTCCGTCGGCTCCGTTCACACAGTGACCAAGACGACACCAAGCCTTGGTCCGGTCGCCGTCGAGATTTTCGCGATGCCTGCGAGTCCCCCACAGAAGCGCTTCTGGTTGCTGGAAAAATTGGCTCCTGGGAATCGGGCGTTTTACATGCCGGCATGCGTTCGCTTGACCGGCCCAATTTCTCAACCAATTCTCGAAAAAGCCTTTCAGGTCCTCATTGACCGCCACGAAACTCTTCGAACGACTTTCGAAGAGATGAAAAACGAACTCATGCAGGTGATTACGAGCTCGCGCGAATTTTCTTTACGATCGAGTTCTCTCGAGGGTATTCCCGAGCCCGAACGCGAAGCACAACTTACGGAACTAATTCGTCAAGAAGCGGGAGAGCCGTTCGATTTGTCCCGCGGACCGCTGCTGCGGGCGCGCCTGTTCCGGCTTGACCCACGAGAGAACATTCTCGTCGTTACCATCCACCACATTCTCGCCGACGGTTGGTCGCAAAGCATCATCCAGCGCGATCTCTGGGCTGCCTATGAAGCGCTTGCGCACGGGCAAGAGCCCTCCCTCCCGCCGCTAGCGATTCAATATAGCGATTTCACAGCCTGGCAAAAGGATTGGCTGCTTTCTCCTGAATCCCAGAAGCACATGGAGTATTGGACAAAGCAACTCACTCCTCCGCTGCCGGTGCTCGATTTCCCCGCGGACCGGCCCCCGCAGAATCGGCCCGCGTCGCACGGGGCAATGGAAACGCTTTTGCTGCCGAAAGAACTGACGAGTGCGCTGAAGAGCCTGGGGAAGTCTCAGGAAGTTACGATGTTTACTCTAATGCTCGCCTGCTTCGGCGTACTTCTGTCTCGTTACACAAACGAAGAAGACGTGCTGATCGGTTCGCCGGTAGCAAACCGGCGACCTGAAACCGAACCGCTAATCGGCCCGTTTGCCGGACCCGTTTGCCTGCGGTTAAACCTCGCAGGCGATCCGACTCTTCATGAGGTGTTGAACCGCGCACGCGAAGTAACGCTCGACGCAATGACCTTTGCCGAACTCCCATTTGAGGTGCTGGTCGACAAAGTGAAAGTGCGCTCGGTACATGGCCGTAACCCGCTGTTTCAGTTTTATTTCATCTATCAAACAGCTTTTCTGCAAACTCGCGAAGTAGGCGATCTAACCGTCAGCCCCATGCCGACATTCAGTCTCGGCACGCCGTTCGAACTTCAACTAGCCCTCATCGAGCGCAGCGAAGGAGTTCGTGCACAGCTTGAATACAATCCCGATCTCTTTGATTCCTCCACGATCCAGTCAGTGTTGGACTACTATACCGAGGTTTTGCACAGTTTCGTTTCGAGTATCGAAAAACGCGTTACCGACGTGCCTCCGCCGCCGCG